>Ga0116175_1000931_pt1 | contig 19373 bp, 10 predicted proteins | sample AD_UKC125_MetaG_FD_89802 | JGI IMG/M metagenome (GOLD analysis project Ga0116175, IMG submission 89802) | Active sludge microbial communities of municipal wastewater-treating anaerobic digesters from USA - AD_UKC125_MetaG | ecosystem: Engineered > Bioreactor > Anaerobic > Digestate | place: USA... | reverse complement strand
CTCCAAGTGTTGAAGAAACTCGAACAGGTTTGTTATAGTTAAGTAACATCCATCCTGCAAATTGGCTTTCAAGATGGTTGACATTTTTAGTTGGTAACAAAGTTGGGTAATCGCCATAGACAGTATTACAATACATCACATCGTCATTATCAAAACCCGAAGGCCAAATACCTATACGTCTTTCAAAATTATTTTTTTGTCCCAAGATTATAGTTGAAACATGCCACCAATTTGAATAAACATCCTGATAAGTTGCACCATGACCAGAACCACGAGCAAATCCTCCAGGTTTATAAGAAAATGGATTGTGTGATTGATATGCGAATCCGTCAAGTGGATTTGTACTAACATATACACCATCTGCATAACCACTAAACTCAGTTGCTGGTGCGCCATATTGAAGGTAGTATTTGTCTTTATATTTTGTTACCCAAGCGCCTTCCATGAAAGGTTTTAGGAATGTATTATCATTATATTCGCCAAAACGTTCCCAACCATGTTCATCAGGATGAAGAGAAATTAGAGGTTTCACAAAACCATCAGATTGCAATGTTTTAGTATTTATTTCGGTACCCAAAATTGGGTATTCATTACTTGAACCCCAGTATAGAAACAATTTATCTTTTACATCATCATATAGAAAACCTGGATCCCATGCTCCTACTTTAAAATTATCAACAGCTATTTCCCATTCATCTTTAGTAGGGTTTTTACTTTTCCAAATTGGGAAATTTGGTCCATGAGTTGAGCCAATCACATACATTTCGTCTTTCATCACAAAAACTGCTGGCGCGCAAAGTTCATCATAAACATTGGCATCTGGTTTTAGGAACTTTCTTGAGACGAAGTTCCAATTATTCATATCATTACTCCACCAATATCCCCATTGATTTGTAGAAAATAGAAAATAATTCCCTTTGAAAGTTACTATTACAGGATCGGCTGTAGCTCTATGCTTTCCTTGGGTAACAAAATTAGGGATTGGACAATAGCCATAATCTATATTTATCGGATTGCAATACGTTTTTTGTTGAGCAACAACTTGATTACTAAACACAAAAAGAACAAAAAAATAAAATGAAAATTTGCATTTCATAGGCTAAAAGTTTAATTAATCAAACTCACTGAAAATACAGCGAGTTTGATTAAAATAACAAAACATGAATTATTTTATTTCTTCAAAACTTATAGCTGCACCACCACCTTTTGCTAGGTTTAGCATTAACTTTGATTTTGAAGTTACTATAACATTCTTTATCTCATAGCTCATTGGATTTTCTTTCCAATCGGCTGTTTTAGAGTCTTGGTATATTATTGCTTTATATTTTTTCCCTTTTGAGAGAAAATCAAGGTTTATTTTGGTTTGTCTAGCATTTTCATCTGTTATTGCGCCAAGAAACCAATTTTCAGAATTTTTATCTTTTCTTGCTACAGTCAAATAATCACCAGGTTCTGCTTCAAGATATTTGCTTTCCTGCCAATCTACAGGTACGTCTTTTATAAACTGAAAAGCGTCAAGGTATTTTTCATAGTTTTCAGGTAAATCAGCAGCCATTTGAAGAGGTGAATACATCGTTACATATAATGCCAATTGTTTTGCTAGGGTTGTATGAACTTGTTCCTTTTTTGATTTATCATAATAACTCATTTTGATTTCAAAAATTCCAGGAGTATAATCCATTGGTCCACCAAGTAAACGCGTAAAAGGCAAAATAGTTTCATGCATAGGAGGATTTCCAACACTCCAAGCATTAAATTCGTTACCTCTAGCTGCTTCAGCAGCAATGTAGTTGGGATATGTTCTGCTATAACCTGTAGGTCGAGAACTCTCATGAGAATTAACCATTATTTTGAAATCGGCAGCTCTGCGAGCAACAAAGTTGAAATGTTTTACCATAGCCTGTCCATCATGATACTCGCCACGAGGAATAATTCTGCCTACATACCCTGTTTTTACAGCTGGATATCCATATTGCTTCATTAACTCCAAAGCTCTATCAAGATATCTTTCATAGTTTGCAACAGAACCAGAAGTTTCATTGTGCATTATCATTTTTATTCCCTTTGATTTTGCATAATCTGTAACTTCTTTGATGTCAAAATCTGGATATGGAGTTGTGAAATCGAAAACATCTTCTTTCCAGTTGCCAAACCAATCTTCCCAACCTACATTCCAACCTTCGACAAGAACACCGTCAAAACCATGCTTGGCAGCAAAGTCAATATATCTTTTAGTGTTTTGGGTAGTTGCTCCATGTTTACCTGTAGGAATAAGATCTTGGCTTGCAGCATTTTGAGCATTTTGACTTCCAGCATAATCCCAAGTAGATTTTCCTACATGCATTTCCCACCAAATACCTACATACTTCATAGGCCTTATCCATGAGGTATCATCAAGCTTACAAGGTTCATTGAGATTTAATATCATCTTTGAACTTACAATGTCTCTAGCATCATTAGATATCATTATTGTTCTCCAAGGAGTTGTACAAGGTGCTTGAAGATATGCTTTATCTCCTATTGCATTTGGAACTAAACTTGACATGAAAGAAAAATTCTTTGTATCAGTATTAAGATGCATTACCGGATAATTGACTACAGCTGCTTCAAAAATGTTTATATAAGTTCCATCATCTGATTTCATCATTAATGGAGATTGAACTCTGTACTTATTGTTAATTGACTTCAAAGCAATACCATTATTCAAATCCACTTTTTCTAAGTTAATTTCGGAAATTTTGGTCTCTGTATATGGATATTCTTGACTATCATAATCTCCAGGAAGCCAAAATACTTTATGATCTCCTGCTAGATTGAATTGCGTTTTTTCGTCAGAAACAATAAAATAGTTTAGGTTTTTTTGCGGAGGAAATTCATATCTAAAAGCAACACCTTCATCATAAACTTTGAAAGTTATATTCAAAAATCTATCTGATGCCTTTTGATGCAGAAAATAGGTTACTTGATTGTATTTGTTTTGAATAATTGACTGTTCTCCTAAAACTGGCTTCCAAGATTCGTCTACTGATTTATTCTCTTGTTTGATTAATTCAAAATCACTATCGAAAGAAGGTAAATCTTTGAGTAAAAATCCTAACGAGCTTTCTTTTACTATCGCTTTTTGATTATATGAAACCCAATAAAATGGCTTTCCAGTATTATCTAATTTAAAATTGACAGTTATTTTGTTGTTGGGAGAAGTGACATTTTGTGCCGCCACAATCTGGATTAATAAAAATGCAATGGATAGTGATAGTTTTTTCATTTTTTAAAAATTTTGCTAAAGATAGCCAATGTTTTTCTTGAAAAAAACCCTTTGAAAAACAAAGGGTTTCGTCAACGTCAAGAAAAATTATTCAGTAACCAAATTAAATTCTGCTTTGTTTTGAGTAGTTGAATTAGTACCAATAAAAACTTCGAATTTTCCCGCTTCAGCTACAAACTTTAAATCTGAGTTGTAAAATTTCAGTTCATCAATACCGATTTCAAAAACCACAGTTTTTGTTTCTCCTTTTTTTAGGTCAATTTTTTGAAATCCTTTCAATTCTTTTACTGGCCTAGTAACTGAACCTACTAAATCTCGAATATATAATTGAACTATTTCTTTTCCATCATAATTACCATTATTTGTCACATCAACTGATGCTTTTAATTTAGCTTTTGAAGTTATTGTATTTGAAGAAAGTAAAACTTTTCCATAAGTGAATGTTGTATAACTTAAACCATAACCAAAAGGATAAAGAGGTTCATTTCTTTCATCAATATAATTTGAACGAAATTTTTCAAACTTTCCTTCATTGTTAGCGATTGGACGGCCAGTGTTTTTTTGCGCATAATAGATTGGCACTTGACCTACACTACGAGGAAAAGTAGTTGTTAACTTGCCTGAAGGATTAACATCTCCAAATAAAACATCAGCTATTGCATCTCCTGCTTCAGAACCAGCAAACCAAACATTTAAAATTGCAGGAACGTTTTTATCTTCATCTATTAACACTAATGGTCTACCTGTGAAAAGAGTTAATACAACTGGTTTTCCTAATTTTAACAACTCATTCAACAAGTCTTTTTGAGCTTGAGGAATTGCCAGATTAGTACGACTACTACATTCTCCACTCAATTCAGCTGATTCTCCTAAAGCTGCAACAATTACATCGGCTTGTTTTGCAATAGCAATGGCTTCTGCTCTAATTACTTCAGGATTTCTTTCATCTCTATCAAGGCTTTTACTGAACATTGTTGCATTGTTTTCAAAAGTTGCGTCATAATCAAGATTGGAACCTTTAGCATATAGAACTGTTGCGTTGTTTCCAACAGCATTTTTTATACCTGACAATAAAGAAACTGATTTTTCATGTACAGATGCAACACTCCATGTTCCTGTCATATTCATACTGTTATTTCCTAAAGGCCCAACAACAGCAATTACTCCTGCCTTTTTTAGAGGTAAGGTTTTATCATTATTCTTCAACAATACTAATGATTGCGATGCCATTTGTCTGGCTTCACTTCTATTCTCTTTTGTAAAAATATCTTTTGATGGTCTTTGCTCATCAAGGTATCTGTATGGATCTGTGAAAAGCCCCAAATCATATTTGGCATTTAATATTAATCTAACTGAATCATCAATGTCTTTGATTGAAATCTTTCCTTCGCTAAGTGATTTTTTTAAAGTTGTCAAAAAACCTTCTCCTACCATATCCATGTCAATACCTGCTTTTAAAGCAAGTGAAGATACTTGTTGTAAATCACCCATTCCATGATCAATCATTTCATTTATTCCTGTATAATCTGTAACTACAAAACCTTTGAATCCCCATTGCTTTCTTAAAACATCTGTCATTAGCCACTTGTTTGCTGTAGCAGGAATTCCATCAATTTCATTAAATGATGCCATTACCGAAGCTGTTCCAGCATCTACAGCTGCTTTATACGGAGGAAAATAATCATTATACATTCTTATTTTACTCATATCAACCGTATTGTAGTCACGACCAGCTTCTGGTGCACCATATAACGCAAAATGTTTTACGCAAGAAAGAATTGTGTTATTTTTAGACAAATCATTTCCTTGATATCCTTGAACCATTGCTTTTGCAATCATGCTGCCTAGATATGGATCTTCTCCAGAACCTTCAGCAATTCTGCCCCAACGAGCATCACGACAAATGTCTACCATTGGCGAAAAAGTCCAATTGATACCATCAGCACTTGCCTCTTTTGCAGCTATTTGCGCACTTCTTTCAATAAGTTTCATATCCCACGTACAGGATAAACCAAGGGGAATGGGAAATGTAGTTTCATACCCATGAATTACATCCATACCAAAGATTAAGGGAATTTTTAATCTAGAATTTTCTACAGCTATTTTTTGAACATCTTTTATTTTTTGAAGTGATTTTATATTAAATAATCCACCTACTTTCCCTTCTCTAATTTTTTGAGCGATGTTAGAATTCTTTGCTTGTCCAGTAACAAAATCATCTGAACCAGGAAGGTTTAGCTGTCCAATTTTTTCATCCAAAGTCATTTTTGCTATCAATTCAGACACAAATTTTTCCTTTGGTGAAACAATTTTCTTTGTTGCTTTTTTTTGAGAAAAAACAACAGCTGAAAATAAAAATAATAGTAGTAAGGTTTTAAATTTCATATTTTTTTATTTGTGTTGATTGAATAACCAATTATAAAAATCTGGATTAGAATATGTAGAATCCCAACTATTGTGATTATCATTGGGGAAAATTATTAATTCTACATTAGAGTTATTTTTCTTTAGAGCCTGATACATCTCTATAGAGTCTGTTGGTGGAACAACATCGTCTAATGCGCCATGGAAAATTTTTATTGGTATGCTTTTTAATTTCTCTGCCAAAAATATCATCATTCTATCTGTTGGTCCACAAACTGGAGCTAATGCAGCAAACATATCAGGATGTTCTAATGCTAACTTCCAAGAACCCCAACCACCCATACTCAAACCAGTTAAGTAAATTCTTGAAGTATCAATATTATATTTTGAAACAATCTCTTGAATCAATTCAAAAATAGCATTAGTGTCCCACCAAATGTTTTCTGGACATTGTGGTGCTAAAATTGCAACTGGTTGTGAAGAAAAAAGATTTTTATACGTAAATGGGCTGTGAGCTTTAACTAATTCTAAATCTGTTCCTCTTTCACCAGAACCATGAAGGAAAACAATTAAAGGAAATTTTTCTTTTTGGTTTTGAGGCAAATCAAGGACATACCCCATTTCAATTTTATTTTTAATTGTTTTGGAGAAAATATTTTTAATTTCCTGAGCCTTTGAAACAGAACTCAAAAAAAGTAGTAGAACCAAGATTATGGAAGATTTTTTCATTAAAAATTATGTTGAGTTGATGAAAAGCCTAATGATTGTAGTCCAGCTTTAATTTCTGGAGCTTGCATGAATAAATTCCATATTAACCCAGAACGGTAATTTTCAACCATTGGGGCAATTGTACCTTGATCAATAGCTAGATATCTTGGTGTTACCCAATTGTAATTTGGGGAAAAAGCATCATATGGTCCAGCTGTCCCAACATATTGGTTTCTTTTTTCGTTGTATAAATAACGTAAAAATTTAAATGATTCTTCTGGAGTATATGGAAAAGAAGAAAGAGCAGCAGTAGGCGAAATGACCCCTTTATCATCATTGGGTTGATGTGCCGCATATCCTGTAGTTCCATCACTGTTTCTGGAATAGCTAGCAGTTAATCCCCAACATTTTTCAGAATACCCGTTCCATCCATGTGGATTAGCTATGCAGTATTTGTTAATTATTTTTGAGTGATTTGTATTCACATCCCAATAATTTGCATATTGATCAGAAAGTCCTCTTGGGTCTAATCCTAGATAGGAATAATGAGCCCAAAAAAGTGGCCCTACATTTCCGTTTGCTCCATTATGATTAAATATTACAGGAATTCCATATTGGGTTGCAGTATTCAAAATTTGCCCATTTCTTGCCCAAGCCTGATGATAAGCTTGAGTAGTTATAGAATGTGTGCTTGAAGAAGCTGCCATTATGTATGTAATTAAACATTCGTTATACCCTTCGAGTTTAAAGTTTATTTGCCATTCATAATTAGGCGACCAGTGCCAATAAAGTGCATTTTCACCTTTGGTATACCAATTCCAATCGACGCCATTCCATAAATCATCTGCTTTTTGGGCTAATGCTTGTTCAGTTGTATTTCCGTTTTTGAAATATTCTCTAACGCATATTAATCCTTGACAAAGAAAAGCTGTTTCAACTAAATCTCCGCCATTATCGATTGTCCCAAAAGGGATTACATTACCTGTTGTTCCATCCATCCAATGTGGCCATGCTCCATGAAAACGATCAGCATTTTCAAGAAAATTGAGTGCGGTTGTTAGTCTAGAAACAGCTTCTGAACGTTGCACAAAACCTCTTTCTACTCCAACAAGTATGGTCATCAATCCAAATCCTGAACCGCCAGTAGTAACGATATTTGAATCAAAATTTGGTTCATCTGTATGGTATCTTTCTCTTGCTAATTTTGAAACTGGATGAGCCCAATCCCAAAAATATACCAAAGCATCTTTTTGAACTCTATCTAGCAGTTCAGTATCACTCAATGGAGTTATTGGTGTTGTTGGCAATGGAGTTCCTTGAGAAGTATCTGAAGGAGCTGATGAACAACTGTAAAGTATGATGCTAAATAATATTGTTGTTGTTTTTAACATAGCTTTTTTGATAAATATACACCCAGCATAAACTGGGTGCATATTATACTAATTTTAACCAATTTTTGAATTATCTGTTATCTTTTTCCAAAAGATATAGTGAATGTATGTCAGTATCAGATAATGCTTTATTATAAATTCTAAATTCATCCATTGAACCTGTATAATGTAACATCCATCCATCTGGTGCGCTCCAAGGCGAACCTAAATGTTGTTGATACCCTCCAATAATGAATTTTGAAACATCAGAATTTGCTAAATCACCATAAGGAACACCTCCAGCTGCTGGATCATTTGTATATCTTTTTGCAATTGATGTTGGCAAGTTTAGATTTTGTCCATTTACATACATACTATACGTTGAAGTTTCTGCATTGTATGACCACACCAGGTGCTTCCATGTTCCAAACATATTGGTCAACAAATTTGAGCCATCATGAACTAACCATTGACCAGACCAAGGAATACTAGGAGTAACATCTTTTTGAAGGTGATTTTTTATCAGCATTGTTTCTGCAGGACCAGTTCCCTCAATAAGTGAAAAAATATTTCCCCAAAAATCTGATGTTTTGGGTAACATAAATAAGCACTGAGCTCCACCAGTATGAGGTGATGTTTTTATCCACATTGAAACTGTTATACTTTTAATTCCAGATAAAGATGATGAAACAGTGTTGTAGCTTGCAAAAGCTGATGAAGACCCTTTATAAGCTTTTCCTTTTAATCCAGTTTCATATGTAACATCGGTTGCAACACCATCAGTGATTCCTGATTTTGAATCGATAATATTATCTTCAAAACTGCATTTTACCAACAAATTAGCTGGTGAAATATCGTCTGAACTTTCATAACCTCCAATTGGTTCATAAGGAATAGGTGAATTGGTTTCATCAATACTATCCTGATTACAACTGATAAAAAATTGTGCAGACAAGATAGTCATACACAGGTATAAAAATTTATTTCTGTTTTTCATAATTGCAATTTTTAAATTAATAATTAGGGTTTTGAGATGATAAACCATTAGACTCGTTTATGAATTTTTGAGGCAAAGGGAAAACTTCATGTTTGCCCACAACAAATGTTTTTCCGTCTAGAGCAAAAGCAGCTTGAGCTTGTCCTGTTCTAACTAAATCAAAGAATCTGTCGTGTTCAAATGCCAACTCAAGTCTTCTCTCTTTCCAGATTGCCAACTGAACATCAGCTTGTGATACGGCAGTAGTATTAGCAAGACCTGCTCTATTTCTTATTTGGTTTAATAGAGGAATAGCAACAGATGTTTGTCCTAATCTGTTTAAAGCTTCTGCTTTCATCAATATTACTTCTGCGTAACGTAGATATTTAATATTAGCATCAGTTTCCCAGCCATCTGTATAGGCAGAAGAATATGCTTTATAGTTATATCTTGGATTTTCGACAGTAGTTGGAACAAATCTTCCGTCATATAAAGTAGTTCCCGCAAAAATGATAGTAGCATCTTTTCTTAAGTCACCAGTTTCATAGGCATTTACTAAACTTTGAGAAGGTGTATTAAAACCCCAACCCCAACCTCCAGCACCTCTGGCGCCTTGAGAAGCTGAATATCCTTGAATACCTTTTGCAGGAGTTGAACCTATGCCAGAGATTTCGAAAATAGACTCATTATCAAACTCACCTGATAGTCTGTATTGAGATGCATAATCAGATACGAGAGAATAACCAGTAATTGCATCACAATTATCAATAACTTGTTGCCATTTTTCTTGATATAAAGAAACTTTTGCTAATAAAGCTCTTGCAGCACCAACAGAAACTCTAGCCTTTTCATTGGCTGAATATGCTGATTTTTCAGGCAGAACAGCAATAGCATCTGCTAAATCTTGTTCTATGAAAGCATAAACTTCTTCTTTGGATTTTCTTTTTAATTGCATTTCTTTATCAGCAGCAGATGATGGATTAGGTACATGGTCAACAATTGGAACACCTCCATAACATCTAACTAATGTAAAATACATAAAAGCTCTTAAAAACTTTGCTTCACCAACTAATCTAGTTCTTAAACTCTCATCCGCATTTGTTAATTGTGGGATGTAATAAATTGCTTGATTACATCTATTTATTCCTTGATAATTTGCCTCAAAAACTTCTTGAACAGAAAGACTAGAAGCATTATAGGTTAAAGCGTCCATCAAATCTTTGTCAGTTCCTGTATCACCAGGTGATGATCCTTTGTCAGCATCATCAGAGGCAATGCTTGACATTCCATTCCAAGAGAATGAAGTCATGTTCCAGTCAAGGAATTTATTATAAACAGCAGTAACAAATTGTTTTGCTCCGTCGTTATTGTTATACAATGCTAAATCAGCAGTTGATATTGTTTCCGTTTGATCTACATCAAGATAATCTTGGGAACAGCTCAAAATTGTAAGTGCTGATAATGCTAAAATTGATCTATATATCTTTTTCATATTTTTAGAATTTAAGGTTAACACCTAATACAAAAGATTTCAATGTTGGGTAGGCATCCAATTCAATTCCTTGACTTCCATAAGGATCACGGTCACCATTGAGTTCAGGCGTAAATCCTGAGAATTTTTTTGCAATAAATGGATTTATTGCATTGAAGTATACTCTTGCAGAAGTAATTGCCTCCGTGAATTTCGGCAACTTATATCCAATCGTGATATTGTTTATTCTCCAGAAATCACCTGATTCTAGATAATAAGTAGAAGCTACAGGCACATAATTGAAAGCCGCTGGGTTTCCTGCAGTAGTATTGTTTGCAGTCCAAAAATTTGAAGCTACTGTATCTTCTATATTTTCACCTGAAAAACGTTGAGCTTTTTTACCGTTATAAACCTTTGCTCCCAATGTTCCATAGCTATCAACCGAAAAGTCGAAGTTTTTATAATTGAATCCAACTGATAATCCGTAAGTTGATTTTGGCAATACAGAACCGAAAAATTTTCTATCCGCTTCTTCTAATCCACCTTGTGTGGTAGTTGAACCATCTTCTTTGTAATAAAGCATTTGACCATTACTTGGGTCATAACCAGCATATTCATATAAATAGAAACTACCTAATGGTAATCCAACGGCACTTTCACCTAACAATTTTGTATACTGGCCATTTCCTAAACCACCACCTGTTAAATCAACAATATTTGAGTCCGAAAGACTTTCTAATTTATTTTTGTTGTTTGAAAAGTTTCCGCTAACAAAATAGTTTAAATCATCATTAATTTTATCAGACCAACGCAAAGAAATCTCAAAACCTTTATTAGAAACTTCTCCAACGTGAGCTGGTGCTGTGTCTTCTGTTCCAGAAGTGATATATGGTCTTGTGTTTAGTATTAAGTTGTTAGTGTTTTTGTTATAAACATCAAATGAACCTGTTAATCTGCTATTCAATAACTCAAAATCTAACCCTACTGAAGTTTCTTCTGTAACTTCCCATCCAAGATTTGGATCAATTTGTGAACTAACAGTAGTTCCTGATAAGTATGATGGTAAATAATAATCTAATCCTGATTTGAAAGACTGACTATTTAATGGCACATTCTGGTTACCAGTTTTACCCCAACCTCCACGAAGTTTTAACATGTTAACACCTTTGATATTTTTTGCAAAGTCCTCGTTTGTAATAATCCAACCTAAACCGAATGAAGGAAATGTTCCCCAACGATTATCCTTACTGAATTGAGAAGAACCATCTCTACGGATAGTTCCTGTGAATAAATATTTATTCATCAACTTGTATTGAACACGTCCAAAATATGACGACAATCTTCTTTCATTGTATAGAATGTCTTTTAAATTTGTCACATTTGAAGCATAATCAACTCCATTGAGAGACCAGTAATTTGAATTTGGATTTACATTTTTTCTAATTACTTCACTATAACTTCTAGCACCAATTGAAGAAGCTTCGATACCTGCAGTTAACTCCAAGTCATGAATATCAGCAAAAACTTTATTATATGTCAAGTAATTAGAAATGTTCCAATTAAAGTAGCTGTCATTCGCTCTTGTTAGTGAATTAATATTTGAAGTCGTTGGATAATTATTTTCATCTCTTGTTGGATCTGCTGCTAGCCATGCTGCTTTGGTATCATTAAAGTTATATGCTTTCCAAGAATAGTACTCACCATTGAAAACAGATGAAAACTTCAATTCTTTTAGCAACTCAATATCTAACTTTAAACCACCTTGCGCCAAAATTGATTTTTGTTTTTCATCAAACAAATCCAATTGAGCAACTGGATTACCAACATTGTTGAATGATGAACCAGTAGTTGATGCAAAACCATCATTTCCAACAAACGAAACACCATATTGACCCGTAGAAAAATATACTGGAACTATTGGTGATTGCTTGTATGCATTTGTAAATGCTGAAAAAGGTTTAGGAGTCGCTCTAGTGTAGCCAATACTAAAATTTTGTGAAAGTTTAATTTTGCTAGAAATCTTGTAATCATTATTGTTTCTAAAAGTTAATCGATTATAGCCCATTCCATCTAGAATAGCACTTTCATCATAGTAACCCACACTAAAGAAATAATTTATATTTTCATTTGCTCCAGATAATGATATGTTATTTTGAGAATACTGTCCTGTTCTAGTAATTTCTTTAAACCAATCAGTATTTACTGGTTGATCTTGAGAGAAAGTTGTTGAACCTAGCGCCATGTTTGTGTAATAAGAAAATTTATTACTACCAGCCATTTTTACAACACTTTGTGGTGATCTAAATCCAATGAACGAATCTACATCAACTGACATTTTTCCAGATTTTCCTTTTTTAGTGGTGATAATGATTACACCATTTGCAGCTCTATTACCATATACTGCTTTTGCAGAAGCATCTTTTAATATATCATAGGTTAATATATCATTTGAATTGATATTGTTGATATTTTCAGTAGGCATACCATCAACAATGTAAAGTGGATTTCTACCTCCAATTGCTGTACCAAGACCACGTATAACTACAGTAGGAGTTGCACCAGGAGAATCAGAAGCAATAACCTGAACTCCAGCAGCTTTACCCTGAATAGCTTGAGAAGCATTTAGTACTTTTACCTTCGTAATTTCCTCGGCCTTTATTGACGAAATAACTGTTGTGTTATCAACTTTTTTTCGTGTACCATAACCAATTACAACAATGTCTTGAAGCTGATTGACTTCATCCTTAAGAACTACTTGCATTCCTTGACTTGCATCTGCAGTAGCTGTCTGATAACCAATCATGCTTACTTTGATTTTGTCGCCAGAATTGGCTTTAATTTTGAAAGAACCATCCATATCAGATACTGTACTAGTATTCATGGATGTATTGACGATGTTAGCTCCGATAACGGCAACACCTTTCTCATCGACTACTTTTCCTTCTATTGTTTGTGCGTGAACAAACAACGGAAAGAGCAGCAATGTTAGCACTACATAAATGTTTTTCATAAAATTGTTTGGATAAGTTAATATTGAAACAAATTTAATTAATTACATCGTTATAGTTGAATGATAAACTATACAACAAAAACACATCAAAAACAAAAATATATTTTTTAAATAACTAAATATCAAACATTTAAAAAGTTAAAAAAAAATAAATAACTTATCAATTAAAACAACATTTGATGTAGTATTGATGAAGTGATTAAAAAAATGAATTCTATAAAAAAACAAGTAAAAAATAAATGAATATTAAAAAAATTGGTTTCAATTATATTGTATTCATAAATGATGAAAGATTCACCTCTTGACTAACACTCATCTTTTTTCTTAGTCTGTAACGATGCAACTCAACACCTCTATAGGAAATATTCATTAAAGGAGCTATTTCTTTTGAAGATAAACTCATTTTTAAATAAATACAAAGTTTTATATCCTTAGATGAAAGTTTTGGGTATTTGAATGTCAATCTCTTAATGAAATCTTCATGACTTTTATAAAGATTATTTTCAAAAGTTTCCCATTCTTTTTTATTGATTGAATTTAGTTTGATGGTCTTTTTTATATTTCTTTTGAGCGTTTCCAAATCATTTTCTTTTTCCAAGAGTTTTTGGATACCTTCTATCATCTCAGATTGTTTAGCAATAGAAAGTGACTTTCCTGCTACTTCAGAAGCCTTGGTCTGAACCTGTATCTCAAGAATATGTTTTTCGTATTCTTGCATCTTTTGCTTGCTATCTGCATCTAATTCTAATTGATAAATCTGTTGTTTATGCTTTAACTCTTCCTCGTTAAGCTTTATTTTTTCTAAATACCTAATTTTGTTCCATCTATAGTAAAGAAACAAAGCACTTCCAATAATTAACAGGTATAATACTATCATCCAAAACGACAAATACCAAGGCATTAAAACATAAAACCTGAATGATTTAACCAATTTATATCCGTTACTTTCTCTTGAGAAAATTTCAACAGTTTGCTGTCCACTAAGCAAATTATTTAGAATAATAAGACCGTTTTCAATAGGTTTATAATTGTCTTGATTATTTAGTTTATAAAAAAGTGTTTCTCTTTTGAAACCATAATATGGACTAATCACATTAATTTCTACTGACTGATTATAATTTATCTCTGTATCATCCGTGATTAGATTATTTTCATAAAACCCTTCGATTAAAAGCTTACTATTAGTTAATTTGTGTGGTTTAAAATTATATACAAAAAAACCATCATCGAGATTTATTATTAAATCACTTCCCTTTTTGATAACTTTTGTGTCATCCGAAAGGTTCTTTCCTTCATAGTATTTTTTTGGAATTAAATTCCATATAAATTTATCTTTTTCAATTGTTATGATATAAAACAACCCTTCTTTTACAATCAAAAAACTATTATCATCAATACATGTTATATCTGATATATCTTTGAACTGATTGTTGAATAATTTAAATTCCTCTAATTTATTTGTAATAGAATTGTTTTTATACCACAAGTTATTAATGTAGAAAACAATGTCATTTCTAAATTGAAATAGCTTGACGTTGAAATCATTTTCTAAACCATTTTCTTGAGTTACATTCGATATTTTTTTTACCCTTTTGTTTTCATCAAAATCTATTCTATAAAGACTCTTGTAACTATCGACTGCCCAAATCGTATTTTTATTGTTTTGAGCAATATTTTTGATTGGTTTGGTTAATTTTTCAATTCTATTATAATTTGAAAATGAGCTGTTTGTATAATTTACAATTCCTGAGTAGCTTCCTTGATAAAAACTTCCGTCATAAATGTCTTTTAGAATCTTCCAGCCACCATTAATATCGCTCAACTTGGAAATTATTCCATCGTCATATTGTAATGTTGCATCATTATGACCAATAATTATTTTTCCGTCTATTTTGTCAATACTCCAAACTTGTCCTTGAGTACCATTTATAAAGCTAATTAATTTATTTTCAAGCTTAAAAAAACCGTGATTTGAACCTATTAAATAAGTGTTTTGTTCTGGCAAAATAGAATAGACCGTTCCTAGAATTCCTGTATTATCATTAAATATTAAATATGGAGAATTGATTTCGACATGAACAATTCCGTTATCCATCCCTAACCATAAATCATTTTCAAAGTCAACTCCTAAACTTAAAACTGAATTGTTTTTTAATGAATTATTTCTATTAATATTTACAAAAGAATTCGTTTTTAAATCAATAACATAAAGCCCTTTAAAAGCAGTTCCTATGACCAATTTATCCTCTCCAATAAATTTTGCCGTGTTGATAAGTTCTGTTTTTAAGTTTGAATTTAGAGGATGATTCCAAGGTATCAGAACGCCATTTTCCACAATATAAACGCCATTTTTTTTGGTAAAAACATATGTTTGATCATCTCTTTGATCGATAGCATGAATTATGTTTTTATTTAATTCGGGCCAATTTGAGACAGAAACAAATTTATTTTGCTGAAAAACATATAAACCATTAGTTACAGATGCAACATAAAGTTTCTCTTTTAGTGGAAAACAATATGAAATTTGGGAAGGGAAATTAATTTTTTTAAACTCTTTTCCATCATATATAAAAAGTTGATTAAAGGATTGAAAGAAAATTTTATCTCGAAATCTAAAAATTTTCCATATCTCCTCATTAACAGCATCGCCAACAAAGAGTTTTTTGTTTTTTGAAAGTGACGTATAAATTAGTTTCCCATTTTTTCTAGTCCAATAACCTATTTCATTATATGAACCAGTATAAATTTTGTTGTCCTCGCAATAAACTGAACGAATAATTGTTTTATTTGGCAAACTATACTTTTCCCACTTCACTCCGTTGAAACGAAGTAAATAATGATTATTGGCAAAATATAATGCTCCATCTTTGCTTTGAGAAATGCTCCAAACTTGATTATCTCCTTTGTAATCTGATTTTGAAAAATTTTCAACAAAAGGCAATAACTCTTGAGAGCTAACTAAAGAATAAAAGAAAAGGAAGACTAAAATAAATTTATTTCGCAAACCTAAATTTTTTATCAAAAATAAAAAAAGTTCGCTTATTTTCTTATAATTTATTTCCCATCTACATAATCTTGCAGATAAGCAAATCTTGGTGTTAATTTACCGTTTTCGGTCATTTTGGCTCTTTCGAGAATTCCGTCTTTATCATTGTTAAAAAAGGAAGGAATTACATGTTTCATAAACATTTCTCCAAAACCTTCGCTTGCATCTTTTGGTAACTCACAAGGAAGATTATCTACAGACATGACCATTATTGAACCCGGATGTGTATATGGAACTTCTTTGTGTTCGCTCGGCAAATATCCAAAAAATGGATCAGCAATAGTAGAAGCTTTAATTGTACAAGCTATTGGACCATCTACATCGCATGAAATATCTGCAACTAATTTTATTCTACAATCTGTCGCTTTCAGCATTTCGCGAGTTAATATATCTGGCGCATTATTTCCGTGGAAATGTCCAGCCATAAATATGTCAGCTACCTTTGTAAATCGTTCAAAATCTGAAGTGTAGTCTTTTGGATTTTTATAAAAATCTTGGTTATCTCTTTTTTCCCCATCTATTCTTTTATTGTAGTCAAGAACATCTATTTGGGTATAAACAGGTTGTGTGAAGTTTTTTGTCAAAAAATCATCAACCGAAACTTGTTTAAATTTAATTGCATCAAGGATTTCCTTTGCTCCCATCCCAACTTTGCCATGACCTGTAAGCACAACTTTTATAGGTGGAAATATTTGCCTTTTCAATCTGGCTACTAAGTCTTCTTTGGAATGAAGAGTTTCTGCTTTTGGAATATTGAATAACTCATATTTTATTCCAAAACCTCTTAGTCCATTGTATGCACCAACAATTCCCGCATATCTTCCAAAACCTATCAGTCTTTTATTATTAGCATCAACAATGGTTTCATGATCATAAAGGGTAATATTTTTATCAAGAATAGCTCTCAGAAGCTTTTGATTATGTGGTTGCATTTTAATAGTATGCGAAAAGAAAAAATATTTTTTATTCGGAATTAAAGCATCAACTGGTATTTCTTTTACTCCAAAAATAACATCGCAATCGCTTAAATCATTTGTAACTTCTAGCCCTAATTTTGAATACTCTTCGTCTTTAAAAACCCTAATATCAGAACTTTCAACTTTTATTCTTGCCTCTGGATGTTCGTTTTTTAACCTAACTAACTCTTCTGGGCTAAAAACAACTCTCCTATCTGGCGGTGTTTTTCTTTCTTTTATTATTCCGAATACCATTTTTTCACAATTTTCGATGCCAAAAGTACTATTAACGAAAACGTTTTCAAAACATTTTCTGTATAAAATATTATGCGTTTCAAAATTGTGAAAAAACTGTTGAAAGCTTTTTGAAATATTAACTTATTTGATTTTTGCAATAAGTATATTTGAAACTTTTGTTATAAAAATATGCTCAATAAATTAATCAAAATATACGCAGTATTTGCAATAATTTCATTATCAATTTCTTGCTCAAATAAATCTTCAAAAAACGAAGAAACTTTTAGTAAAGTAAATGAAAATGGACTTCCAGTATTACATCCATTGAATGAAGAATTCCCAAAACTTTCAAAAAAATATTTAGACGATAAAAAGTATGGTATATCTATGTTTTTTGAAAAAACTTGGTCTGAAAAAAATGATAATGTTAGTTTTTTAGTGGCAAAAAATGGTGAAATTATTTATGAAAACTACCTAGGATACGCAAACAAAAGAACTGAAGAAAAAATAACAAAAGATACACCGCTACATATTGCCTCAGTGAGTAAAGTAATAACTGCAACTGCCGTTTTGATGCTTATTGATCAAAACAAAATTAAACTTGAGCAAAAAGTAAATACTATCATTCCTGATTTTCCTTATGAAAACGTTACTATTAAAACGCTACTCAATCATAGAAGTGGAATGAAAAATTATGCTTATTTCACCTATGAGAACAACAATTGGGATAGAAAAAAAACATTGACAAACGAGGATATAATAACTGTTTTAAAGGAGAAAAAAATTCCTTTGGAAACTAAAACCGACACTCATTTCAGCTATTGTAATACAAACTATGCTGTTTTAGCTCTTATAATTGAAAAAATAACTGGACTAGAATATCCAGAAGCTATGAAGGAAATGATTTTTTCCCCACTAGGAATGACCAATACTTATGTTTGTGACTTTGAAAACGATAGAACAAAAATTGTTCCTTCCTACAAAGGAACTATGGAAATTGGCACAGATTATTTGGATGGAGTTTATGGTGATAAAAATATTTTTTCAACCCCAAGAGATTTATTAAAATTCGATCAAGCTCGTTATGCCAAAGATTTTCTTAACCCAGAATTATTAAAAAAAGTTTATCAAGGATATAGCTATGAAAGCAAAGGTATTCGAAACTATGGGTTAGGCATTAGAATGCTTGAATGGGAAAATGGTGATCGATTCTATTATCATAACGGTTGGTGGCATGGAAATACTTCATCATATATCAACATGAAAAAAGAAAGAGTTACAATTATAACATTATCAAACAAATACACTAAAAAAACATATACTTCAAAAAAATTAGCTTGCCTTTTTGGAAATTATCCTTTCAAACTAAATGATAATGGTGAAGAATAAATTTGTAAATTTGTGGCTCAATTTTTGTTATTTAGTATCAATAACATATTTGGGGTCGACTGGTTTTGACAGCAAGTGGAATTGAAAAGTAAGCATGTCGAGCATTGTATTATTGGCTCGTTAATATCAATGATACAACTTTATAAACGGCGAAAATAATTACGCTTTAGCTGCTTAATCCGAAGTTTAGTACGATTTGCCTAGTCTCGACAAGGTCGAGAAGCTAGATTTACCTCAAAAGCCTTGGTTTATGGCGTTTGATAAAGGTAAACCGTAAAAATAGACATAGGAATGGTAAAGCTTTAAATCCATTCTGACATTAATAAAGCTAAGCGTTGAGTTGCTGTTTTTGGCTGAGCTCAATGTCGAAAAATTAATCAAAAACTAAACATGTAGAAAGCTCTTTGATTGCTTGTTTGGACCCGAGTTCGAATCTCGGCGACTCCACAACAAACAACAAAAAACCAGCTCTTCGAGCTGGTTTTTTATTTTGTATTATCTTTTTAATGAGAAATGGGCTTTAAACTCTTTAATCTGACCTTGTTCTTCATATTCTACCAAGAACCAATAATCCGTTGATG
>Ga0116175_1000926_pt1 | contig 19452 bp, 14 predicted proteins | sample AD_UKC125_MetaG_FD_89802 | JGI IMG/M metagenome (GOLD analysis project Ga0116175, IMG submission 89802) | Active sludge microbial communities of municipal wastewater-treating anaerobic digesters from USA - AD_UKC125_MetaG | ecosystem: Engineered > Bioreactor > Anaerobic > Digestate | place: USA... | reverse complement strand
TTGTAAAAAAATCTCCTATCTTTGCACTCGCTAAATTGAAAAAGGTGCCATAGCTCAGTCGGTAGAGCAAAGGACTGAAAATCCTTGTGTCCCTGGTTCGATTCCCGGTGGCACCACTCGCAGAAAAAACGCTTAAAAATCAGATTTTTAAGCGTTTTTCTTTTAATACCAAAGCCGGGAAACTTCATTGATATCTTTAACCGTTATACTTTTAGCTCTCAGCAATTGAAAATGGCATGCACTCCCTCCGCTCGTGGAGCTGTCTATTCGCAAATCAACGTAGAATTTTCATCATTGCCTGTAATTTTACGATATTCTTCCCATGTAGCTTTAATACCTCCCCAAAGGAACAAAGGTAGCTCATAGCAATCCTCAGCTTTCTGAATATATGTATTATTATTCAAATGAGCTTCCGATAAACGGGCATTAGTATACCAAATAATTGCATTTCTTGCATTATTAAATAAATTATTTTGATAGTGAACGTCAAATTCCCTAGCTTCCATATCGTATGCAAGAATATGGGTACCATTTTTGTCCGGACGTTGTTCATGACTCCATCCAAAACCTGAATCAAAACATTCATTGTACTCGAAAACAACATTTTGCATACTTGATTCACTGTTACTTAACCAGATTTCACAAGCCTGTTCACATTTGTATATTTTGTTCTTCCTCCAGAGAATATTTTTTACCAAACATGCCTCCGGTCCCTGATTTGTCATCGCAACATCATAAATCTGCTCGAAATAATTATTCTCAACCAAATTATCCCGGGCTCCATTCCAAAATTCAATACCATTACCATAACGCGTAGGTATATTATTTTGTGTATAAAGATGGCTGCCTCCTATCCAAGTAAAATCGCAATTACGAATAACACAATTATTAGTATAAGCTCCCTGAGCTCCATGTGCTCCTGTATAAGCAGCTGCAAGCCCATCTATAATAAGGTATTCACATCCATGAAGTTCAAAAATACTTTGATTCACAGCTGCTTCTAATTCATTGTAAACCTCAGCTGGATTTTTCTCAGAATAAAAATACAATGTATTATTTTCAGGATCATGGTAAAAATCACCCTGCGTACCCAACTCTTCAAGACTCCATCGTTTCCAGCCCGCCATTTTTTCAGTCTCACCTTTTTGTGTCAGAATAATATTCCCAATATCACGGTACTCAGGTATTTTTTCAGTAGAAAAAAATTGGGGCATCACATACCAGATGTTATTCCGCTTATTAATCCATAAATCCTCAAAGCAAAGATCAATACTGCCAACAAATAAAGGTTTTGCCCCTCCACCATAGCGAGTATATGTTAGCGGTTCATTTTCATTTCCACTTTGACATCGCAAAGATTCACGCCAAATCTGTCCTGCTCTGAAATGAATAACATCACCAGGTAAAAAAGTGGCTTCATTGACTCTCTTAACACTCTTCCATGCTGTTGATGGTGACGTCCCTGAATTGACATCTGAACCGTTTACAGAATCAACATAATAATTCTCACTACATAGAATCCCAATATAAAATAGGGTAAATATCTCCCAGATTACTAATTTTTTCATATGTAAATATTTTTATGACATAATTGTCAAGTTTCACAAGGTTGTTTATGAAAACTTGGATTTTCAATAGGCTTTAAAAGTATAATTTTATTTTTAAATTAATAAGGATTTTGTTTAAAAATTTCAGGTTTTAACATAAACCATTTTTCAACTGCTTGAAAAGGAGTTTTTACGTTTAGTTCTTTTCTCACTCCACCATGTCTTCTATAAAGCATATAGTAAACAAGAAAAGCCATCAGAGCATCATTCATTTCTTCTTTATTTACGTAAATGTCTTTAAGAATGGCTTCCTTTTTAATGATTCCGTTGGCTCTTTCTACCATGCCGTTTGTTTTTGGTGTATTAGGTCGAGTGAGCCTGTGTTCAATATGATTGGTTTTGCAGACTTCATCCAATTTAGAGAGTTTCCGGCAGAGCTCTCCTTTCTTGGATTTAATCGGTCGATTCGTAAATTCCGGTCCGTTATCGGTCAAAACATGCGTAATTTCAAAAGGGAAAAAATTCCAAACACCGATTCATAAAATCCTCCGTATTTTCACTCATCTTGGCTTCATAGACTCGATAAAACAAACTTCTTGTAGCTCTGTAGATAGCAACAAAAAGATACGTTTTTTTACCCTCAAAGGCCAACAAATAGGTCACATCCATATGAAGATAGCCCTGCTCATATCCTTTAAACTTTTCGGCTTTTTCCTTTTCCTATTGCGAAACCTGATTGATATGACTTCTGTTTCCCTATTTTTCCACTTACTGATGGTAGCAGGAGAAGTATGAAAGGTTTGCGCCAATTCAAAATTAATCAAGTTTTCATTCGGATGCTCTTTTTCTCATTGTTTCGTTTCGCTACGCTTTGCTTCACAATGAGAAAAAAACATCAACAACGTGGTGAAACTTTACAGGTACAGTTAAAAAGGAACGTTACATTCTAAAATTCCATTCCCGCAGGGCATATTTACTCTTGCGAAGTATATCGATACGCTCTTTATCCTCGAGCAACAAAGGCGAAAGCCCTCCCGCTTTGTAATAACAAAGCATGGCCTTTGTAAAAGAAAGAAAGAAATTTGCCGCAGATGGAGTTTTTCCCGCAGCCTCTTTCCAAAAACTACGAATATTTTTCACCGGTGAAGGAACAGAAGGCGTTGCTTTTTTGCAAGGAATTTCGGAAGGTGGCGTTAATGATTTTTGTAATCGTTCTAAATCGACATCATAAAGCAAAGTTCCGTGATGTAATTCTCTGCACTTCGACACATGAGAAGCCGTTCCCGATATTTTGTGACCATCGGCAAGCCAAAGATCTTTGCGTTTTCCTATTTCAACAGGAATTCCCATAAAATTTAAGGCAGCAACCACCGGTTGTAAAAAATCAGGATTTAAGGGGAAGTGACCTTGTTTCCTATTGAAAATGAAACAGTAATTTAGATTGCCCTCATCATGATAAACAGCACCTCCTCCCGACAATCTTCGTACGATGGAGATGCCGTTAGCACTACAGAAATCCATAGCTACCTCATTTCTCACAGCCTGGTTTGAGCCGATAATCACGCTTGGTGTATTTACGTAGAGAAAAAGATATTCCTCGCTATTGGCTGAAAAAAAATATTCTTCGGCAGCTAAGTTAAATTCAGGCATCGTATATGGAGAAAAAATAATCTGCATAAAAGGACACCTGACTTTTTTATTTTCCTCTCATTTTACATTAAATGCTACTTTCAAATCTTCTATTTCCTTGTCGCTAATAGGACAAAGAGAACCGAGAGCTGAAGCCATCACCAGCGAATTTGCCGAAAATTCGGCCACTTCCAAATAATCGAAAGTGTTCAACAGTTTGTCGCCGGTAACCAATACGCTGTCGTTTTCAACCAAAATAACTTTGTTGTGATTGAACATTTCCGCCACACCATCGATATCATTATAAATTAAACCAAAAGGAATGGACGGAACGTCCTGAAGAAAAATCCAGCTTTCAGGAATGGTACGTACGTCGAATTTCGTACCGGTTATGGCATGTGCCATCAGATTGACCGGTTGTGTGCAAATAATTGAATTGATATGCGGATTCAATTGATATATGCGTTGATGCAAGGCTACAGCCCGACTTGGCGTTTTTCCTGCTTCCGCCATTCCTTTCTTTATCTGTACAATATCTTCGGGAACAATATCCCAACGTGCCACATTCCTCGGCGTAATCAGAAAATCATCGCCACGCCAACGCACCGATACCGTTCCGTAAGTCGAAATCATGAGACCCTGATCGCATGCTCTACGGATAATTTTCACCATCTCAGAACGCAAGGCCCGCTCGTCCGAGGGGTAATCGATATCCATAAAATAAGGGATATTGGCGGGAATATGATTGACATATTTTGCTATTTGTTCGTCGGACAAATAATTCACCTCCCCTAATCGCTTGGCATTTACTATGGTGCGACAACAAAATTCAAGCGTTTCAAAACGCTGATAAGCATCCATCATGTCGATACCTCCCAAAACAACCCCATGATTTTCCATAATCACTGCTTTATACTGGGGGTTTTTGAATTCGTTGGCAATTTTCTTTCCCAGGTCTTCACTGCCGGGTGTTCCATAGGGTGCAAAACCGATATCGCCACATATGTTATGGGCTTGAGGAATAATTTTTGTATCGGGCACTTTGTGCGCAATGCTGAACGCCACAAGTGCAGGAGGATGAGCATGAATAATTGCCGTTAACTCCGGACGGGTTTCATAGATTGCCTTATGAAATGGCAACTCAGAGGATGGTTTGTGCGGACCGATAACCGTGCCGTCTTTTTTCACACACATGATATCTTTGGGAGTTAACGAGCCTTTGTCTACCCCGGAAGGGGTGATCCAAATATCGCCGTTGTCGTCCCTAATAGAGACATTTCCACCGGAAGTTGTAGTCATGCCACTCCGGTAAATTCTTCCGATGATCACATTGATTTGTTCCACCGGATGCATCAATTTAACATCTAATTGCTTCATAATCTCTCTATTCAAAATCAGCTTAATTTATCTACATTTGCCAACAAAAATGTTTCTGCTTCAACACTCCACAATCCTTTATGTTTTTCACAAATGGAAGCCAATTCTCTAAAAACCTCATTGGCTTTACCCAATTCGGCAAAATCTGAAATTGCTGTCAAAGGCATGGTGATGTGGGTATAAATCAATTTTTTTCCACCCGGAATTTCCGGTAAATGAAGAGTCGCTTCAGGTACAGCGTTCAGTCCCCCGATATGAGTAACCAGACCGGCAGGATCTAGGCCCTTATTCATTATATCCAATGCTTCCAGCATATCTTCATTGTTCCCTCCACTTGTACCTACAATATGTGTATAGGCATAATGAACGTTATAAAAATTCAACATAGCACTAAAATTCGGATCGCTTGGTCCTGCAAAAAAGTTGAGACATCCGTCGAATCCGAGAATAGCGTCGGCTTGTTCGACTAATGATCTCACCGGAGCAAAAACAAACACATCGTTATATCCTTCATTATTGGTCAACGCTCTTAATTCTTCCACCGGATTCTGCAGAACCGAAGTATTGATATAATGAAGATCAATACCGCGTGAAGCAGCAAATTCTACTGTATACAATGATGCGGCTCTATCGAGACGAGCCTGATCAATATCGGTAACCACCAACAACGATGGCCGACGATCTTCTCTGTGCAGTACAAAATTGATAGCGGCCAATCCCATCGGACCCACGCCGGCCAGGATAGCCATTTTCCCGCCATCTACAATCTCCATTTTATGCACATAACTACCCGGTGTCAAATGATAATTGGCATGCATGGCACCAATCACACACGAGAGAGGTTCAGCCAGCGATGCCGGATAAAATCCCTCACCGTGATAAGGCAGCAAACAATTTCGCTCCATCACCTCATTAGGGATAATCACATAAGTAGCGTCACCGCCAATATACCGATAGCTATAACCCGGTGCACTCAATACTCCAACAGGACCACCTTCATAATTCAAGGCTGGCTGAATAGAAAATTTATCTCCAACCTTAAATTGATCGGCCCACTTCGAACCAATTTCAATCAACTCACCTGCAAATTCATGACCAATAATCACCGGATTTTCGGCAACATTATCGGGCACTCGCTTGTGATCTGCTCCCTGAATGGCCGCCTTGTAAGATGACATACACAACGAATCGCACACAACTTTAGCCAAAATCTCATCATCTTTTATAGGTGGCAATTCAAATTCTTCTAATCGAAGATCCTTTTTACCGTATAAACGAACTGCTTTTGTCTTCATAAATTTTAAATCCCTAAAAAGGATTTTTATTTATTGTTATTTTACTGTAATAAATAATAAATAATTCTCTCTTTTAAAAGAACAAACTAATTCAACATAACCTGACCTCCGGTAACAGGCAATGCCTGACCGGTTTCGCCGCATTGTTCCATCAAATAAAGAACTCCTTTGGTAACATCTTCAGGCGAACAACCTTTCTTCATCGGTATTTGTGCCAAATAATAGGCTCTTACATCTTCTACCGTTTTTGCGCCGGGAACTTTACCGGCCTTCAAATACTGAACAAACAACCCATTTTCGGGATCACTCCAAAGCGGCCCTTCGAAAAAATTTCCGGGACATACCGCATTCACTTTGATACGAAAAGGGGCTAATTCCAATGCAAAAGACTGTGTCAATCCAATTCCTCCGAATTTTCCTCCGGCATAGGCAAAATTAGCCTTACTCCCTCTTAATCCCGATTTGGAATTGATCTGAATAATATCGGCATAATAATCTTCCGAAGCATATTTCGTTTGCTGTTTCATTACCTTACTTACCACTTTCGTACAGTAAAAATAGGCGTTATAATTTATTTTGGTTACGAAGTCGAAAATCTCCGGCTCCATTTCCTCCAGTCCTCCCGCTCGCAATACACCAGCGTTACTGATAAAGCAATCAATACCTCCAAAATGGCAGACGATTTCGTAAATGAGGTTTTCAAGACTTGGAATCTCAGCCACATTGGTCTTAACAAATAAGGCCTTGTTGCCTCTTCCTTCTAGCAAGGAATTAAAATGTTCTGTTGTCAATAAGCCTTTTTCCTTATTTAAATCGGCAACAACAATATTGGCTCCTTCCAGCAATAAATTACGGGATATACCCTCGCCGAAACCTTGTGCAGCACCCGTAACTACAATGGTTTTATTTTCAGCACGTCCCATCTTTTCGGTCGACATAATCTTTCGACGATAATTTTCGGCTTCCCAATTATCAATAAAATCGATCTGCTCTTTCGTCATAGGATGTGCACCACCAAAAGACTGCGCCAAATAGGCAATCTTCATGGCATCCTCAAAAACATCGAGAATGATATCGCATTGTTTCGCATGATCACCAACAGCTACAAGACCAATACCTTTTATTAATAACACCTTGGGTTGATATCCAAACTTTTCGGTAAAAGCAGGAACGGACTTTTCGGCTTCCTCTAATATTTCATCGGGATTATCTTTATTAATAAAAAGGTAATTCGATTTGCAATAAACAATTTCGTCGGGAGTAAAAGGTTTAGCAATATCTGCCTGACGATCGATATGGTCGCTGAAATAGGCAATCAGTTCGTTATTGCGCACTTTCAACGTCTTTAATTCGCTTTTCGACAGCATCATCCGGATACCGGGCAAAACCTGAGTAACACATCGGCAAATCGGTTTTTCACCATCGGGAAGAGGATTTTTTATTGCTCTTTCAAGCGTAGAAAAAATATCCGAATAAAGCGTTTTGATTTCCTCTGTGGTATCAGCAGCCACAAAAATGCCGTGATTTTGCAACCAGATGACATGTGGCTCCTCATGATAAGTTGTACGATATGCTTTCAGCTTTTCATCTACTTTCTTAAACAAGACATAACCCGGATCGGTATATTCAACAAACAGAGTCTTCTCACCGAAAAGTTTTTTCAGCTCACTTTCGGCATTTTGTGAACACATCAAAGCATTTACTATGGTGGGATGCAGATGAACAACAAAAGCATACTCGATAATATTGTGCAGCGAAGTTTCTACCGAAGGACGCTTGTCTTTAGTAAGATTGGCAGCAGCCAAATCGTTTTTCACTTCTTCTTCGCGTTCGGTAGGATTATTACTGTAAACCTTTTCCGACATTTTATTCAGTTTAGTTCTGTCAAGTACAGCAAAACCCTCTTCGGTTATCGTTGCAAGGGATGATCCACTGGCTTTCACCCATATTTTTCCTTCATTTTTATATGAAGTATTACCTCCGCCTGCAATTACAAAACGGTTGTCCCGCCCGTAAAATTGCGATATTTCGATAAGTTTTTCCAATTCTTTCATATCTTACTTCTTATTAATTCGTCACCGAGTTTTACCCATTCCTCTCTTTTTGCACGATCAGCATATCCTTTGCCATCGACATAACCTTCTAATCCCTGTGCTACTACATGCTGATGAGCAGCAACCACACAGGCACCTTCGTAATTAATCTGCATTAGTCGTTCGGTAAGCGGCGTACGACCCCGTGCAAAAAGTTCAACAGGTTCCATGACAGGCGTATTGTGCTCGCTCCCGAAGGTTACCACAAATCCGTGATCATGCAAATAACCGGCATATTTTTCCAGTAAATCCACCCTGTTGCGGGTAGTGATAAATTCTACCGAATGAAAACCGCGTTTGGCTAGTTCCTCAGCAACAGACTCTAAATCTTTTTCAAAATCGGTGTAATTCCCTTGCGCGTCGTCTCCAAGAAAAGGATAAGTAGGAATACCTCCTGCTGCCAAAACAATCTCGCATATGGTTTCCATCGGCAAAAAAGCCTTTGCATCCTCAGGAACAAAAGCTCTTCCCCCTGCCTTGAGCAAGTTCGACCGAATTTCATTTTCTACCTCAGCGATATTTTCTACGGGAGCACGCAAAGACTTCCCCCCGAAAATCTTTTCCAACACGGCTTTGATACCCTCCTTGTCCTCACCGAATATCTCGTACACTTTCATACGAAGAGCTTTTGCCAAATGGCGTTCACGCACTATACCTTTGGTGAGTTCTTTTTTTATCCGTTCAAAATTGAGGGTAAAACCAACTTTTCCCCCCTCCAGTATAGTGTTCAACTTTTCACACATGGCTTTCACTTGCCTGTTGGTTTCGTTTCTTACTTCCTCCAACAACGAAACGTAAGGATCGGGCAAACGGAAAGGATAGGCAAGTCCCTTGCCACTGATGTATATACGACCGGGATTTGCAGGATCGTTTATCCGAATCCCTGCCTCCCGATCCTTTTCGCTCAACCCAATAAATTCAATATTGAAAAGAGGGTATAATTTTCGCTTTTCACAACCGGCAGCCCATTCATCGTATCCGGCAGCCGTATAAAAGTCGTTGATCCCAACGACTTTTACATTCTCGGCTGCTGCTCTGTCCAATGCATCATCTATATCTCGAAAAGCACTGAAGGAATAGGGCGTATGCAAATGAGCATTTACCTTTGGATAATTCATATGAACGAATTTAAATACCCTTTTTGGCAAGGCGTATCATTTCACCATCCGTAAAATTACGTACCGGCACATATCCGGGTAGTGGCTGAATTCTTTCGTGAATCAGGTCGATGAACCATCCGGGTTGCGGAAAGAAAGCTTTCTCGAGCTCGTGTTGAGGAGTAATCCAATTCCGCGAACCCAATACACAAACCGGAGCATCAAGATAATCGAAAGCAAGCTGACTAATATTGGCTGCCATATCGTTTAAAAACGAACCCCGCGCAGTTGCATCGCTTGCCACAATAATTCTTCCGGTTTTCTTTACCGATTCAATTACTTTTTCGTAATTGAATGGCACTAACGAGCGGGCATCAATCACTTCTGCGCTCATTCCGTATTTTTCTTCCAGCTCCTTGGCTGCTTCCAAAGCTTGATATAGTGTATATCCAATGGTAAGGAAAGTGATGTCTTTTCCTTCTTTCTTTATATCGGGTTCACCAATAGGTATCTCATAATATCCTTTGGGTACGCCCCCCTCATGAAACTGTTCACCTATGTCGTAAATACGCTGACTTTCGAAAAAGACTACCGGATCGGTTCCCTGCAAAGCAGCGTTCATTAATCCTTTGGCATCGTAAGGGGTAGCAGGAAAACATACTTTCAATCCCGGAATATGGGTAACCAGCGATGTCCAATCCTGTGAATGTTGTGCACCATATTTTGAACCAATAGATACCCTTAGCACTACAGGCATTTTAAGCACATTTCCACTCATGGCCTGCCATTTGGGAAGCTGATTAAACACCTCATCGCCACATCTCCCCAAAAAGTCGCAATACATAATTTCAGGAATCACACGACCTCCGCACATAGCGTAACCGATAGCCGTTCCCACAATAGCTGCTTCGGCTATCGGCGCATTAAAGAAACGATGATAAGGCAAAGACTCAGTCATGCCGGCATAAACGGCAAAAGCACCTCCCCAATCGCGATTGTCTTCTCCATATGCTATTAATGAAGCATCTTTATAAAAACGATCCATAATTGCTTCAAAAATAGCATCACGCAACTGAAACTGCTTCATCTTGCTGAATGGCTTACCGTCGGCATCGAAAGCAAAACGTTCTTTTCTTGCAATTTTCTTCACACGCGAATTTTCCTCCAGTGGGGTCAATACCTCCGGTTCGGCATCGGAGAAAGAATCCACCGAGCCGTTTGAAAACATCATCTCCCCAATCAATTCGGTATTTTGTATTCGTGGTGAAATTTTTTCGTCAATAGCTTTAAGAAACAATTCATAAATCAATCCCTCTATATCTTCATGAATGGCATCAATTTCGGCCTGAGTAGCTACTCCTACTTCAATCAACTGATTTCTAAAAGAGACAATTGAATCTTGTTTTTCCCATGCTTCCACCTCTTCTTTAGTTCGATACGAAGAAGCATCCGAAGGCGAATGTCCGCAATAGCGATAAGTTATCACATCCAGCAATACCGGCCCTTTCTTTTCTTCAATGATTTTGCGTTTGCGTTTGTAAGCATCGATTACCGCCAACGGATTGAACCCATCTACGCGCTCGGCATGCATCTGTTCGGGGTTAACGCCGGCTCCGATGCGGGCAGCAATCTCATAACCCATAGTTTCACCCCAGGTCTGACCTCCCATGCCGTACTGGTTGTTCATAATATTAATGATCAACGGCAATCCGCCTTTCCGGTCACCTTCCCACAATTTTTTAAATTGATCCATCACGGAAAAAGTAATACCTTCCCATACCGGACCGCATGCTAATGCTCCGTCGCCGATATTAGCGACCACCATACCGGGTTTGCGATTCACTTTTTTGTAAAGTGCCGCACCCACTGCAATATCTCCCGAACCTCCTACAATAGCATTGTTTGGGTAAATGCCGAATGGTGTAAAAAAGACATGCATCGAACCACCAAGTCCTTTATTGAATCCCGTTTGACGACCGAAAATCTCCGCCAATGTTCCATATACAAGAAAACGACGAGCCAGCTCTTTGGTTGTTCCTTGAAAATCTTTTTTCACCATATCGAGTACAATACCATCGAAAAAAGATTCCATGATATTCATCAACTGCTTATCGTCCAATTTATAAATGGCCGACATTCCCTTGGCCAATACTTCACCATGTGAACGATGATTACCGAAGATAAAATCATCAATTGTTAACGTCCACGCCATTCCAACGGAAGCCGCTTCCTGACCGATAGAAAGATGGGCAGGACCCGGATAATTATACGGTGTTCCTTTATACTCACCCTTCGTCTTAATGGTATTCAACATGGTCTCAAATTCGCGAATCAGGACCATATCGTGATAAATGGCTTTAAATTCTTCGTCGGTAAAATTTTCTCTTTCGTCTTTTACAGTTTTTTGATACTGATTCAATGGAATCGGTTGAAATTCCAACATACCCGGTTGTCGTACGACATTCGGATCTATAAATTCACTCTTTGGCATTGTTATATTTGTTTTTAAGTTTTTATTTTTCTAATTCGTTTTTTAAAAAGTAAAAAGGGTTTCTTTAATAATTTCACTGACTGTCGGATGCGGAAAAACAACTTCTTGCATTTCTTTCACTGTCATTTCCTGTTCGATAGCTGTGCAAGCCCCGTAAATCATTTCACTACAAGGATTTCCCAGCATGTGAACACCGATAATTTCCCCGTGCCTTTTGCCTGTCAATATCTTGCAAAGGCCGCTACCTCTTTCGTTTTCGGCTACAAAACGACCGGAATAAGTCATGGGGAGCTTGGCCACATTATAGGCAATACCTTTGGTTTTGGCCGATTCTTCCGTTTCGCCTACTCCGGCAACTTCGGGGTTGGTGTAAACTACTCCCGGAATAGCATGGTAACGCATTATATCATTGCCTCCTGTCAAGTTATTCACCACCACTTCGCCTTCACGAATCGCCGTATGAGCAAGGAGTGAAAATCCGGTTACATCACCTGCGGCGAAAACACCCGGGATGTTGGTACGCATTTTTTCGTCCACCTTGATGCCGTTTCCTTCCAACTCCACGTTCAGATTTTCCAATCCAAAACCTTCGATAACCGGTCGTCGACCTACACTTAGCAAGATTTTTTCACCTTCAACAGTTTGGGTTTTGCCTTCTTTTTCGAAAACGACCTTTTTGCCGTCTATCTGAACGACTTTCGCATTCAAATAGAATTCAATTCCCTTTTTTTCGTAAATATTACGAAGCATGGCAGAAATTTCGCCATCCAATCCTCCTAGTATTTCGGGAAGCATTTCTACCACCGTCACTTTTGTTCCTAAACTGTTAAAAAAAGAAGCGAATTCTGTTCCGATTACACCGCCTCCAATGATGACAAGTGATTGAGGTTGTTCTTTTAAATCCAGAATTTCGCGGTTGGTAACCACAATATCGCCTGCTTCAGCCAATCCCGGAATAGGTGGAACAGACGCTTCTGATCCGGTACAGATTAGCAGATTGGCACCGTAATAACTTTCTCCGTTGCAGGCAACCTCGATACCGCCGGCACTCCGACCGTGAATCTTGGCTTCACCTTTAACAACCGTAACATTATTCGCTTTCATCTTACCTTCCACACCTAACACCAACTTGCGGACCACTTTGTTTTTCCGACTGACAATTTTGCCGTAATCGAAACGAACATTGTCCGCAAACACACCATATTTATCTCCATACAGGGCATTTTCGTAGGTTTTGGCACTGTAAAGCATGGTTTTTGTGGGAATGCAGCCTTCATTCAAACAAACACCCCCCATTGCTTTCTTTTCGAACAAAAGTACCTTCAGCCCTTTATGTCCTGCACGTTCGGCAGCCACATAGCCTGCAGGCCCTCCACCTATAATCATTAAATCGAACATATCATTTTATTTAATTACTTTTACGATTTTCCTGTTTTCTTCAAAAAATACCCACTTCGAGGTTTTCTATCTCTTCCGCAATCTGTTTCAGAAAGCGGGTAGCCTCCCCGCCATCCAATGCTCGATGGTCGTAAGTTAAACTCAATCCGATATAGGGAACAAAAGCGTACACGCCGTCACCCAAGTCTTTAGGACGAGGAACAATGGTATTCACCCCCAGAATAGCCGTTTGTGGCAGATTGATAACCGGCGTAAACATTTCCACTCCATAATTACCCAAATTGGACACTGTAAATGTAGCGGCTTCAGCAGATAGCAATTCGGGATTGATTCCACCTTTACGACAAGCTGTTGCTGCCTCTTTCAGCTGATTCGCTAAACCAATAATAGATAAATCGTCGGCGTTACGAACAACAGGCACCATTAATCCCCTGTCGGTATCCACTGCAAGAGCCAGATGCACTTTTTTGAAATAGCGGATTGAATCACCCAGAAAATGTGTATTGACATTTGGAAATTTCTTCAATGCCTTGATAACGGCAAAACATACCATATCGTTTAAGGTAACATTAGTAGTGAGTGTTCCGGCTTCCATCGCAGCCTTTACCTGTTTACGAAGTCCCAAAATCCTACGAGCATCGGCCCCAAGATGGTGCGTCAGCTGAGCCGAATTCTGTAACGAAGCATGCATGGAACGAGCAATAATCTTTCGTATATTGGATATTCTCCTATCCTCATAATCAATACCATACACTGAATTCACAGGTGCAGCAAGATCCGTCGCACGTACCATTCCCGCCAATCCTGTACCCCCCTCTTGAGGTTGTAGACCTTCTTCCACAGCAATCTTTTTTGCCAGAGGCGTCATTTTCGGTCGGGTTTCTAACACAGCTTTCACATCCTTTTCAATAATCCGTCCTTTCGGTCCCGAACCCTTAAGGCCGGAAACATCAACAGCTTCTTTTTCTGCTAATTTTTTAGCCCGAGGAGAAATAAACACCGATGCCTGACCGGTTTGAGACTTCGCAGCAACGCTGCTCTCCACTTCAGGTGACTGAGTTTCTACCTCAACCTGTTTCACATCTTCTGAAAAGGAAGAAGATTTTTCTATTTCACGATCATCTCCTGCATGCTGACTTTCAGCTAGCAATGACGAATAATCTTCACCCGGTTGTCCAATGACCATCATGTTTTCCAATACAGGGACTTCGTCCCCTTCCTTGTAAAAACATTCAAGCACAACACCGTCTATAGGAGATTCCTCTTCAAAAGAAGCTTTATCTGTCTCATAAGTAAACAGAATATCTCCTTTTTTTACGGTATCCCCCTTTTTCTTTTTTATTTCGGTAACAATGCAACTTTCCACCGATTGCCCCTGTTTGGGCATAATTACCACAACTGCCATAACTAAATAAATAATTTGAAATGAATGTTTATTTGCAAATGTACTTATTTTACACCTTTTATATACTGCAATATTTGATTTTTATACTACACTATTTGACCTTTTGGCGAAAAACTTACCCTGATTCTATCAAAAAAGTCAAATAGTGTAGTTTTTAAATCATTTTTCTTAGTCCTATTCTTCAAATAAATCTCTATTTTTGTACAAAAAGTTATAAATCATTTTTATCTAATTTCTTATGAATAAAAATAAATCCTTTTCTTTCTTGGCTGTCGACCTGGGCGCAACAAGCGGAAGAGCCATTCTTGGAACCATAAAAAACGACGTGTTGAAAATAAATGAAATCAACCGTTTTCCAAACCCCATTATCGATATCAATGGATACCTTTACTGGGATTTATTCTATCTGTATCAGCAGATCCTGAAATCACTCAACGAAATCAACCAACAAAAAATCGACATTCATTCCCTTGGTATCGACACATGGGGTGTCGATTTTGTATGCTTTGGGGATGACGGTGAACCCTTACGCATGCCCTACAGCTACAGAGATACTCACACATTTGGTGCTCCCGAAAAATTCTTTCAAAAAATACCCAAGGAGGAGGTATACAAAAAAACAGGCATCCAAATCATGAATTTCAACTCGCTGTTTCAATTGGCTACTCTGAAAGAAAGAAACAGTTCTATTTACCCCGTCATTGACAAGATTCTTTTCATGCCCGATGCACTCTCTTATTTATTGACAGGGAAAATGGTTACCGAATATACCATTGCCTCTACTTCACAAATGATGAATCCTTATACTAAAATATTTGATACTTCTTTGTTGGAAGCTGTCGGTTTATCGGAACATAATTTTGCACCACTTGTGTTTTCAGGAACTCCAATAGGCACCCTGTCCGATTCCGTGAAACGACAGACAGATGCAGGAGATATTCCGGTGATTGCCGTCGCCGGTCACGATACAGCTTCGGCAGTGTTGGCAACACCGGCAAAGGACGAAAACTTTGCTTATCTCAGCTCCGGAACATGGTCATTAATGGGCATTGAATCAAAGGAACCCATCATCAACGAAGAAACATTCTCGCTGAATTTCACCAACGAAGGAGGTGCCGATGGTTCTATCCGGCTACTGAAAAATATATGCGGTATGTGGCTCATCGAACGGTGCAAGATAGAATGGGAAAAGGAAAAACCGGTGACTTATGATGAAATCGTGGAAGAAGCTGAAAAGACCAAACCTTTTACTTCTTTCATTAATCCTGATGCTCCATGCTTCGCCGCCCCGGTTTCCATGATTAATGCCATTCAAACTTACTGCAAAGAAACAAAACAGCCAATTCCTCACACGATGGGAGAAATTGCCCGATGCATCTATGAAAGTCTCGCTTTCCGATATAAACAAGTACTGACTAATCTGCAAAAATTGGCCGACTTCCCCATCGAAACATTACATATTATCGGCGGAGGATCGCAAAACAAGATGTTGAATACTTTTACGGCAAATGCCATTGGCATGCCTGTCATTGCAGGTCCTTCCGAAGCAACAGCCATGGGAAATATTCTTTTGCAAGCAAAGGCTGCAGGATTGGTTCAAGATAAATGCCAAATGCGGGAAATTGTACGCAATTCGGTTGAACTCAATACATTCACACCCTATAATACCTCACTATGGGATGAACATTACAACGACTACTTAAAAGTATATAAAGAACTATAAATAAATACTTACCAACTTATTTTAATAATGAATATCATCATGAAAGAAGAACAGATTAAAAAAGCGTATGCCGATGCAAAAGAACAATATGCGGCATTAGGAATTGAGGTGGATAAAGCCATTGATAAACTAAACGATTTATCTATTTCTATTCATTGTTGGCAAGCCGACGATGTTTCGGGTTTCGAAAATCCCGAAGGTGAGCTCACAGGAGGAATCCAAGCCACAGGAAACTACCCGGGTAAAGCACGTACCATAGAAGAACTACGTCAGGATATCGAAAAAGTACTTTCCTTAGTACCCGGGAAACACCGATTAAGTCTGCACGCAATTTACGGTGACTTTCGGGGTGAATTTGTCGATCGTGACCAAATTGAACTGAAACATTTTCAATCGTGGATCGACTGGGCAAAAAAAGTAGGTATCAAATTGGATTTCAATTCCACTTTTTTCTCTCATCCCAAAGCCGATAACGGTTATACTCTTTCTGACTTTGATCCCGAAATCCGTAATTTTTGGAAAGAACATCTTCGCCGCTGCCGCAGAATAGCTGCCGAAATAGGACGCCAGCAAGGCGATCCATGTATCCATAACATTTGGATTCCCGATGGTGAAAAGGACAAAACCGTTTCACGGTTCGCACATCGTCAACTGCTGAAAGAATCGCTGGATGAGGTGCTTTCCGAAAAAATCAGTACCGATTACCTCAAAGACACTGTAGAATGCAAATTGTTTGGAATTGGCAGCGAAAGTTATGTAGTTGGTTCTCATGAATTCTACATGGGATATGCCGTTAAAAACAACATGATGCTGACCTTGGATGCCGGCCATTTCCACCCAACTGAAGTGATATCGGACAAGATATCCTCCATGCTACTCTTTGTTCCCGAAATCAATCTCCATGTAAGCCGTCCCGAACGTTGGGATAGCGACCATGTGGTGATCCTGAACGACGAGTTATTGGCTCTATCACAAGAAATTGTGCGATCGGGAAATATGGATCGGGTGCATCTCGGACTGGATTATTTTGACGCATCCATCAATCGCATCGGCGCCTATGTCGTAGGTATCCGTGCAACTCAGAGAGCCATGTTGCAGGCACTTCTTGAACCAACCGAGAAATTAAGACAATTCGAATTGGAAAACAAAAATTTCCAACGGATGGCATATCTCGAAGAACTGAAAGCAATGCCGTGGAATGCCATTTACAACCACTATTGCTACAAACAAGGTGTTCCTGTGGGCGATAAATACATTCAAACGATAGAAGAATACGAAGACGAAGTAACTTCAAAAAGAAAATAAAAAATGAATAACGTTATCGGGCTTTTAATTATAGCCTTAGGGAGTATGGGCCAATCAAGCTCATACGTCCCTATCAATAAAATAAAAGAATGGTCGTGGGAAAATTTCTGGCTCATGCAGGGAATTTTTGCATGGCTGGTCTTTCCTTTACTGGGCGCATTTATCTCGAGTTCGTTTTCCGATCTCATCGAGATATACTCCACGCACTCCTCCGCAGCTTTGCAAGCCATCGGTTTCGGCGTATTATGGGGCATTGGCGGGCTTACTTTTGGCTTAAGCATGCGTTATTTGGGTATAGCTATGGGGCAATCTGTGGCTTTAGGAACCTGTGCCGCATTCGGAACCCTTATTCCGGCTGTCATGTCGGGTATGAACTTATTATCACCTGAAGGATTGATTTTGTTGCTGGCAGTGGCCGTAACGTTGGTGGGTATAGCATTGGTTGGATATGCGGGAAGTCTTCGATCAAAAAATATGTCGGAAGAAGAAAAAAGAAAAGCAATAAAGGATTTCGCACTCAAAAAAGGATTGCTTATCGCTCTACTATCGGGCGTTATGAGTGCCTGTTTCAGTCTGGGACTGAATGCGGGTATTCCCATAAAAGAAGCTGCAATTGCTAGAGGAGCAAAAGAACTTTTTGCTCAAAACCCTGTTACCTTGCTAGTGACAATAGGTGGATTCGTTACGAATTTTGTGTATTGCACCTACATGAACCGAAAAAACAAAACGACAGGCGAAATCAAACATTCGTCCCGTTCGGTTTTTATCAATAATCTGCTTTTCTGTGCTTTAGCGGGTCTGCTTTGGTATTCGCAATTTTTCGGATTGGGAATGGGGCAAAGTTTCTTCGAACCCGGCAGCGTGATGATGGCTTTTTCATGGAGCATCTTGATGTCGTTGAATGTCGTTTTCAGCAACGTATGGGGAGTTATTCTCAAAGAATGGGTTGGTGCCGGGAAAAAAGCAATAACTTTTCTGGTTATCGGCATGGCGGTACTGATCTTCTCGCTTATTATTCCCAATTTGTTTTAAGGTATATTATAAGTTTTTCATTCCTTTTCATTCTTTCTAGTTTTTTAAGGTCATCCAATTTTTAATTTTTTAAAAATTGGATGACCTTTTTGCTATTCCTTGCTAACCACATACCTCACGTATGGCTTCAGCAAGGAGAGGAATGCCTTTTTGAATGGCTGCTTCATCAGTATTACAAAATGAAACGCGCATAGCATCATTCTTTATGCCATCGGGATCGAATGTCTTCCCCGTAACAAAGACTACCCCCTTTTCAAGAGCTTTTTGCAAAATCAGTGTCGCATCTGTTCCTTCCGGCAAATGCAACCAGATATAAAAACCTCCTCGCGGCTTTTCGAAGGTAACATAAGACGGCAATTTTTTTTCCAGGGCTTCAATCATAGCCAGGCCGCGCTTTTTATATTCCTGACGAACACTCGCCGTATAATCGTAAATATATCCCTCACGGACAAACTTGTCGGCAATCACCTGCGATATACTTGGCGAGCAAGCATCAATCGATTGTTTAATGAGTTCACATTTCTGATAAATATCCTTAGGCACAAGCATCCATCCCAACCGTAATCCAGGACCGAGAATTTTGGAAAACGATCCCGTAAAACACACATCGATTCCTTCGGGATTCATTGCCTTAATAAGTTTCATTTTCGGAACATCTTCTTCGTAAAAATAAAGATCACTGTATACATCGTCCTCAATCAAAACGATATCCCGATCTTTCAGAAGGTCAATCATTTGTTGTTTCACTTCCATGGAATAAATGATTCCTGCCGGATTGTGAAAATTAGGACAATAATACAGAAATTTGGGCTTTGAACGAGTGGTTTCTAATTTGATTTTCAGCTGTTCGATATCGATACCTTCATTCGTAAGCGGAACACTCACCAAATTGGCTTCATAGGAACGGAAAGCCGACAAGGCACCAATGAAAGAAGGATTTTCAACCAAAACGGTATCTCCGGGATCAATGAATGCCTTGGCAAGAATATGAATTGCTTGCAACGAACCTGTGGTCATCATCAACCGATTTTCCTTAACCGGTAATCCTTTCTTTTCGAGA
>Ga0116175_1000922_pt1 | contig 19504 bp, 15 predicted proteins | sample AD_UKC125_MetaG_FD_89802 | JGI IMG/M metagenome (GOLD analysis project Ga0116175, IMG submission 89802) | Active sludge microbial communities of municipal wastewater-treating anaerobic digesters from USA - AD_UKC125_MetaG | ecosystem: Engineered > Bioreactor > Anaerobic > Digestate | place: USA... | reverse complement strand
TAGTTTTTTGGAAGAAAATATTGATAAGGTCAAGGGATTTTTTATTACACATGGTCACGAAGATCATATAGGAGCTATTCCTTATGTACTTAGAAAGATCAATGTGCCTATCTATGCCACCAAGCTTACAATGGGAATTATCGATCATAAGCTTGAGGAACATCATATGGAAGATACCGTACGAAGAAAGATCGTAAAGTACGGATCGATCATTAATTCTGGAGATTTTAGGGTTGAATTCATAAGAACGAACCATAGTATTCAGGATGCCGCAGCGTTGGCTATATATACACCTGTCGGAACTATTGTTCATACAGGAGATTTCAAGGTTGATTACACACCTGTATTTGGTGATGCCATTGATCTCCAGAGATTTGCCGAGATTGGTAAAAAAGGCGTTCTTGCCCTTATGAGTGATAGTACAAATGCAGAGAGACCTGGATTTACCCAGTCAGAAAAGACTGTTGGTGCAACATTTGATAATATTTTTGCAGAGAATAATAAAACAAGGATAATTGTAGCTACATTTGCATCAAATGTTGATCGTGTTCAGCAGATAATCAATTCTGCTTATAAATTTGACAGAAAGGTAGTTGTAGAAGGCCGAAGCATGGTCAACATCATCTCTACTGCTATTGATCTGGGCTATATAGATATTCCGGAAAATACACTTATCAATATTGAAGAACTTAAGAATTATCCTGATGATAAAACAGTACTTATAACTACAGGGAGCCAAGGAGAATCCATGGCTGCACTTTCAAGAATGGCTGGCGGGATTCATAAAAAGATCCAGATCAAACCTAATGATATGGTTATTTTTTCATCTCATCCGATTCCTGGAAATGAAAAGGCAGTGAGTAATGTAATCAATGAGCTCTATCGTAAGGGAGCTAATGTTATATTTCAGGATGTTCATGTTTCTGGACATGCTTGTGCAGAAGAACTGAAGCTCATATATTCACTTGTTAATCCAAAGTACTGTATTCCGGTTCATGGTGAGTATAAGCATCTTATGGCAGCAAAGAGGATCGTTGAATCTCTTGGATATGACAGTAAGCATATATTTATTCTTTCATCAGGAGATGTTCTGGAATTTAACGATGATAAAAAGGCCAAGATAAACGGCAAGGTTCAGACCGGGGCTGTAATGGTTGATGGTCTTGGCGTCGGTGATGTTGGTAACGTGGTGCTTCGTGATAGACAGAAATTGTCAGAGGATGGAATCATTATTGTTGTTATGACTCTTGAATCAGGAAGTGGACGAGTACTGTCAGGACCGGATATAGTTTCTAGAGGTTTTGTGTACGTAAAAGACTCCGAGGATCTTATGGATGAGGCCAGAAAGGTACTTAGAACTACCCTAGACAGAATTGAAAAAAATCATGTCAGAGAGTGGCCAAAGATTAAAAACGAGTTAAAGTCAGATCTGTCAGACTTTGTCTGGAAAGAGACCCAGAGAAGACCTATGATTCTTCCTATAATCATGGAAGTATAAGGCCGAATGACTTTTTTTAAATCAAATTAAATTTAATGAGGTAGAAATCAGCAACAAACTAAGGTTAGGATTGTATTTAAATGGATAAGTCTGAGAGACTGGATACATATCTAGCTCTTCTCCAAAATGAATTTTCTCCTGAATTAAGGAAAATTGAAGAGGAAGCCAGAAAAAATAATGTTCCGATTATTAGAAAACAAGCACAATATTACATGAGACTTATGTGCCAAATGGTCAGACCGGAGAGAATCTTAGAAATTGGTACTGCAGTAGGATTTTCCGGATTATTGATGCTTGAGTCCGATCCTGAAGATGCGCTTCTAGATACGATAGAGAGTTATGCACCGAGAATCACCGAGGCAAAGAAGAATTTTTCAGGCTCTTTATATAAAGATAGAATCAGACTATTTGAGGGCGATGCTATGGAAATACTGCCAACGCTTACGGGAGAATATGATATGATTTTCATGGATGCATCTAAGGGACAATATGTCAGGATGCTTCCAATGATTAAAAAGCTTATGCATTCCGGAAGCATACTTATAACAGATAATATTCTTCAGGAGGGCAATTTGATCGAATCATCGTTTTCGATTAAGAGGCGTGACAGAACTATTCATAAGAGAATAAGAGAATTTCTTGAACTAATAACCTCAGATGATGATATGGTAACAGATACACTGTCTCTTGGAGACGGAATGACAATAGCAGTTAGGAAATGATTATGAAAAAGCCTGAACTTTTGGCTCCAGCCAAATCTCTGGAAATCTTGAAAACAGCAATTAACTATGGAGCAGATGCTGTTTATATCGGTGGAGAGGTATATGGACTAAGAGCCAATGCCGAGAATTTTACGCCAGATGAGATGAGAGAAGGCATAAGATATGCCCATGACAGAGATAAAAAAGTCTATGTAACGGTCAATATAATAGCCAAAAACGAAGATCTTATTAACGCTTCCAATTATTTTAAGGAACTTCAAGAGATAGGACCGGATGCTGTTCTTGTAGCTGATCCTGGGATGTTTTCGCTGGCAAGAGAAAATTGTCCCGATATAGATATTCATGTAAGCACACAGGCAAATAATACCAATTATCTTACGTGCAAGGTATGGCATGATATGGGAGCCACAAGAGTAGTTACCGCAAGAGAATTATCACTTCATGAAATCAAAGAGATAAAAGAAAAAATCCCCCCTGATATGGAGGTTGAGAGCTTTATACATGGAGCTATGTGCATATCTTTTTCCGGAAGGTGCTTACTTAGCGCTTATTTTACAGGGAGAGATGCTAACCATGGTGAATGTACACATCCATGCAGATGGAAATATGCACTTATGGAAGAGACAAGGCCTGGAGAATATCTACCGGTTTATGAAAATGAACGTGGTACTTATATTATGAATTCCAAGGATCTATGCATGATAGAACATCTTCCGGATCTTATTGATGCAGGCATTGATAGTTTGAAGATCGAAGGCAGGATGAAGACGGCACTTTATGTCTCCACAGTTGTAAGGGCTTATCGTAAGGCCATTGATGATCTTTTTGAATCAAGAGAAAAATATGATTCTAATCTGAAATGGTACATGAATGAGATCAAGTCCACAACATACAGGCCATTTACTACAGGTTTTTTCTATGGTCAGCCATCAGAGGAAGACCAGATTTATGACAATAATACATATTTAAAGGGAAGTACTTACATCGGAACCACAGGAAAAGTTGAAGAAAATGGAACTTTCCATGTCCAACAAAAAAATAAATTCACTGTTGGCGAAGAAATCGTGATTATGAAAACAAATGGTGTTAATATAGACACAAAAGTTCTTTCTATCAACGGCGAAGATGGCGAACCTAAAGAAAGCGCATGCGCTGCAAAAGAGAACCTAACAATCAGACTTGATGTGGTACCTAGTACCGGTGATATCTTACGGAGAATGGAGGCATAGTCTTATGAATAAAGAGGACAAATATGTAGCTTATGTAGGAACATACACCAGAAGTGGAAGCGTTGGCATTCATGTATATGATTTACAGGCAGAGACAGGCAAGCTTACTGAGAGATCAGTTGCTCCGATCAACAACGCTTCATATCTTGTAGTTTCAAAGGATGGTAAGATGCTATATTCTATTGAAGATGAAGGGGTCGCTTCTTTTTCAATAGATGAGAATGGTGATCTGACCAAGGTTAATTCAAAGAGTATTGGTGGCATGAGAGGCGATGCAATTGCTGTTGATTCTAAAAATAGATTTTTGTTTGTCGGTGGTTATCATGATGGAAAAGTAACTGTTATGAAGCTTAATGATGATGGATCTATTGGAGATATTACTTTTGGGATATTCCATCAGAATCTAGGACAGGGATTTGGAGAGAGACATAGGGATCATCCCAAGGTTACATCACTTTGCCTCACGCCGGATGAGAGATTCTTGTGTGCTGTTGATCTCGGACTTAACCAGATCAAGGTCTACAATATCGACTATAGTACCGGCTATCTTGAGCTTGAGGATATTGTCCGTCCGGATATTGATTCAGGAGTCAGATCGATGAAATTTTCATCCGATGGCAGGTTTGCATATGTGCTTACATGTTTTTTGAATGAAATGGAAGTATATTCATATAGATGCGAGAATGATGAGCCGATATTTGAACTTGTTGATGAGATAAATCTTATAAATGAGCCTAATATCAATGCATCAGCTTGTAATTTTTCATTTGCTGACGATGAGAAGCATATAGCAGTATCAATTGATGGATTTAATGGCGTTGTTCTTTTGAAAAGAGATGCTGAGACAGGAAAACTTGAAAAGATGTTTAACACACTTACAAGCGGAGATTTTCCAAAGTCTCTTGCTATTTTCCCTGGAGATAAGTATTTCGCAGCACTTAACCATGATACTGGTGATATCAGAACTTTTAATATTGACTATAAAGAAGGGTATGCACTTATGAAAAATGCACCCGTTAAAATATCGAAACCTAATTGCATAGTTATTCATAAAATATAAGAGGATAATTATATGGCGGGATCAACATTCGGTAATTTGTTCAGAGTAACTACTTTTGGGGAATCTCATGGCACAGCTCTTGGGGCTGTTATTGACGGTTGTCCTGCAGGACTTCCTCTATCAGAGGATGATATACAACCATATCTGAATAGGAGAAAGCCTGGCAATTCCAAATATGCAACCAAGAGATTTGAGAGTGATAAAGTCAGGATATTATCAGGAATATTTAATGGAGTGACAACAGGTACTCCCATTGCACTTGTGATTGAAAATACCGATCAGCATTCGGGAGATTACTCAGACATTGAAGATTTGTTTAGACCTGGACATGCTGATTATGGATTTTTTGAAAAATATGGTATCAGAGATTATCGAGGCGGTGGTCGTTCTTCCGGCAGAGAAACTGTTGCCAGGGTTGCAGCTGGTGCGGTTGCACTTACTATTCTGAAAAGGCTCGGAATAGAAGTGTTTGCATACACAGAATCAATTGGCCCTGTACAAATAGCATGGTTAGATAGAGAAGAGAGAGATAATAATAGCCTCTGCATGCCTGATAAGGATTCTTATTTAGAGGCTAAAAATTTTCTTGAAGGATGTATGTCTGAAGGGGATTCAGCAGGTGGAGTAATAGCCTGCAGAGTCACTGGAGTCCCTGCAGGTATAGGAGAACCTGTATTTGATAAGTTGGACAGTGAATTAGCAAAAGCCATAATGTCAATCGGAGCTGTTAAAGGATTTGAAATCGGTGATGGGTTTGATGCTACATCATTAAAGGGCAGTGAGAATAATGATGCCTTTATATCTGAAAACGGAGTGATAAGAAAATCAACTAATCATTCTGGTGGAACACTTGGCGGAATTTCTGACGGAAGTGAGTTGTTTTTCCGTGCGGCTATAAAACCTACACCGTCGATTTCAAAAAAACAAAAGACAGTAAATGAAAAAGCAGAAAATGTAGAAATTGAGATAAAGGGAAGGCATGATCCAGTTATTGTGCCTAGGGCAGTGGTAGTTGTTGAGGCTATGACAGCAATTGCGATTCTTGATTTCCTGCTGCGAAATATGACTTCGCGACTATCTCAAATAGAAGAATTTTATATAAAAGATTTATAGAGGAAAAAAATGACAGGTAATTCAACATATAAACTTATAACTACAGATGGAATGGCTAAAAGAGCGGAGTTTACTACCGTACATGGAACGGTTCAGACCCCGCTTTTTATGAATGTTGCCACGGTTGGAGCTATAAAGGGAGCAGTGTCAACAGATGATCTTAAGGACATCGGAACGCAAGCGGCACTTTCCAATACATATCATCTTCATGTAAGAACTGGGGATGAGATGATAAAAGAGCTTGGGGGACTTCACAAATTTATGGTATGGGATAGACCTATTCTTACAGATTCAGGTGGATTTCAGGTATTTTCTCTTGCAAAACTACGTTCTATAAAAGAAGAAGGCGTATATTTCCAATCTCATATCGATGGGCATAAGATTTTTATGGGACCGGAAGAAAGCATGACTATCCAGTCTAATCTTGGATCTACTATTGCTATGGCATTTGATGAATGCCCCAGCTCTGTAGCAGAGCGAGTTTATGTGGAAAATTCCGTTGCCAGAACTGAGAGATGGCTCGTTAGATGCAAAAAGAAAATGGATGAATTGAATGAGAGCCAGAACACTGTCAATCCGCATCAACTTCTTTTTGGTATCAACCAGGGCGCAACATTTGAAGATATCAGAATACAGAATGCTGATAAGATATCTGAAATGGATCTGGATGGATATGCTATCGGAGGACTGGCTGTAGGCGAACCACCGGAAGTAATGTATGACACTATAGAATTTACATCTCCACATCTTCCGCAGAATAAACCCACATATCTTATGGGCGTTGGAACGCCAAGAGATATATTGGAATCAGTCGATCGTGGAGTGGATTTTTTCGATTGCGTTTATCCGTCAAGAAATGGAAGGCACGGTCATGCATATACGAGATATGGCAAGCTTAATCTGATGAATAAAAGGTTTGAACTTGACACACGCCCCATTGAAGAAGGATGCAATTGTCCTGCATGTCGTACATACTCAAGAGCTTATATACATCACCTTTTCAAGGCAAAAGAAATGCTTGGAATGAGATTGCTTGTACTTCATAATTTGAGCTTTTATAACAGGCTAATGTCTGATATTAGATTGGCGATCGAAGAACATAGATATAAGGACTTTAAGAAACAGAGACTTGAAGATCTGAAATTGATGGATTAATTTCAGATTTTGTCATTAAGTATTCGTATAGAATTTTGCAGATTTCTTAATACATAAATTAAGTAAATTTATTTCTTGTAAATAGGAGCTACATCAGATAAAATTGTAGGGAAGTTTAATTGATGTATTGCTGTAGTAATAGTTACTGTTAATAATACGATTTTAGGAGGTTTTAACTAAAATGATTTCACTTACAGCCGGAAGCGGCATGACAAGCATTGGCCTTGTGGTATGGCTTGTAATTATCTTTGGATTTATGTATTTTGCAATGATCCGTCCTCAGAAAAAAGAGCAGACAAAGAAAAAAGAACTTATGAAATCACTCGCAATCGGAGATACTGTTCTTACTACCAGTGGTTTTTACGGAGTTGTTATTGACATTCAGGACGATACAGTTATCGTTGAGTTTGGAAGTAACAAGAACTGTCGTATCCCTATGCAGAAAGAGGCTATTTCATACATTGAGAAGCCTGAGGATGCAATTGAATCTGAGAAAAAAGCTGATGAGTCTTTTGATATGAAAAAAGATAAGGATAAGAAAGAAAAAAAATAAAACATGTCAATATTTAATGTTCTTACTCTGATAGGTGGAATCGCTCTTTTCCTATATGGAATGGAACTGATGGGGGAGGGTCTTACAAAAACTGCAGGCGGAAAGCTTGAAAGTATTCTTGAGAGACTGACTAATACCGTTATAAAGGGAGTTCTTCTTGGTGCAGGTGTAACAGCAGTCATTCAGGCATCTGCAGCTACCACAGTTATGGTTGTAGGATTTGTTAATTCTGGAATCATGAATCTTAACCAGGCCGTCGGAATCATAATGGGAGCAAATATCGGAACAACGATTACTTCATGGATTCTCAGCTTGTCTGGAATAGAAGGTGGTTCTGTTATTGTTCAGCTTTTTAAACCAATGAGCTGGACACCGATTCTCGCACTTATCGGAACTCTTATACGTCTATTATCTAAAAATCAAAAGAAAAAGGATGTTGCTCAGATTCTTTTGGGATTTGCTGTTCTTATGTTTGGAATGGACACGATGACTACATCGGTAGCACCTCTTTCACATGTCCCTGAGTTTGCAAATCTTCTTCTTTTGTTTAAGAATCCTATGCTAGGACTTCTTGCTGGTCTTGTACTAACAGCGGCTATTCAGAGTTCTTCTGCATCAGTTGGTATTCTTCAGGCACTTTGCTCAACAGGGGCAGTTACATATAGTGTCGCTGTACCAATTATTATGGGACAAAATATTGGAACTTGTGTTACTACACTTATTTCTGCTATTGGTGCTAAAAAGAACGCAAAGAGAGCAGCGTTTATCCATTTATACTTTAATTTGATAGGAACCATTATTTTTATGGCTGCATTCTATATAATTAATGCTGTTATTGGTTTTTCGTTTTTTGATGAGCGAGCCAACGCTGTTGGAATAGCTATAGTACATTCAACATTTAATATTGTAACTACTATTCTCTGGATTCCGTTTAACAAATTGCTTGTTAAACTTGCTACTATAACTGTAGCAGGTGCGGACGAAACTGATGAATCCGAATATACAAAAGAACTTGGAATGTTGGACGAGCGTTTTATGGAACAGCCTTCGTTTGCAGTAGCTCAGTCTGTAACAGTATCAAATAGAATGGCTGTATTGACCAATAAGTGTCTGTCAATAGCTACATCTACATTACTTAACTTTAATGTTGATGCTGTGGCTAATGTCATATCGTTGGAAACTGCTATTGATAAGTATGAGGACAGACTTGGAACATATCTTGTTAAATTGAGTGGCAAGTCACTTAATGCAGAAGATAATGATACCGTATCCAAAATAATGCAGTCTATAAATAATTTTGAGAGAATTTCTGATCACGCTAGGAATATAGCGGAGTGCTCAGAAGATATTAATAATAAAAAGTTGAAGTTTTCAGATAAAGCTAAGTCTGAAATTGGTACCTATCTAAATGCTGTTACTGATATAGTTGCACTTACGACAGATGCATATATTAATGGTGACATTAATAAAGCTAAAAGAATAGAACCTTTTGAAGAATCGATAGATATTCTTAATGCTAAGGCAAAAAAACATCATATTAAGAGGCTTCAGAAAGGCAAGTGTAATATTGAGAATTCTGTAGTAATTGAAGATTTATATATTAATCTCGAAAGAGTAGCAGACCATTGCTCCAATGTAGGAGCTACAATGATTCAGGTCAACGAAGATGAATCCATTGAAAATCATGTATACAAGGATTCATTTAGAATTGAAAATACTCCTGAATTTGAATTTGCTGTCAGCGAATATTCAAAAACATATTCAATTTAAACACTAAATAAGTAATAAGAAGCAGGTTACACTGCTTCTTATTGTTTTTGGTCGTGCTTTTATTTATGAATGAACCGGCTATGCCGTTTCAGATATATTGTTGTGTTCCCCTGTGAGGGAATATCATTTTAGACCCCTGTGAGGGTTGGCAAGATAGGAGAGAGTTATGATTGAAAAAATGTTTCACTTGAAGGAAGCTGGAACAACGGTTAGGACAGAAGTTATTGGTGGACTTACCACATTTATGACAATGGCTTATATACTGGCTGTTAACCCCAATATTTTGGCTGCATCTGGAATGGATCCTCATGCCATTCTTATGGCTACATGCCTTGCATCATTTATTGGTACACTTTGTATGGCACTAATGGCAAATTATCCCTTTGCTTTGGCACCTGGACTAGGTCTTAATGCTTATTTTGCCTATACAGTATGCGGGACTATGGGATATTCATGGAGAATTGCACTTCTTGCAGTATTTGTTGAAGGAATTATATTTATTATTCTTTCACTTACAAGAGTCAGAGAAGCTATTTTTAATGCGATTCCAAAGGCATTAAAAAAAGGTGTTGGTGCAGGAATCGGTCTTTTTGTTGCATTTATAGGATTACAAAATGCACATATTGTTGTAAATAACGATTCAACACTTGTAACAGTTGTTAATTTTTCTGGAACCTGGCATACAGCAGGAATCTGTGCTTTGCTTGCTTTGGTTGGACTTATTGTCGTTGTTATTCTTGAAATGAAAAATGTAAAGGCTGCATTACTCCTTGGAATCATTATAACATGGGTGATCGGAATGATATGTCAGGCAACTGGAATTTATATCCCTGATCCTAAGGCGGGATTTTATTCAGTTTATCCATCACTTGGCATTACGGATTTTTCAAAGCTTGGTCTTACATTCGGACAGTGTTTCAATACAAGTTTTGCAGGAGTCAAGCCTCTTGATTTTGCAGTAGTAACTTTTTCGTTTTTGTTTGTGGATATGTTTGATACAATCGGAACACTAATAGGAGTCTCTGATAGAGCTGGTATGCTTGATAAAGATGGAAAACTCCCGAATGTCAAAGGAGCACTTACGGCAGATGCAGTTGCTACCTGTGCAGGAGCGGTATTTGGAACATCTACAACTACTACATTTGTGGAGAGTTCTGCAGGAGTAGGTGCTGGTGCTAGAACAGGACTTGCATCAGTTGTAACTGGATTTATGTTCCTTATTGCAATCTTTTTTGCTCCGATATTTACTTCGATTCCTGGATTCGCTACAGCACCGGCTCTTCTATATGTTGGATTCCTTATGATTTCAGCCATACTTGATATTAAATTTGATGATATTCGTGAGTCTGTTCCTGCTTATCTTACAATTATTGCTATGCCGCTTTGCTATAGCATCGCAGAAGGTATTTCTACAGGAGTAATTTCCTATGTAGTTATTAATATTGTCGGTAATATCATCTGTGAAGAGAAGAAGAAGATCACTCCGCTCATGTACGTCCTTGCAGTTTTATTTGTACTCAAGTATGTGATGCCGGCTTTGATAAAGTAGTCTCTATATTTTTGACCATAGCATTTAAATAGTTTAAAATAGAAATCGAAGGTTTATCCTTCGGTTTCTTTTTTTATGTATGTGGTTTCGTGCTATAATACTAAAAATCGATTAAAATTAATTGGAAGATACAAATACAAAATGGTGTAAAATTTGAAAAGAAAATATATTAAATGGGAGAAGCTGGATAATACAGCTAATATTTTTCCGGTGATAGCCGGAGAAAGCATGACAAATACATATAGGATAAGTGTGGTTCTTAAAGATGAGATAGATCCTGTGAAACTTCAAGAAACACTTTCTATTGTGTTACCCAAATTTCCAGGATTTAATCTTAGACTGAGAACAGGGGTATTTTGGTACTATTTTGAGGAAAATGGTAAAAAAGCACCTAAGGTCAAAGAAGAAAGTGAATATCCATGTCGCTTTATCCATGCAAATCGTAATAACAGCTATATGTTTTCTGTTACTTATTATAAAAATAGAATTAATCTTGAAGCATTTCACGCACTTGCAGATGGAATGGGTGGGATCGGTTTCTTAAGAGAGATAACATATCAGTATATTAGACTCTTAAACCCTGACCTTAGGAAAAAGCTTGGTGATGAGCTTTCCGAAGAGACATCTCTTGACAGAGATGATAGTTTTGTGAGAAATTATAAAAAAGCTAACGCCAGTCAGTATAAGTCAAAAAAGGCATATCTTATAAAGGGAGAGAAACTTCCATACGGAGGATTTGGGACTATTTGTGGTTTTTTGAGTGTATCTCAGCTTAAGAAGATATCAAAAGAGAAATATCATACGTCAATCAACAACTATCTTATAGCTTGTTTTATCTATGCAATATATCAGGCTAATCCCGGAAAGATCACAAAAAAACATCCGGTGAGGATTGCAGTTCCTGTTAATCTTAGACCTTATTTTTTATCTAATACAACTAAAAATTTTTTTGCTATGATATCTGCAGAGTTTTATCCTAAAAAAAATGAATATTCATTTGAGGATATTATGGAGATAACTAAAAACAGTATAGAAAGTCAGAAAACCAAAGAAAATCTGGAGGCAATCTTTTCGTATAATGTTTCTAATTCGGAGATTCTTGCTGCCAGAGCAGTCCCGCTTCCTATCAAGAATCTGGCTATGTTATATGTATATAACAGGGCGGCAATGGCCAACACAACGACTATAACTAATATTGGTAACGTTAAGGTTTTACCGGAATATGAAGATTATATAGAAAATTTTTATAGCTTTCTTCCCTTTTCTAAGGGCCAGAATCTTAAAGCTACGATTTCATCCTACAAGGATAGTCTTGTACTTGGATTCTCTACACGTTTTATTGACACAACGGTGCCTAAGCTTGCATTTAGACAGATGACTCAGGATGGAGCAGATCTTTCGATAGAAACAAATGGTGAGTTCTACTTATGATTTTTTTTAAAGATTGGAATAACAATGGGATATTGTGAAAGTTGTAAAATTACGATTCTGGATGATACGGAATTCTGTCCTCTTTGCCACAGTGGATTAAAAAAAAGAGTGGATACGATTACTAGTACAGGCTATCCAGATGTTCTTTTGAAAAAGAAAAAAATTGCTGTGTTTTTTAATATTACGTTGTTTATAACTATTGCAACATTTATATTGAATGTTTTTCTTAATAGTATATTAAAGCTTGATATGAACTGGTTATATATTTTTTCCGCATCGCTTTTATATGTGGTGATAGGACTTAGACAGATAGCTACAGAATCAGGGTATATCAAGACGATATTCTACTATATGATAGGCGCAGTTGCCCTTGTTGTTTTTATTGATGCAGTTACAGGATTTTATGGGTGGTCTGTTAATTTTGTATTGCCGGGGGCAATGCTTTTGCTGGATCTTGTGTTTTTTGTATTAATGTGTGCTAATAGTAGAAATTGGCAGGGCTATATGCTTTATCAGATTTTTATGATCGTACTTGGCCTTATCCCAATTGGACTAATAGAAAGTGGGATAGTAACACATCCGCTTATGTCGGAGATTGCCTTTCTGTCAGCTATTATTGTATTTCTAGGGACACTTATTATTGGCGGGCATAATGCCAGGGAAGAACTTAAGAGAAGGTTCCATATTTAGAAATATTTCATAATTGTTTTATGGCAATGAAAGCATGTTAGTTTTATAATAGTTTTATACTTGTAATTTAGATGGAGACAAAGTTAATGAAGAAAAATTTTGGAATTATATTAGTATGTGCCTGTTTAGCCATGGGTATGGCAACAGGTTCTTTTTTGAGCCAGGGTGTATCAAAAGTTAATGCAGCAACAATGCTCAGTCTTTCAAATAATTCACCAAAAGTTGGAGATAATATTACGGTTGCTGTTAAGGGAGATTCTGCAAAAGAGAATCTGACGCTTGTTTATAGCAAATCACTTTTATCCTTTCAGGGATGCACTGCAAATCATACAAATACTACTGGCTCAGTGGTATTTGAAGGTGGCTCCGCAAATATCACATTTAAATGTCAAGCAGCTGGAAAGTTAGAACTTATTGTAAAGGATTCAAAGGGTAGTACTGTTGTTTCTGCAGCACCAACTATTTCTGGAGGAGATACCCCGAAAGAGGATACTCCTGCAGCAACACCAGCAGCACCCACTACAGCTAACACACAATTTACGATAGACAAAATAGGATATGTTGCATCAGACAAGTTTACAGATGCCGAGATTCCATCAGGATTTGCGACCACAAAGGTCAATATGTTTAGCCATGATTATAAATGTTTGTCTAATGGAACATTTACACTTGTATATTTAAAAACTGCAACGGATATCACTGGTGCTGGAAAATTCTTTTATTTGGATACATCTGCCAAGACTCCCTATGCAATTACAATGGCTGGTAATCAAAAAACGTATTTTATTGTACCAAGTATATCTGTAGATCTGCCGAATGCAGCGATGACTCAGAAACAGATAACCTTAGTTGGAGCACAGGTTCCTGGATACACGATTCCACTTAAGAGCGGAGATCGAACGTTTGTCTATGGATGTGACCAGACCAAGGCATCAGGATGGTTCGAAGTTGATGAATCAAAGGGAACATATACAGCAATAGATGCAAAAAAAATCTCAGAAATTTCTGATAATGCAGTACCAAAAACGAAATCTGACTCTTCCAAAAAAGTTGAACCTGCAAAAAAGGCTAACAATCAGCCCACATTTATTGATAGGGTCAAGACTCTTTTTACAAATTCGGATTTCTTGTTTGTGATTACACTTGCCGCCATAATAATTGTATTGACTCTTTTAATTAGAAATTCAAGAGTGGGGAAGGGATTGATGGAGAGCGATGAGGACGAAACAGATTCCGCTGATGAATCTGAAGATGATGAAATGGAAACAGATTTATCAGAAGATTATGATAGTGCTGATACGGCAATATTAGATGAGGATAATGACGACGACGATTCTGATTACAGAGAGACACATCTTGGATTTTTCGCAAAGCGAAGAAAAGAAAAAGAAGATGAGGAAGAATGGCGTCGTTTATCTGAGATGAATCTTGATGATTATTCATCGGAAATAATGGATAAAAAATCCCCAAATAATCAGAATGAAAATAGTAGAGTAAAAGACTTATACCATGAGGAAAATGGTGGTGATAAATATGATAATGATGAGGATGATCTTCCCAAAATAGATATCACCAATGTTGATAAGGTGGATACGCCAACTGTTGAGGGAATTACCGGTATTAATGTAACTGGTAAAGATAAAAGTATCCGATCAGGTGATAATGCGACTGATATAACAAATATTTCGTCAGAATCAGATGATTTAAATTCAAATAAAATTAGTGAATCTGAAAAAAATGATTCAGAAACTAATAATAGTGAAACCACTGATATAAAGAAAACGGCAAAGGATTTTGATTTTATAGATTTTAATAACCTTTAAATTTGTAAATATAAGGAAGACATATGAATTATTCTAATCAGGCTGAAAACGCACTAAAAACTGCAAAACGAATTTCATCTAAGTTAAAGCATGATTTTATTGGTACTGAGCATCTGCTTGTAGGGCTTTTAAGAGAAGAAGAGTCTATAGCAGGTCAGGTATTGGCAGAAGAAAGCATTAATTCTGATGATGTAATGAACCTTATAACTGAGCTTATGCATACAGAGGGTGGCACCGGTGTCATGGAGAGAAAAGGCTATACACCGAAGCTTAGACAGGTTCTTGAATTGGCAGAAGAACAGGCAAAAATGTCAGAGTCTTCTGAAATTGGAACAGAACATCTTCTCTTAGCGCTTTTTCAGGTAAGGGATTGTGCCGGACTCAGACTTATGAATTCTCTTAATGTGAATGAAAGCAGAGTTTTTCAGGATTTGCTTCAATCCATGGGAGAAAGTGGGCGAATATATAGTAGAAACGTAAATGCCAAGATGCAGCAGAACGGCGAAAATAATGAGTCGATTTTGAGCCAGTTTTCCAGAGATATGACGGAACTTGCTAGCGAAGGCAAACTAGACCCTATAATTGGTCGTGAACACGAAATTGATCGAGTTATTCAGATATTAAGTAGAAGAACAAAAAATAATCCATGCTTAATTGGAGAACCAGGAGTTGGCAAGACAGCCATTGTTGAAGGCATTGCTCAGAAAATAGAGAATGGATCTGTCCCAGAATCTGTAAGAGGATTTAAACTTATCTCACTTGATCTTTCTGGAATGGTCGCAGGTACAAAATACAGGGGCGAATTTGAAGAGAGAATTAAAAAGGTTATAAATGAGATTAAAAATGATGGGCATATCATTCTTTTTATAGATGAGATTCATACACTTATTGGTGCAGGTGGTGCTGAAGGAGCCCTAGATGCCTCCAATATCATGAAACCGGCGCTTTCAAGAGGAGAGCTTAGAGTAATAGGTGCTACAACAATTGATGAGTATCGTAAGCATATTGAAAAGGACGCAGCGCTAGAGAGAAGATTTCAACCGGTAACCGTGGAAGAACCCACAGAAAAAGAGTGCATAGATATACTTCAAGGAGTAAAGAAACTTTATGAGGATCACCATAATGTTGAGATTACCGATGAAGCAGTTACCGTTGCAGTAGACTTGTCTACCAGATATATTACTGATAGATTTTTGCCTGATAAGGCTATTGATATCATAGATGAGGCTGCATCTCGTATTAGAATGAGAAAATCCACCAGCATACCCAGACTTGATGAGTTGAAAACCAGGTTAAGAGGAGCTGATGAGAAACTTGAAGAACTTCTTATGGACGGTGACATAGCCGGTGCTAGAGAGATAAGACAGCAGATAAAAGAAGACAGAGAAGAAGTAGCCAAGCTTGAGAAGAGATTAACAGGTAAAAAAGGTGGAGTAAGAGCTAAGCTTCAGCCGGAAGATGTAGCAGAAGTAGTTGCAGAATGGACTAAGATTCCTGTGACTAAGTTGACTCAGACAGAGGCAAATAGATTAAAGAATCTCGAGAAGACACTTCATAAAAGGGTAATTGGACAAGAAGAAGCTGTAAGCGCAGTTGCCAGGGCTGTCAGAAGAGGCAGGGTAGGGCTTAAGGAACCAGGCAGACCTATTGGCTCTTTCCTGTTTTTGGGACCTACAGGAGTAGGAAAGACTGAGGTTTCAAAGGCTCTAGCAGAAGCAGTCTTTGGAGATGAAAATGCACTTATACGTGTTGATATGTCTGAATACATGGAAAAGTATTCAGTTTCAAAAATAATTGGATCAGCACCCGGATATGTAGGATATGAGGAAGGCGGTCAACTTTCTGAAAAAATCAGAAGACATCCATACTCAGTTGTTCTTTTTGATGAGATTGAAAAGGCGCATCCTGATATTTTTAATATTTTGCTTCAGGTTCTTGACGATGGGCATATAACGGATTCGCAGGGTAGACGAGTTGATTTTAAAAATACTATTATTATCATGACATCTAATGCAGGAGCACAGGCCATTGTTGAACCCAAGCATTTGGGATTTGAGACGGGTGATACTGCCAAGGCTGATTATGAAAACATGAAAAGCAATGTTATGGATGAAGTGAAGAGGATATTTAGACCGGAATTTTTGAATAGAATTAGCGAGACAATCGTATTTAAACCATTGACTAGAGATGATCTTCATAATATAGTCAACCTATTATCTACATCACTTAAAAAGAGATGCAAAGAATCATTTGATATAACACTTGATATTAAAAAAGATGTTCTTGATTATATTGTTAATAAGGCGTTTGAACCGAAATACGGAGCTAGACCACTTAGAAGGAAGATACAGACAGAAATTGAAGATCCGTTATCAGAAGAGATTTTATACGGAAGAATAAAGAGAGGCGACAAGGCTTCTGTTGTGTCTGAAAATGGAAAATTAGTATTTAAGACACAAAACCATAATAAGAGTAATAAAAAGTAACAAAATATAAATAGGCTATTTTGAGAGGAGATAATAAAATGGCTGTTATTAAAGAACTGATTCGCGAGGAAGCAGATGGAACTATTAGTTTTGGAGATTATAGTCTAAGTGAAAAGGCCAAAAAAGATGGATTTTCACATGATGGTGATACATACAAGATTAAGACATATAAGGATATTACAAAACTAGAGAAAAATGAAATGTTCGTCTATGAATCCGTTCCGGGAACATGTGCTGAACATCTAAGGGTCAAAGAGGATGAACTTTCATTTGAAGTATCAGGTGCAGATGATGCAGAAATCACCCTTGGACTTGAACCTGAGACAGAGTATGAAATATATAAAGAGGATATCGCTTCTGGAACAATGAAGACTAATCTTGGAGGAAAGATTACATTGTCAGTGGAGATTAATGATGGCCAGGCAGTTAAAATTAAAGTAATTAAAAAGTAAATATCGAAGTTATAGAAGTGTAAATATATTAATGATAAACAAATAAGAAAATTTGATTTTTAATAAATTGAATACTAATTAATATATAGTGGGATGAGTTTTAATTTAAATGCGAGGGTGTCTGTCCAGACACCCTCATTTAATTAATTTGAGGAGAAAAATTGGCAAAGACAAATAAAACAGTGTTTTTCTGTCAGAACTGTGGATTTGAGTCAACCAAATGGTTGGGGCAGTGTCCGGAGTGTAAAGAATGGAATACATTTACGGAAGAGGTAATAACACCTCTTTCGCAAAAAAAGGAAAAAGAACTTAAAAAAGTTGAGACACATACATTATCTGAAATAACAGTGGATGCAAAACAGAGACAAAGTACCGGCATGGAAGAGTTTGATCGTGTCCTTGGAAGCGGAATAGTAAGTGGGTCGCTTATTCTTGTGGGTGGAGATCCTGGAATTGGAAAATCAACACTGCTTCTTCAGACTTGCCGTAATCTATCACAGACCGATACTAGATTATTATATATATCAGGTGAGGAATCCCTTCAGCAGATAAAGATCAGGGCAGATAGAATGGGTGATTTTACTGATAATCTAGCATTTCTATGTGAGACAAATTTATCAATAATAGATAGCGTGATCAGAAGAACTAAACCGGATGTAGTAATAATTGATTCTATACAGACTATGTACAATGAAGCAGTTGCCTCAGCACCGGGAAGCGTATCGCAGGTTAGAGAATCAACTAGTGTGCTTATGCAACTTGCAAAAGGACTTGATATCACCATATTCGTTGTGGGACATGTAACCAAGGAGGGTGTGGTAGCTGGACCTAGAGTGTTAGAACATATGGTAGATACTGTTTTATATTTTGAAGGAGATAGGCATGCATCATACCGTATATTAAGGTCAGTTAAAAATCGTTTTGGCTCTACAGATGAAATAGGCGTTTTTGAAATGGTGACAGAGGGCCTGAGAGAGGTGAAGAACCCTTCAGAATTTATGCTTGAGGGACGATCTACTGATGGTAGCGGATCAGTTGTAGCTTGTGCCATGGAAGGAACCAGACCACTTCTTTTAGAGACACAGGCATTAGTAACGAGAAGTAATTTTGGGATGCCTAGACGAACATCGGCAGGTGTTGATTATAATAGAGTTAATCTTTTGATGGCTGTTCTAGAAAAAAGACTTGGCTATAGGCTTGGGGATTTTGATGCTTATGTCAACATTGCAGGTGGTATCCGTTTAAATGAACCGGCAGTTGATCTTGCGGTTTGTATGGCATTAGTATCGTCATTTAAGGACATAACAATTGATAGAGAAACGGTCCTTTTTGGTGAAGTTGGACTCGGTGGTGAGGTTAGGGCTGTATCTATGGCTGATCAGAGAATAAGAGAAGCAAAGAAATTGGGATTTAAGAAAGTCATCATGCCGCTTTCGAACGCACGAAACATTAAATTGGTTCCTGATTTTGATGTAATTGGTGTAAGCACAGTCAAAGAAGCAGTAGAAAAGTTATAACGATAAGTAATGAGACTAGTACTTAAATACTTAAATCATGTATCAGACATTGCTTGTTTATCAAAATCATATATTTCGAAAGAATGCATTTTATATACACAGAAAAGATATATAAAAAGGGATGTGTTTTTTCCTAGATATGTTATATTTGGTGGTAAAATTATCATTGACACTAAAACGCACACAATTCTGACAATTATAAAAAAAAACATTAAATATATCCAATTCAATAAAAAGCCAAATTTTTAGTTGACTTCATGGTGGTAGGATGATAATATACTACTTGCGCCAAGGAAAGCACGAAACACAAAAGCTTCCGAAAGCGATTTAAATAAAAAGCGAACATTGATAACTGAACAGTGAAACAACCTTGAAAGATTCTAAAAAAGAGAATCATTATTGGTTACGAACGTAACCAAACTTACCGATCGAAAGATCGATAAGGAGAAAGATAAT
>Ga0116175_1000918_pt1 | contig 19557 bp, 13 predicted proteins | sample AD_UKC125_MetaG_FD_89802 | JGI IMG/M metagenome (GOLD analysis project Ga0116175, IMG submission 89802) | Active sludge microbial communities of municipal wastewater-treating anaerobic digesters from USA - AD_UKC125_MetaG | ecosystem: Engineered > Bioreactor > Anaerobic > Digestate | place: USA... | reverse complement strand
CCGGTCGGTGATGACCAGGTCCACCATCACCGGCTGACCCTCCCCCACGCCCCGCCCCGACAACCGGCGTAACGCCAAGTCCGTCATGACCGCCCCCAACCCACGCCCACCCGCACCCTCACCACCGGGGTCTTGGCCACCGATGATCGTGTGCGCGTCACGGCGTAACGTCGCATACGCCCCGACCACCTCCGGTAGGGGGCCCACCACGGACAGGTACGCCAACCCATCCGGTGCGGGCCGCACCGTGACCCGCCGGGACCCTACGGCCTGGTTGATTTTGGCGACCACCCCCGCCGCATCCACCTGTGCGGCAACCCGGCGGCACGCCGCCCCGAGTTGCTTCGGCGTCAATGAGGGCAGGTCCGGGGCGAGGACCTCATCGACGTGTTCGCGCACCCCCACGGGGAGGCCTGTGGTTGCGGTGACCGCGACCTGCGCGTGGTACTGGCTAACCGTCCCCTGGGTGAGGGCGTGCAGGGTGTGCGGCATCTGATCGGTCAACACCGTCGCCAGGCGACGAAACGCATCCCCCCGCGACGGGGAACACCGCAACACCAACGCCAACTGCGACCCGATCGACCGCGACGCTTTCCCAGGGTCACCCCCAGCCTGGACATGGGCGCACCGCTGCGAGGTATCGAAGGCTTCGGTGACCCGCACCTGCGCCGCCGTGGTGACCGCTTTCAACTCTTCGAGGGCACCAATCAACGCCAGCCGGTCCGTGTCCGACAACCCCTCCCCGGTGATGTTCGACAGCACGGCCCGCACCCTGGTGAGGGGTTCGAGGGTGGTGGTTGTCGACATACTTCATCGTACACCCGTACCCAATCTAAAGCAACCCTTTGGGGAGGGTAATTCTGTTGCATGTCAAGTCTCTTCCGCTGAAACGAAGTCTCCCATCGGCCCCCTGGGATCGGGTCTCCACCGACCCGGGATCGGGGGCCTGCGGTGGGGCCCCACGGGTGAGGCTCGGGCGGGAAAGGGACACTCCGCACCCGAACATTCGGGGTGCGAAGTGGACGTGAGGCACTTCAGGCGGGAAAGGATGGACAGGTGAGGCCAGAGCACGCGCCGCATCCGGGATTGGGTCTGCCGCTGAGCCGAGATCAGGTTGGGTGCGTGTCGGTGGCGGCTCACCGATGAACTTGGCGTGGGAAAGGGGCACTTCGCACCCGAACAGTTGGGGTGCGAACTGGACGTTAGCCACTTCAGGCGGGAAAGGGGAGACGGGTGAGGTGCCTCGCCAGGGAACTCGGCACCGGCTTGTGAGTGAGCACTCACTCATCTAGGGTATGTCGCGTGACTCCTCGCGCGCCCGCGCTCACCCCCGACGAACGCCGCCAGGCGCTCATCGAGGCGACCCTGCCGCTCGTCCTCGACCACGGTCGGTCGGTCACGACTCGGCAGATCGCCGAGGCGGCCGGGGTCGCCGAGGGCACGATCTTCCGGGTCTTTAACACCAAGGACGACTTGGTGGACGCCGCAGTCGCCGAAGCCTTCGACATGGAGCCTTACGTGCGCGCCGTCGAGAGCCTCGACCGCACCGGCGGCCTCGACGAGGTGGTCACGCGCGCCGCCCAGGTCATGCTCGACCGGTTCCAGCACGTCTTCCGGCTGCTCGCCGTGCTCGGCCACGACGGAGTTCCGCGCAAGCAACACCCGGAAGGCTGGCGCGAGCGCATCGGCGCGGCACACCGGGAGCTGCTCGCGGCATACGCCGAGGAATTGCGGGTGACCCCGCGCGAACTCATGCGCTACGTTCGGCTGTTGGCCTTCGGCAGCACCAACCCACACGTCAACGACGGCCCGCCGCTGACCGCCGCCGATATCACCGCCCTCGTCCTCGACGGCGCCCGAAAGGATCGCTGACCTGATGCTTTGGACCCTGATCCGCACGCACTTGCGACCGTATGCCGGTGCCGTCAGTGCCGTTGTCGTCCTCCAGTTCGCGGCGACCGTGACGAGCCTCTACCTGCCCTCCCTCAACGGGCAGATCATCGACAAGGGGGTGGCGCAGGGCGACACCGGCTTCATCCTGCGCACCGGCGGGATCATGCTCGCCGTCACCCTTGTCAACATCCTCGCGACCGTCGGGGTGGCCCGGGGTGCGGCGGCCGCATCGGCGGGGGTGGCGCGCGACCTGCGCGGTGAGGTGTTCGAGACGGTGGGCGACTTCTCGGCCCAGGAGGTGTCGCGGTTCGGGGCGGCGACGCTCATCTCGCGGAACACCAACGACGTCCAGCAGGTCCAGCAGGTGCTCAACATGGGCCTGATGTTCATGGTGTCGATCCCGATCATGATGGTCGGGGGCATCATCATGGCCCTGCGGGAAGACCTCGGCCTCTCGTGGTTGGTTGCGGTCGCGGTGCCGCTGCTCGGGGTCATCGTCGGGTTCGTCGTGTCGCGGATGCTGCCCTGGTTCCGGAAGATGCAGGAGTCGGTCGACGCGGTCAACCGGGTGCTGCGCGAACAGATCACCGGCATCCGGGTGGTGCGCGCCTTCGTGCGCGAGCCGTTCGAGGAGGCGCGTTTCGACGAGGCCAACCGCACCTACACGGGCACGGCCCTGGCCGTCGGGCGGCTCTTCGCCTTGGTCTTCCCGCTCGTCATGCTCGTCTTCAACGTCTCCTCGGTGGCGGTGCTCTGGTTCGGGTCGCACCGGGTGGACTCCGGGGACATGCAGGTGGGGGCCCTGACGGCGTTCATGACCTACCTCATCCAGATCCTCATGTCGGTGATGATGGGCGTGATGATGTCGATGATGATCCCGCGGGCGTCGGTGTCGGCGGGTCGTATCGACGAGGTGCTCGCCACCCGACCCAGCGTCGTGGAGACGCCCGCGCCGGTGGCCCTGCCGGGGCAGGCGACAGGCGCGAAGGCCGCCTCGGGCCAGCGCCTCGACGTCGCCTTCCAGGACGTCGTCTTCGCCTACCCCGGCGCCGATGTGCCGGTGCTGCAGGGCATTTCGTTTACCGCCCAGCCGGGGGAGGTGACCGCGATCGTCGGCTCGACCGGGGCCGGCAAGACGACCCTGGTCGACCTCGTCCCGCGCCTCTACGACGTGACCGGTGGCTCGGTCCGCCTCGGCGGGGTGGATGTGCGCGACGTCGCCCTCGATGACCTGTGGGACCGCATCGGCCTGGTCCCCCAGAAACCGTTCCTCTTCTCCGGCACGGTGGCGAGCAACCTGCGCTACGGCGATCCCGACGCCACCGACGAGGCCCTCTGGGCGGCGTTGCGGGTCGCCCAAGCCGATGACTTCGTGCGGGCCATGCCCGGCGAACTCGAGGCCGAGATTTCCCAGGGCGGCGGCAACGTCTCCGGGGGACAACGTCAACGCCTCGCCATCGCGCGCGCCCTTGTGCGCCGCCCCGAGATCTACCTCTTCGACGACTCCTTCTCGGCCCTCGACGTCGCCACCGACGCCCGGTTGCGGGCCGCCCTCAAACCCTGGACCGCCGACGCGGTCGTCCTCGTCGTCGCCCAGCGCGTCTCGAGCATCATCGACGCCGACCGGATCATCGTCTTGGAGGACGGCAAGGTGGTCGGGAGCGGACGGCATACCGACCTCTTGGCGACCTGCACGGAGTATGCCGAAATCGTTGCCTCCCAGGCGGTTCGGGAGGAGGCAGCATGAGCGACCGGATCCTCTCCGAGGAAGAGAAGGCCGCCCAGGCGCGGCGCGGACCCGCCGGCGGCGCCCAGCGCGGCGGCCCACCCCACATGCGGATGGGGCAGCCGACCGAGAAGTCCATCACCTTCGTCCCGTCGGCCAAGCGGTTGCTCGGGCTCATGGCTCCGGACAAGGTGACCGTGTGGGTGGCCCTCGGGTTCGCCCTCGTCAGTGTCGTCCTCAACGCCCTCGGGCCGCGGATCCTCGGGCACGCGACCGACCTCATCTTCTCCGGGCTGTTCAGCAAGCGGATCCCGCCGGGCGTCACCCAGGCGCAGGCCGTCGCCAAACTGCGGGCCGCCGGGCAGGACCGGCTCGCCGACATGCTCGCCGCGATGGACCACGTCCGCCCCGGGCTCGGCGTCGACTTCGGCGCCGTCGGCCGAGTGTTGCTGCTGGCCTTGGGCCTGTATGCCGTGGCCAGCCTGCTCTCGTATGTCCAGACCCGCATCATCGTCCGGGTCGTCAACGCCGCGGTCTATCGGTTGCGCCGCGATGTCGAGGCCAAGTTGGGGCGGCTGCCGCTGTCCTACTTCGACACCCAGCCGCGCGGCGAACTGCTCAGCCGGGTGACCAACGACATCGACAACATCGCCCAAAGCCTCCAGCAGACCCTCTCCCAGTTGCTCACCTCGATCCTCACGGTGATTGCGATGCTCACCATGATGTTCTGGGTCTCGCCGCTGCTCGCGATCATCGCGCTCGTCACCATCCCGGTGTCCGTGGGCATCACGGCCGTCATCGGCAAACGCTCGCAAGCGCATTTCGTCCAGCAATGGGCCTCGACCGGGCAGGTCAACTCGATCGTCGAGGAAACCTTCAGCGGTCACGGCCTGGTCAAGGTGTTCGGGCAGCGCGCGGCGCTCGGGCGCCGGTTCCGGGAGGTCAATGAGGAACTGCGGGACTCCAGTTTCGGGGCGCAGTTCATCAGCGGCCTCATCATGCCGATGATGATGTTCGTCGGGAACCTCAACTACGTGATCATCGCCGTCGTCGGTGGGTTGCGGGTGGCCTCGGGGTCGATGAGCATCGGGGATGTCCAGGCGTTCATCCAGTACTCGCGCCAGTTCACCCAGCCGCTCACCCAGGTGGCCTCGATGGCCAACCTCATGCAGAGCGGGGTGGCCTCGGCCGAGCGCGTATTCGATGTCCTCGACGCCGAGGAGCAGGTGCCCGACCCGGTCGCGGCGGCCTCGCTCGTCGACCCGCATGGGCTGGTCGCCTTCGAGAACGTGAGCTTCTCCTACACCCCCGACAAGCCGCTCATCGAGGACCTCAACTTGAGCGTGCGCCCGGGTCAGACGGTGGCCATCGTCGGCCCGACCGGCGCCGGCAAGACCACCCTGGTCAACCTCATCATGCGCTTCTACGAGGTCAACTCGGGGCGGATCACCATCGACGGTGTCGACATCACCGACCTCACCCGCGACGACCTGCGTGGTCATATCGGGATGGTGCTGCAGGACACCTGGCTGTTCGCGGGCACCATCCGCGACAACATCGCCTATGGCCGCCCCGACGCCACCGAGGCGGAGATCCTGGAAGCCGCGCGCGCGACCTACGTCGACCGGTTCGTCCACTCCCTCCCCGACGGCTACGACACGCTGCTCGACTCCGAGGCGAGCAACATCAGTGCCGGCGAGAAGCAACTCGTGACGATCGCCCGGGCCTTCGTCTCCGACCCGGCGCTGCTCATCCTCGACGAGGCGACAAGCTCGGTCGACACCCGCACCGAACTGCTCGTCCAACACGCGATGCGAGCCTTGCGGGCCGACCGGACGAGTTTCGTCATCGCCCACCGGCTCTCCACGATCCGGGACGCCGACCTCATCCTCGTCATGGAGGACGGCCGAATCGTCGAGCACGGCAGCCATGCCGAACTGCTCGAGCGCGGTGGCGCTTTCGCGCGTTTGTATGCCGCGCAGTTCGCGGGTGCCGCGACCGACTGACCCCGCCCGGGCCGGCCGGCCTACCTCGTCGCCGGCGCCTGCTCGTCGAGGAGCCGCACCGCCGCGACGACGTCGGCGGGCAGCAGTTGGGCCTGCACGTCGAGGGCCAGGGCCTCGGTCGCGCCGGGGCCGCCGAGGGCCACCCGCCACTGCCGGGCGAGGTGGCGCAGCGGCGTGGCGATCGACTCGAAGGCCGTGACGCGGGTCGCCGAGAGGACCACGAGCGTTGGTTCGAGGAACCGGCACGCCTTGGCGAGCGCCGGCAGCGGGGTCTCGCCCCCGAGGAAGCGCACCTGCCAGCCGTGCTCGCCCAAGAGCACCGCGAGGCAGAGCAGGGGGATGTCGTGGCGCTCGTTGGGCGGGCAGGCCAGCACCGCGCTCGGGCCCGAGGGGTGCGACGAGGCCACCGCGAGCGCGGCGAGCCGGTTGCGCACCAGGTGGCTGGCGAAATGCTCGTGGGCGACGGTGAATTCGCCCCTCTCCCACCGGGCGCCGAGTTCGGCGAGCAACGGCATGGCGACCTCGCCGATGAACGTCTCCAGGTCGACTCCTGCGGACACCTCGTCGAGCAACGACTCGGTGCGGACCTGGTCGAAGTCGTAGATCGCGCCGAGCACGCGCCGCAAAACGTCGCCGATGGCGTCCTCATCCCAGCCAGAACGCGACTCCGCAGGCTCCAGCACGGCCGAGGAGGGGCTCATGCCTCCTCAGCGTAGAGAGCCTGGCAGCACTTGACAAACCTTCGACAAACCTTCGACACTGGGAGTGATCCGTCGGGCTCGCCCCCGTCGCCGTCCCCACCGAACGCCCGCAGGAGTGAGCCCATGCCGACCGCCCACAGCCCCACGCCCGCCACCGAAGCCCAGCCCCGCGGCATACCGGCTCAAGAGCCGCGCCTGGCGCTGGTGACCGGGGCGTCGGGCTATGTCGGGACCCGGCTCGTGCCGGCCCTCCTCAAGGCCGGGTATGCCGTCCGCGTCCTCGCCCGCGACGCCTCCCGGGTCTTCGCTCGCGGCTGGGCCGACGACGTCGAGATCGTGGAGGGGGACGTGGGCGTCGACGCGGACCTAGCGCGGGCCTGCGAGGGGGTCGAGGTCGCCTACTACCTCATCCACTCGATGGACGGCGAGGGCGATTTCGTCGAACGGGACCGCGAGATGGCGATCGCCTTTTCGACCGCGGCCCGGGAGGCGGGGGTGGGGCGCATCGTCTACCTGTCGGGGCTGCACCCGGACGGGCCGCTCTCGGACCACCTCGCCTCGCGCGTCGAGGTCGGCGAGGTGCTCATGGCCAGCGGGGTGCCGACCGCGGTCCTGCAGGCGGCCATGGTCGTCGGGAGCGGCTCGGCGTCGTTCGAGATGCTCCGCCACCTCACCCACCGGTTGCCCGTCATGATTACCCCGGCGTGGCTCGAGCACCGGATCCAGCCGATCGCCATCGCCGATGTGTTGCACGCGCTCGTCGTCGCTGCGGCCCTGCCTCCCGAGGTCAATCGCGCCTTCGACATCGCTGGCCCGGACGTGTTGAGTTATCGCGAGATGATCCAGAAGTTCGCCGAACTCTCCGGGATGCGCCAGCGGGTCATCGTGCCGGTGCCGCTGCTCACCCCCTACCTCGCGAGCCACTGGATCGGGTTGGTCACGCCGGTGCCCACCGGGTTGGCCAAGCCGCTCGTCGGCAGCCTGCTCCACGAGGTGGTCGCCACCGAGGACGACCTCGCGGCCTACGGCGGTCGGACGCGGGCGGCATACCTCACCTTCGAGGAGTCGGCCCGGGCCGCCCTGGCCCACCCGGCTGGGAGCGAGCGTGACCTACCCGAGCCCGGGGACTGCGACCCGGCCCAGTTGACCGCGGCCGACCCGTCGTGGGCCGGTCCGCGGGGCTGGTGGTGAGCCGGTGATGACCCCGGCAGGTGGCGGGGCGCGGTGGCGGTATTGGGCTCGCTCGGGGTGGATTGCCGCCGCGCCCGAGGTACTCGAACCCCCCGCGCTCTTGCGTCGCCGCCGCCGTGTCGCCCTCCTCACCCTCGTCGTCGGGGCGCTCGTCCTCGCCTGGACGCTTCGCCTGGAACCGGGCAGCCCGGCCTTCTACGGCGGCACCCTCGCGCTTGCCTGCGTGTGGGCGCTCGGGGCCATGCTGTCCGGGCCCTTGCATCTGGGGCGGATGCCGTCGGGCACCGGTCAGGGGGCGCGCCCGGTGTGGTCCGCCCTCGTCGTCGGGGTCGCGTTACTTGCCCTCTTCCTCCTCGGCGCGCTCCTCGTCGCCCGCATCCCCCTCCTCCGGGAGCCGGTCGACGCCCTCCTCGCGCACGCCCGGTACGGCTCGCTGCCGCTCGTGGCGCTCCTCACGGCACTCAACGGGGTCGCCGAAGAGGTGTTCTTCCGGGGGGCTTTGTATGCCGCCTCCCCGCTGCGGTATGCCGTCCCGCTCACGACGGTCGTGTATGCCGCGGTCACCGCTGGTGCGGGTGTGCCGCTGCTCGTGTTCGCGGCGCTCGTCCTCGGGGTGGTCACGGCCCTGCAACGACGCGCCACCGGCGGCATCCTCGCGCCGTGCCTCACCCATCTCGTGTGGTCGCTGGGGATGCTTTTCCTGCTCCCGCCGTTGCTGTCCTTGGCTTCCTGACCCCCACCCATTCGAGGTAAAAACGCCGCTGGATCCGTGCGTTATTACCTCGAATCGGGGGAGAGGCGGCGCCGGGCCAGGGCGGAGAGGGCCTCGAGGACCACCCGGTTCGCCAATGCGGCCGTGATGTCCGCGTGGTCGTAGGGCGGGCTCACCTCGACGACGTCGATGCCGCACACGGGCAACTCCAGGCAGATGCGCCGGACCGCATCGAGCAACTCGCGGGCACTGAGGCCGCCCGGCTCGGGAGTGCCCGTGCCCGGCGCGTGTCCCGGGTCGCACACGTCGATATCGACCGACAAGAACACGCCCTCGCACTCGTCGGTCGCGATCGCGAACGCCTCGGTCAGGCACTCACCCAGCCCCCGGTGGACGATCTCGGTCATCTCGTACGACCGCATGCCCTGCGCGGCCATCCAGTCCAGGGTCGCCGGCCCGGGCCAGTAGCCCCGCAACCCGACCTGGAGGAACCGGTCGCCGCGCAGCGCCCCCGACTCGATGAGCCGGCGCATCGGCTGCCCGTGCCCCCAAAGCGACCCGAACTCGATGTCCCCCGTGTCCGCGTGCGCGTCGAAGTGGATCATCGACACCCGCCCCGCGCCGAGCACGTTGGCGCACCCCTTGGCGTCGGGGAACGCGATCGAGTGGTCGCCGCCGAGGATCACCGGAATCGCTCCGGAAGCCACCACGGCGGTCACCGCCGCCTCGACCGCCGCCAGCGACCGCTCGATATCCCCCGGCGGCATCTCGACATCGCCGGCATCGAGCACCCGCAGATCGACCAAACCATCGGTGCGCAACGCGAGCGACGGACGGGACCCATCGTGGGGCAGGTAGTCGGTCGTGCGGATCGCCTGCGGCCCGAACCGGGTGCCCGGCCGGTACGACGTGCCCCCGTCGAACGGCGCCCCGATGATGACGACGTCGGCACCGGCATACGTCTCCGGCTCGTCGAGGGTGCACCGCTCCACCCCCAAGAAGGTGACGTCCGGCCCGAATTGGGCACCGTAGCGACTCATGCCCACTCCACCTTTCCGGCTTCGCGCCAGCGATCGAGTATGCCGCCGGCATCCCCCACGCTGCCGCCCCGGTTCCACAGGGCGAGGTAGAGGTCGACGGCCGTGCCGGTCAGTTCGGTGTCGGCCGGTATGCCGCCGCCGGCGCCGGCAGCGACACGGGCGATGCGCACCGGCCCGTCACCGACCTCGACCAGCCACGACACCAGCGCATCGAGCGGGCGGACGCGGACGGCATACGGACGGGACGAGCGCAGCCGGCCGCCGCGACGCGACCAGAACCCCAACAGAAGCTCGTCGATGCCGTCCGCGGCCAGGTCCGCGCCGAACCACACGTCGTCGGCGGCGGGCACCCGGCCCAGGGCCGCGGCCAGGGCATCGACGGCGTGAATGGTGAGTTCGTGGGCCTGGCGACGGGCCCAGAACGCGCGGGCCGCCGGGGCGTTGGGCAAGAACACGAGCGCATCGAGATCGTCTGGTGCCGCGCGCAGGCTCGCCGCCAGGTCCTCGGCACCGTGGCGTACCCAGGCGAGCGGGTCCGCGCTCGTGCGGCCCTCGGTTTCGAGGAGCGCGGCGTTGCCCATCGACTCGCGGTCGCCGCGCAGGGCGGCCCCGGCCCACCGGTGGACCATGCCCTGATGAGCGAGCAGGTCGAGGACGTCCCAGCCGGGGCAGGTCGGGACGGGCGCGCCGAGCCAGGTGGTCGCGGCATACCGGGTCAGCGCGTCCAGGGCGGCGTCGAACGCGGCGAGGTGGGCGTGGGTGTCGATCAACGTCGTCCCGGGCGCGTTGCTCATGCCGGCCACCCTGCCACGGGGAAGGCGGTGGTGAGAAGGTGGGCGCCATGACGAGTGTCCTGTGGTTGCGCCGGGACCTGCGCCGCCACGACCACCCGGCGTTGCTCGCCGCCGCGGCCGCCGGGCCGGTCGCGCCGCTCGTCGTCATCGACCCGCGGTTGTGGGCCGGTGCCGGTCCGGTTCGCCGCGCCTGGTATGCCGCCTCCGTCCGGGCCGCGGCCGGCGCCTACGGGGGCCGGCTCAGCGTGCGACTCGGGGACCCGCGGGTGGTCGTGCCGGCGTTCGCCTCCGGGGTCGGGGCCGGATCGGTGCACGTGAGCCGGGAGAGCACTCCGGCCGGCTCACGCCGCGATGCGGCCGTTGCCGCCCTGCTCACGGCGGCGGGCGTGCGGTGGGTGGAGACCGGCACGCCGTATGCCGTGGGCCCGGGCTTGGTCACGAAGGCGGACGGGACGGCATACCAGGTGTTCACCCCGTTCCGGCGGGCCTGGGCGGCCCACGGCTGGCCGGCACCGGCGGGCGATCCGGAGCGACTGGAGTTGGTCGACGGCGGTGCGCAGGGTGCGGCGGCGGCGTTGGACGCCGACGCCGGCCGTGCCGCCGAGGCGGCCTTGGACGCCGCGCTCGCCGAGCCGGGGCTGCCCCACCTGCCCGAGGCGGGGGAGGGGGCGGCGCTCACGCGGTGGCGCGCGTTCCTCGACGGCGGGCTCGCGGCATACGGCACCGACCGGGACCGTGCCGACCTGGACGCCACCTCGGGGCTCTCGCCCTACCTCAAGGTGGGGGCGATCCACCCGCGCACCCTGCTCGCGGACCTGGCCGAGCGGCGCGAGGCGGTGCCCGGGGAGGGGGAGTCGCTCGAGCGGTTCGTCACCGAGCTGGCCTGGCGGGAGTTCTACGCCGACGTGCTGTGGCGCCATCCGGGAAGCGCCTGGCGCGACCTCAAACCGGCGCTGGCCGGGCTGCGCTATGACGCGCCCGAGGATGGCATCGCGGCGTGGCAGGCCGGGGAGACCGGCTATCCGATCGTCGATGCGGGGATGCGTCAGTTGCGCGCGACCGGGTGGATGCACAACCGGGTGCGGATGATCACCGCGAGTTTCCTCACCAAGGACCTGCACGTGTGGTGGCCGGTGGGGGCCCGGTTCTTCCTCGACCACCTCATCGACGGCGACCTCGCCTCGAACAGTCACGGCTGGCAGTGGGTCGCCGGCACCGGCACCGACGCCTCGCCCTATGTGCGGGTCTTCAACCCGGTCACCCAGGGGCGGCGGTTCGACCCGCGCGGGGATTACGTGCGGCGCTGGGTGCCCGAGTTGCGTCATGTGGGTGGTGCCGCCGTCCACGAACCGTGGGAGGTCCCCGACGGGTATGCCGCCGGCTATCCCGCGCGGTTGGTCGACCATGCGGCCGAGCGCGCCGAGGCGCTGCGCCGGTTCGCCGCCGCGCGCTCCCGCCTTCCCGCCCCGCCCGCTCCGCCCGCTCCGCCCGCTCCTCCCGCCGATTCGAGGTAATAACGCACGGATCCCCCGGCGTTTTTACCTCGAATGGTGGGGGATGAGGGGGCGAGTCGGAGTCAGTCGAGTTGCCAGGAGCGCTTGGACAGGCCGTACCAGAAGCCGCCGATCATGCTCCGACTCGCGCCGCCGCCGCTCGCGGCCCCGAGGGCGACATAGATCGGCGCCCAGTGTTCAGTGCGGGGATGGGCCTCGCGGGCCGCGGGCGCCCGCCGGGCGAAGTCGAGCAGGGCGTCGATGTCCCCGGCCGCCATCGTCTCGGCGGCCCAGTGGTCGAACTCGATCGAGGGGGTCGGGGCCGGCGCATCGGCCGGCGCCCCCGGGTTGAACCACGCGAGATTGTGCGTGGTGAACCCCGAGCCCACGACGAGCACTCCCTCGTCGCGAAGCGGCGCCAACCGTTGCCCGAGCGCGTAGAGCCGGCGTGGATCCAGGGTCGGCAGCGACAGTTGCAGGATGGGCACGTCCGCCGCCGGATACATCTCGACGAGGGGCACGTACGCACCGTGGTCGAGGCCGCGCGCCGGGTCCTGGTGCAGCGGCTCCCCGCCCCCGCCGAGGAGCCCGGCGACCGCCGCGGCGAGCGCGGGAGCCGGCGGCGCGGCATACGTCACCTCGTAATACTTCTGCGGGAAGCCCCAGAAGTCGTAGACCAGCGGCGTCCCCGCGGTCGTTGACGACACCGCGACCGGGGCCGCCTCCCAGTGGGCGCTCACCATGAGGATGGCCTGCGGCGCCGGTATGCCGCCTGCCCACCGCGCGAGTTCGGCTGGCCAGTGGGGGTCGTCGGCGAGTGGGGGCGCGCCATGACCGAGGTAGAGGACCGGCATCCGGGGCGAGGGCGCGGCGGCTGCGGAGGCGGCGGCAGCAGCGGAGGCGGCGGCAGCAGCGGCGGCGGCGGCGGGCGGCATACGGGTCACTGTGACACACCCATTCGAGGTAAAAGCGCCGGGGGATCCGTGCGCTATTACCTCGAATGGCGGGGCGACCACTGGCGAACCCGGTTTGCACCAGGCCCCCTAGCGGGCGTTACGGTGTCGCGGGGTCCGCCACGTCGGGAGCAGCGACGAATCCGCTGCACGTGCCGGGACCAGAACGGATGGCACGGATGGCAACACGCAGCACGACCGGCACGGGTCGCAAACTCGTCATTGTCGAGTCCCCGGCCAAGGCCCGCACCATCGCGGGGTACCTGGGCAAGGACTGGGACGTCGAGGCGTCGGTCGGGCATATTCGTGACATCCCCACGCCGAGCGAGATGCCGCCCGAGGTCAAGCGCGGCCCGTTCGGCAAGTTCGGGGTCAACATCGAGGCCGACTTCGAGCCCTACTACGTCGTCGACTCGGACAAGCGCAAGAAGGTCGCCGAACTCAAACGGGCGCTGCGCGCCGCCGACGAGCTCTACCTCGCCACCGATGAGGACCGCGAAGGCGAGGCCATCGCCTGGCATCTCCAGCAGACCCTCCAGCCCAAGGTCCCCGTCAAGCGGATGGTCTTCCACGAGATCACCAAGGAAGCCATCCAGCGCGCCGCCAACAACACTCGCGACCTCGACACGGCCCTCGTTGACGCCCAGGAAACCCGGCGCATCCTCGACCGGCTCTACGGCTACGAGATCTCCCCGGTCCTCTGGCGCAAGGTGCGCGCCGGCCTGTCGGCAGGGCGGGTGCAGTCGGTCGCGACCCGGCTCGTCGTCGAGCGCGAGCGGGAGCGGATGGCCTTCACGGCCGCGACCTACTGGGATGTGGAGGGCGACTTCACGCCCGACACCGCCGCCAACACCTTCACCGCGCGCCTGACCGGTGTCGACGGGCGCAAGGTCGCCACTGGCCGCGATTTCGCCGACGACGGCACCCTGACCAACGCCAAGGTCGTCCACCTCGACGCAGAGCGGGCCCAGGGCATCGCCGAGGCCGTCCGGGACGCGGCCGTCACCGTCACCGCCGTCACCGAGAAGCCCTACACCCGGCGCCCGAGCGCCCCCTTCACGACGAGCACCCTCCAGCAGGAGGCCTCCCGCAAACTCCGCCTGAGCAGCAAGAACGCCATGCGGGTGGCGCAGCGGCTCTACGAAAACGGCTACATCACCTATATGCGGACCGACTCCACGACCCTGTCGGAGTCCGCGCTCACCGCCGCCCGGCAGCAGGCCCGTGACCTCTACGGCGCCGACTACGTGCCCGATGCCCCGCGCCGCTACGCGACCAAGGTCAAGGGCGCCCAGGAGGCCCACGAGGCGATCCGACCCGCGGGCGACCGCTTCCGCACCCCGGCCCAGGTCCGCGGCGAGCTGCGCGGCGAGGAGTACGCCCTCTACGAACTCATCTGGAAGCGCACCGTCGCCTCGCAGATGGCCGACGCGACCGGCTCGACGGCCACGGTGCGCCTGGGCGCGGACCTGGGGCACGCGGCATACGCCTCGACGGTGGAGTTCAGCGCGAGCGGCACCGTCATCACCTTCCGCGGGTTCCTCGCCGCCTACGAGGAGGGCCGCGACGAACAGCGGGTCCAACGCGCCAAGGATGTCGCCGAGCAGGAGCGGCGGCTGCCCAAACTCGGCGTCGGCACCCCGCTCGACGTCCGCCGCGCCGAGGCTCTCGGCCACGAGACGAGCCCGCCGCCGCGGTACACCGAGGCCACCCTCGTCAAGGCGATGGAGGACTTGCGGATCGGCCGGCCGTCCACGTATGCCGCGACGATCGGCACCATTCAGGACCGCGGCTACGTCTCCACCCGGGGCAGCGCCCTGGTGCCGAGTTGGCTCGCGTTCGCGGTGACCCGGTTGTTGGAGGAGCACTTCGCCCACCTCGTCGACTACGACTTCACCGCGACCATGGAGGACGGGCTCGACGCGATCGCGGCCGGGGATCAGGGGCGGGTCGCGTGGTTGAAGCGGTTCTATTTCGGTGAGGAGGGGCATTCGGCGCAGGGGTTGCGCAACCTCGTCGCCGACCTCGGGGACATCGACGCTCGGGGCATCTCGACGATCGACATCGGCGAGGGGATCGTCGTGCGCGTGGGGCGCTACGGCCCCTACGTCGAGACCGCCGACGGGGCCCGGGCGACGGTCGGGGACGACATCGCCCCCGACGAACTCACCCCGGCGCGGGCCCGCGAGATCCTCGCCGGTGCCGCCGACGACGGGCGCGAGCTCGGCGTCGACCCGGCCACCGGCCTGCAGATCATCGCCAAGGCGGGGCGTTACGGGCCCTATGTCACCGAGGTGTTGCCCGAGCCGGCCGAGACCGACGGGGAGTCGGCGACCGCCAAGCGGGCGCGGGCGAAGGTCAAGCCGCGCACGGCCAGCCTGTTCAAGGACATGGACCTCGCGACGGTCGATCTCGACACGGCGCTGCGGTTGCTGTCGCTGCCGCGGGTCGTCGGGGTCGGTCCCGACGGGGTGGAGATCACCGCCCAGAACGGGCGCTACGGGCCCTACCTGAAGATGGGCACCGACTCACGCACGCTGGCCTCGGAGTTGCAACTCTTCGACATCACCCTCGAGGAGGCGCTGGCGATCTATGCCGAGCCCAAGCAGCGCGGCCGGGCCGCGGCCAAACCCCCGATGGCCGAGTTCGGTGAGGACCCCGTGTCGGGCAAGAAGGTCACCGTCAAGGACGGTCGTTTCGGGCCGTACGTGACCGATGGCGTGACCAACGTGACGATTCCCCGGGGCGTCGACCCGGCGGACCTGACCGCTGAGCGGGCCTACGAGATGTTGGCCGACAAGCGCGCGCGGGGACCGGTGGCCCGCAAGGGTGCCAAGAAGACCGCGGCGAAGAAGACCGCAGCCAAGAAAACCACCGCGGCCCGCACGACGGCGGCGAAGAAGACGACGGCTGCAGCCAAGAAGACCGCCGCGAAGAAGACCGCGACGGCGCCCACGAAGAAGACCGCAGCGAAGAAGGCGGCCGCGCCACGACGCGCGGCCACCGAGTAGACCCGCCGTCATGAACCCGTGGACCATCGCCACCACGATGGCCAAACGTGGCCTGTTCACCCCGACCTGGCCGCACCGCCAGTTGGGGCAGGTCGTGTCCCTCTTCACCTGGGGGTTCACGCTCATCGGCGAGGTCCGCCAGGCCGCGCAGGTGGTCCCGAACCAGGTCGCCATCCTCGATGAGGACCGCGGCACGGTGACGTATGCCGCGTTGTTCGAACGCGGCATACGGGCCGCGGCTGCGTTGCGGGACTTGGGAATCGCGCCGGGGGACCGGATCGCGCTGCTCGCCCGCAACCACGTCGGCGCTGTCGAGGTGATGCTCGGGGCGAGCGCCCTCGGCGTCGATCTGGTGTTGGCCAACACCGGGATGTCTGGGCCGCAGCTGGCCGCGATGGCCCGCGAACACGACGTGCGGCTGCTCGTCCACGACGCGGAGTTCGGCTCGGCCCTCGCCGAGATGCCCGACGAGCTGCGGTGCGTGGACGACACCGCGTTCGCTGCGGCGGTGCGGGGCGCGCGGGAGGTGGACCGCGGCATACCGAGCCGGGAGGGGCGCATCATCATCCTCACCTCGGGAACCACGGGTGCGCCGCGGGGTGCCGAGCGGCGGGCTGTCGGCGGGGTGGGGCCGCTCGTGTCGATCATCGACCGGATTCCGCTGCACGCCGGCGACCGGGTCCACATCGCTGCGCCGCTGTTCCACACGTGGGGATTCGCCGCGCTGCAGTTGAGTTTGGGCATGCACGCGACGATCGTGCTGAGACGCCGGTTCGAGGCGACGGCGACGCTGGACGCGTTGGCCGAGCATCGGTGCGAGGTGCTGTTTGCCGTCCCGGTGATGGCGCAGCGAATGCTCGACTCGCTGGGGGGCGGTGCGGCGGGCGCTGGCGATGCGGGTGGCGCGGGCTTGGGCGCGGCGGGCGCGGCGGGGAGCCCGCGGCATACGGCTCGGCAACGGATGCCGCGGCTGCGGGTGGTGGCCCTGTCGGGGTCACGGCTGCCGGCGGGGTTTGCCGGGCGGTTCATGGACGAGTTCGGGGAGGTGCTCTACAACCTCTACGGCTCGACGGAGGCGTCGTGGATTTGCATCGCGACCCCTGCTGACCTGCGCCGGGACCCGGACACGGCGGGGCGGCCGCCGCTCGGCACGGTCGTGCAGATCCTGGATGGTGAGGGGCGCGAGGTCCCCGAGGGGCAGGTGGGGCGCGTCTTTTGCGGGAACGATCTGACCTTCGAGGGGTACACGTCGGGGGAGGCGCGCGAGTTCGTGGCCGGCATGGTCTCGACGGGCGATCTCGGGCACGTGCGTGACGGTCTCTACTACGTCGACGGGCGCGAGGACGACATGATCGTCAGTGGCGGCGAGAACGTCTATCCCGGGGCGGTGGAGGGTTTGATTGCCGAGTTGCCGGCGGTGCTCGAGGTGGCGGTGGTCGGGGTGCCCGATGCCGATTTCGGGGAGCGACTGGCGGCCTTTGTCGTGCGCCGGCCCGGTATGCCGCTGTCGGCCAAGGCTGTTCGCTCGCGAATTCGGGCGGTCGGGGCTCGGCATCTGGTGCCTCGTGAGGTCGTGTTCCTCGCCGCCCTGCCCCGAAATGCAGCGGGCAAGGTGATGTCCAGCGACCTGCGCGCCCACCCTCAGCTGCGTCGTGCTCCAGTGCCGTAGCAGGGGTCGTTCCCCGCGTGCGGGGTGGTTCCCCTCGTCCTACCGTGCAGTAGGTGTGGTGCCTGACGTCCTACCGTGCGGTTGGTGGGGTGCCCTACGTCCTTCCGTGCAGTTGGTGGGGTGCCTGACGTCCTACCGTGCAGTAGGTGGGGTGCCTGACGTCCTACCGTGCAGTTGGTGTTGCGATCGCCCCACTTCTTGCAGGGTAGGTTGCTTGGGCCTCGGGGGTTGGAGGGCGCATGGCTCTCGCGGATTCGACGATTGATCCCCAGGCCCCGCGCATGTCGCTCGCCCACACCTCGGTGGATGCCCATGGGCCCGTCCTGCACCTGCCGTTCGCCCTCGTCTGTGACGCCCTACCGTGCAGCTGGTGTGGTGCCTCACGCCCTACCGTGCGGTTGGTGTGGTGCCTGACGTCCTACCGTGCAGTAGGTGGGGTGCCCTACGTCCTGCCGTGCAGTTGGTGTTGCGATCGCCCCACTTCTTGCAGGGTGGGTTGCTTGGGCCTCGGGGGTTGGAGGGCGCAGGTCCCGCGACTCGGCGATTGATCCCCGGGCTCCGCGCATGTGGCTCGCCCACGTCTCGGCGAGTGCCTATGGGCCCGTCCTGCACCTGCCGTTCGCCCTCGTCTGTGACGCCCCACCGTGCAGCTGGTGTGGTGCCTCACGCCCTACCGTGCGGTTGGTGGGGTGCCCTACGTCCTACCGTGCGGTTGGTGTGGTGCCTCACGTTTTACCGTGCGGTTGGTGGGGTGCCCTACGTCCTGCCGTGCGGTTGGTGGGGTGCCCTACGTCCTGCCGTGCAGTTGGTGTTGCGATCGCCCCACTTCTTGCAGGGTAGGTTGCTTGGGTCGGCCGTACCCACCCGGCGGGCTTCGCACCAGAACTAGCACCGCGGCATACGTGGTCGTCAGGCGGCCGATTCAGTGCTGTCCGATTCGGGCAGCCGGAGCCAGCCCTCCTTCTCATAGGCCGTGACCTTGGGCCGAACGCGAGCCGCGGCGGCCCGATAGGTGGCTTCGAGTCGGGCAAGAACGGCATACGGATCAGCATCGATCTGGTGCGGAGTGACACCGGCGACCACCACGCCGGCCGCGACAAGTCCGGCGTCGCGTTCCACGGTGGCATCCCACTGATGAGCCCGGCTGTGGTAGCGGCGCGAGTGGACGAGGACGGCCATGGCCACGTCGTCGATCCAGGCATCCGGGGTCAGCAGGGGAAGCCCGCGGGCATCCTCGATCTTCGCGTTGGGCCAGGCGGGCGGCAGCACGCGACTGGTTGACATGAGCTCGAGGAGGCGACTCTCGGGCAGGCTCCAAGCACCCGATGCTGCCGAGTCGAGGGCGGCGTGCAGGGCTGCGGCCTCGCGAGGGCGAATGCGGTAGACCCACTCGGAGAGATCGTCGAGACTGACCAGGCCCTTCTGGATCGCCTCGATGAAGATCGCTTCGCGCATCGAAGGGCTGCGCAAACCCGCGGCGGCGTCCACGCAGGCCCGTCCGACACTGGCATAGGCAAGAGGCCCTCGGATCGAGGGTTGGGCATCCACCACCAGCGACGGCCGGACAGTCACGAACCCTGCGCTGCGCCGTCGGCGGCTTGGGAGTGTGATGACATCGATGACCTCGCCCACTGTGGCCGATCCGACTCCATGAAACTCCGCGGCAACCGCGCCGGTGATGACGGATCCCGGCCCGGCGTAGAGCAGGGCAGCGATGTGCCTCTGCCTTTGGGTGATGGACTCTCGGCCAAGGAGATAGACGCGAGGTAGGACCACCCGCCAGGATCGCCCCGAGTTCCACCGGATCGCCTCTTTGCTGACGCCGCAGGCGAGCAACTGCTGGCGGCTGACCATGCCGTCCTGGCCCTGAATGAGGTCGAGAGCGTCTGTGCCGAAAGTAGCCATGACGATGACGGTCGCGCATCGCAGGCGTCGACGCCATCAAACTCGCGCCGTTGTGCACGACACACCCCGGATGGGCCCACCTGTGGAAAACGCTCACCACCATGGTGCCCTCACTGGTGGCCCTCGACGGCATGGCAGGCGCTCTACCCTGCGGGAGGTGGGGTGATCGCAACGTTTTGCGTAGGGGAGGGGGTCGTGGGTGGGGTATGCCGCGGGGCCGGCCCCGGGGCGTGAGGTCTCGTCGTGCGGTTGACCGTGCGGGAGGTGGGGTGTTCGCAACGCTTTCTGCAGGGGAGGGGGTCGTGGGTGGGGCATGCCGCGGGGCCGGCCCCGGGGCGTGAGGTCTCGTCGTGCGGTTGACCCTGCGGGAGGTGGGGTGTTCGCAACGTTTTGCGTAGGGGAGGGGGTCGTGGGTGGGGTATGCCGCGGGGCCGGCCCCGGGGCGTGAGGTCTCGTCGTGCGG
>Ga0116175_1000913_pt1 | contig 19611 bp, 15 predicted proteins | sample AD_UKC125_MetaG_FD_89802 | JGI IMG/M metagenome (GOLD analysis project Ga0116175, IMG submission 89802) | Active sludge microbial communities of municipal wastewater-treating anaerobic digesters from USA - AD_UKC125_MetaG | ecosystem: Engineered > Bioreactor > Anaerobic > Digestate | place: USA... | reverse complement strand
CCGACGATGAGCGCCCCCGCCGCACCCCCACCCACCACGCCTGACCACCGTCTGGCCCGGATCAATGCCGCGCGCCGCGCCGTGCTGCACGGCGAGGGGCCCGAAGAGGTGCCGGTGGAAAGCTGGATTGAACGGTCCTGGCGGCGTTGTCTGTCCAACGGGCAGCGGCCCCAGCAGCAAGTCGGCTTCGACGTGGTGTCCCCCCAGGAATTGCGCCGCACCCAGGAGTCAAACCGGGATCTGGTCGATGCGGCGCGGCCGGTGCTGGAAACACTCAGCCGCGCGATCGCCAACACGCGCTATTTCGCCATCCTCACCAATGCCCGCGGCGTGGTCGTGGATGTCAACGGGCCCATCGATCGCTCCGACCGGCGGGCCACCATGATTGCGCGCGTGGGCGTGGACCTGTCGGAGGCATCCGTTGGCACCACAGCGATTGGCGCGGCGCTGATCGAGCAGCAGCCGGTCTGGCTGCACCGTGGCGAACATTTTTTTGCGGACACGTCCATTTACAGCTGTGCCGGGGCGCCCCTGTTCGGGCCGGCAGGCCAATGCGTCGGCATGCTGGACCTGACCGGCATCGAGGCGGTCGAGCGGCCCGAGCTGCGCCACCTGGTGGCCCAGTCGGCGCGCAGCATCGAAAACGCGCTCACCCAGCGGCAGCCCCACAGCCTGATGGTGCGGCTGAACTGGCCTGGGCGCACGCTCGGCGGCGATTCCGATGGCCTGGTCTGCCTGGACACCGACGGCTGGGTGACCGGTGCCAACACGACGGCACGGCAGATGGTCTCGCAGCTCGCCACGCTGGCGCGGGACCGCGTGCACGGGAGCGAACTCTTCGCGATGCCCTTCGAGATGCTGTTCGACGCCAGCGACCAGACCCAGGCCGACATGGAGCTGCCCCTGTGGTCCGGCTTGCGACTGCAGGCCCGTGCGCAGCGGGCCGGCGTGAACACGGTCGCAACCCCTGCCCGGGAACGCCTCCCGCTGAAAGAGGTCGAGATCACGCTGATCCGCAAGGCGGTGGCCGACGCGAAGGGCAATGTCCAGCAGGCCGCCCGCGCGCTGGGCATCAGCCGCGCCACCGTGTACCGCAAACTCGGCTCCGGCCGCGGCCCGCGCTGAGCGCTGTCAGGGCGGGCTGAAGCCCAGGCGCGCCAGCGCCGCCTGTGCCGAAGGTGCCAGCAGCGCCTGGGCGAAATCCGCGGCGGGCGCCGGCGCCCCCACGCGCACCGTCAGACCATAGGCCGCTCCCACCTGCAGCGTGTCCGGAACCGCCACGATCTTCAACCGCGGCACGTCTTTCTGCGCAGCCACGGCGTTCGTGCAATAGGTGAGAAACACATCCGCCTGGCCCTGATCCATGATCCACGCGTAGGTGCCGCGCCCGGCCGGCGGCCGCGGTGAATCGGCCGCTCCGGTGAGGGGCTTCGCCTTGGCCCGCAGCGCCGCCGTGGCACCGGCCTGCACCGCATCGGCCTTGCCGAACAGCGCCCAGGCATAGTCCCCCGCGGGGTCGGAGCGCGGCGTCGAGATGCCTACGCGCACGTCGGCCCGCAACAGGGTCGCCAGCAAGGTGTCGGGGGTGGCGTCGAGGCGGTCGGTCGTCAGGGCGCACAGGGCGTTGCGGGTGAACACCACCGGGGCCTGCCAGCCGCCCCCGGCCGCCAGCCGGCGCGGATGTTCGGTGTCAGCCGAGGCAAAGACCTGTGCCGGCTCCCCCTGTTCGATGCGCTCGCGCAGCAGGCCGGAGGCGCCAAAGGTCAGCACGATTCTCTGACCGGTGCGCGCCTCGTGCGCGGCGGCGATGGTGGTCAGCGCCTCGCGCAGGCTACCGGCGGCGTAGACCGAGACCGGTGCCCCGCTGGCCTCAGGCGCTTTCACCGCGCTGCCACAACCCGCCAGGCCGATCGCCACCGCCGCCAACGGGGCGGCGCTGCCCATGCGAAACCGGCGCACGGCTCACTTCCCGGCGTTGGGGAAGAACAGCTGCTCGCCCCCGATCTTGTAGCTGGCGATCACGTTCTGGCCTGCGGGCGAAACGACCCAGTCCACGAATTTCTGCGCTTCCGCCTGCTTGACGTGCGGGTGCTTGGCCGGGTTCACCACCATCACGCCATACTGGTTGAACAGTTGCTTGTCGCCTTCCACCAGCACCGCCAGGTCCGCACGGTTCTTGAAGTTGAGCCAGGTGCCACGATCCGCCAGCACATAGGCGCCGGTGGACGCTGCCATGTTCAGCGCCGGGCCCATGCCGCAGCCGCATTCCTTGTAGCCGCTGCCCTTTTTGTCGGCCAGACCGGCCTGGTTCCAGAACCGCAGTTCGGCGGCGTGGGTGCCGCTCTTGTCGCCACGGGAGATGAAGGCGGCGTTGGCGGCGCTGATCTTTTTCAGCGCGGCGACGATGTCACTACCCTTGGTCGCCACCGGATCGCCCTTGGGGCCGATCAGCACGAAGTCGTTGTACATCACCGGGTAGCGCTTGAGGCCGAAGCCCTCGGCCACGAACTTTTCCTCGGCGGCCTGGTCGTGCACGAACACCACGTCCGCATCGCCGCGGCGTGCCATGTCCAGCGCCTGCCCGGTGCCCAAGGCCACGACCTTGACGTCGATGCCGCTGGCCTTCTTGAATTCCGGCAAGAGGTGCGCAAACAGGCCGGACTGCTCGGTCGAGGTGGTCGACGACATCACGATCGACTGCGCCTGGGCCAGGCCGGACACTATCAATCCGATAGCTACCAGTGACCATTTGACGCTGGGATGATGGCAAAAACGCTTGAAAATGTTCATGGAAGCTCTCCTTTGACAAACAAATGGGCGGCCGGGTACTGCGTCTGCAGCAACGGGCCATTGAAAAACTGCTCCACCGGCAGGTCGGCCAGCACGCGGCCCTGCTCCAGGTAGACGACGCGGGTGGCCAGGCGCTTGACCTGGCCGAGGTTGTGGCTGGCAAAGACCAGCGACACCGCACCTTCGGCGGGGGTGCCGGTGGTGAACTCGGCCACCAGCGCCTCGACGTCATGCTTGGCACGGGGGTCCAGGCTGGCGGTCGGCTCGTCCAGCAGCAGCACGTCCGGACGCGCGGCCCAGGCGCGCGCCAGTGCCAGGCGCTGCTGCTGCCCGCCGGAGAGGGTCTTGGCGTTGCGCCCGGCCAGCTCCGCCATGCCCACGCGTTCCAGCGCCTGCGTGGCCCGCGCACGGGCATCCGACCAGCGAAGCCCGCCCAGCCACAGGCCCAGCGTGATGTTGTTGCGCACCGTGGTGCGCAACATATGCGGCCGCTGAAACAACAAGGCCTGGCGGGCACCGGGGTCGCGCACCACGCGCCCGCCGGCCGGCTGCAACAGGCCGTTGAGCAGGCGCAGCAGGGTGCTCTTGCCGCACCCGTTGGCACCCACCAGCGCCAGACGCTCACCGTGGCCCATCTGAAGGGTCACGTCCTGCAAGGCGTCCACCGGTCCGAGACGCACCCTCACCGCGCGCAACTCAAAAAGGCTTCGGCCTTGCGCGGGCGGGGACTGCACGGGCCGTTGCACCAGCGCTGAGTCGGAACCACCCGCCCGAGCGGCTGCTGGCACCCCGTCAAAGGCATCCCGTTTCATGTGGCCAGCACCGGCGCCGGGGCCGCCACGCCCCCATCCAGGCGCTCGCGCCAGCGGCGCACCGCCGAGATCAGGGCATTGAGCAGCAGCACCACCGTCAGCAGGATCAGGCCCAGCGCCAGCGCCAGCGGCAGGTCGCCCTTGCTGGTCTCCAGCGCGATCGCGGTGGTCATGACGCGGGTGAAGCCGTCAATATTGCCGCCGACGATCATCACCGCGCCCACCTCTGAAATGGCGCGCCCGAAGGAGGCGATCAGCACCGTCAGCAAGGCGTAGCGCTCATCCCAGGCCAGCAGCAGGCCGCGCAGGCCGGTGGGCGCACCCAGGGAGCGCAACTGCTCGCCGTGGGACTTTTCTGCGTCTTCCACCGTCTGGCGCGTCAGGGCGGTGACCACCGGCACCACCAGCACCACCTGCGCCAGCACCATCGCCTTGAAGCTGAACATCCAGCCCAGAAAGCCCAGCGGGCCGCTTCGGGACAACAGCAGGTACACCAGCAGGCCCACCACCACCGAGGGCAAGGCCAGCAAGGTGTTGAGCACCGTCAGCACCGCATCGCGCCCGGCAAAGCGCGCCACGGCCAGCCAGGCGCCCGCAACCAGGCCCATGCCGCAGGCGATGGCGCACGCCGTGGCGCTGACGGCCAGCGAACGGCCCACCACCGTCCACAGCCCCGCGTCGAACGACGTGATCAGCGCCAGCGCGGTGGTGGCGCTTTCAGTGAACGTGGACATGGCGCGGGAAACGGGCAAGAAGCATGGATCGGGTATCGTAGGCATCCCACCAATTCCCAGCCATATGTTCAGCCGTGCATAGGGTCCAGCTCCACTATACGCTTTCTCGCGACGCCGGCGATGCCCTGGTGCGCCACCCGCTGATCGACCTGCTGCAGTCCGTGGACGCGCAGGGCTCGATTTCGGCGGCGGCGCGCGCGCTGGGCCTGTCCTATCGCCACGTCTGGGGCGAGCTCAAGCGCTGGGAGGACGAACTGGGCAACGAGCTCATCGTCTGGGAGAAAGGCCAGTCGGCGCGCCTGTCGCCGTTTGGCGCCAAGCTGATGTGGGCCGAGCGCCAGTCGCAGGCCCGCCTGAGCCCGCAGATCGAAGCCCTGCGCGCCGACCTGGAGCGCGCGTTTGCGGTGGCATTCGACCCATCGGCCCATGTGCTGGCGCTGTACGCCAGCCACGATGACGCCCTGCCCGCCCTGCGCGCCCATGCGGCCGCCGAGCACAACCTGCATCTGGACATCCGCTTCACCGGCAGCGTGGACGCCATCCGCGCCCTGAACGAGGGGCGTTGCCTGATGGCGGGCTTTCACACCCTGGAACACCGCACAGGCCGGTCACTGACCGAGCGCAGCTACAAGCCCCTTCTGCAACCGGGGCAGCACAAGATCATCGGGTTCGCCCGCCGCACCCAGGGCCTGATGGTGGCCCGGGGCAATCCACTGGGCCTGCGCAGCCTGCAGGATGTGGTCGCCCGCCACGCCCGCTTCGCCAACCGGGCGCTGGGCAGCGGCACCCGGGTGGTGCTGGACGAACTGCTGGCCGAGGCCGGGCTGGCGGCCCAGGACATGGATGGCTACGCCCATACCGAGCCCTCCCATGCCGCCGTGGCACAGGCCGTGGCGGCCGGCCAGGTCGATGCGGGTCTGGGCATTGCGGCCGCGGCCCAAGGCGCCGGGCTGGATTTCGTGCCGCTGGCGGACGAGCGCTACCACCTGGTGTGCCTCAAGTCAGCGCTCACCACGCCCGGTGTGATGGCGCTGCTCAGGCTGCTGCAGGGCCAGGTCTGGCAGGCCCAGCTGGCCGCGATCCCGGGCTATGCGCCGCTGCACAGCGGCGAGGTGCTGTCCATGCGCCAGGTGTTGCCGTGGTGGAACTACCGCCGGGCCAAGAGCCATGCCGCGCCCGTGGCGGACGGGCTCAATCCTTGAGTTTGCGGTAAAGCGTCTGGCGACTGATGCCCAGGCGGCGCGCGGTCAACGACATGTTGCCCGCGCACTGCTCCAGCATGCGGCGGATGGCGGCCCGGGACAGGGCCTCCAGGGTTTCCGTGGGTGCCGGATCGCCCGCACCCTTCATGGCCGGTGGCACCGGTGCTTTGGCCTGCAGCGGGGCCGCCACCGGCTGCGGCGTCGCGGCACACAGGTCGCTCAGCAGGTCGTCAGGCAAGTGAGCCCAGGTGATGCAGGTCTCCTCGGGTGCCAGCATCGCGCAGGCTGTTCGCAACACGCTGGCGTACTGGCGCAGATTGCCCGGCCAGGCGTGGCCGCGCAGGGGCTCGCGCAGTTCGAGTGCCAGCTGCACCCCGCGCCCAGGCTCCAGACCGTCCAGCAAGCGCTGCGTCAGCACCTCAAAGTCCGTGCGCTCGCGCAAGGCGGGCAGCTGCACGGTCAGCCCGTTGATGCGGTAATAGAGGTCGCTGCGGAAGGTGCCACGCTCGGCCGCCTCGCGCAAGAGGCGGTGGGAGGCACAGATGAGGGCAAAGTCCACCTCGATCGACTGCCCGCTGCCCACCGGCGTCACGCGTCGCTCCTGCAGCACCCGCAGCAGCCGCGTCTGCAAGGCCAGCGGCATATCGCCAATCTCGTCCAGGAACAGCGTGCCGCCATGGGCCTCGCGCAGGCGCCCCGGGCTGCCTTCGCGCCGTGCCCCGGTGAAGGCGCCCGGCGCGTAGCCGAACAGTTCCGCCTCGATCAGGTGCTCCGGCACGGCGGCGCAGTTGATGGCCACAAACGGGTGGTGGCGCCGCGGCCCGCTGTCGTGCGTGGCCCGGGCAAACAGCTCCTTGCCCACCCCGGATTCGCCCTGAATGAGCAGCGCGATGGCCTTGCCGGCAATGCGCCGGGCCTTGTCCGTCGCAGCCCGCCAGCGCAGGTCACCCGTGTCCAGACGCGCCAGCGCGTCGTCCTGCCCCGTGCTGACGGCGTGTGCCGCTGCCGGCGCAGGCGACACCAGGGCGACCGGTTCCACATGCACCTGCGCATACAGCGGCGTGCCGTCGTGCAGATGGATCGCCACCGGTTGCCCGGGGCGGCGCCGGTGGCGCACCAGCAGCTCGTCCAGGCGAACGTCCAGACAGCGCTCCAGCGGCAGGGTCCCCAGGTCGGTGGCTGACAGGCCCAGCAGGGCCAGGCCGCTGCGGTTGGCGCCGACAATCCAGCCGTCGTTGGACAGCGCCAGAATGCCCTCGGCCACCGTGCCGATGCCTTCCGCACGCGCATGCAGGTGCAGCCGCACCGGGTGCCGATGGCTGGCGGTGATGAGCCGGTTTTCGATCATGCGCGCCGCCATGCCGACCAGGCCCAGGGTGTGCGGGTGTCCGCTGCGCTGGTCGCCCGAGATGTCCAGAATGCCCATGACTTCGCCGCGGCTGGACTGGATCGGCACGGCGGTGCAGGTCAGGAAGTCATTGCGGTCGAAGAAATGCTCGGCGCCGTGGATCTCGATCCCGCCGCCCTCGATCAGCGCGGTGCCGATGGCATTGGTGCCGCGGTGCTGCTCGTTCCAGGACGCACCGCAGGACAAGGCCACCCGCTCGGCCTTGCTGAGAAAGTCAGCATGGCCCAGGGTGTGCATCAGGGTGCCGCGCGGGTCGGCCAGGATCACCATGCCCTGGCTGTGGCGAACCTGCTCGAACAGGTACTCCATGACCGGCTGCGAATGCGCCAGCAGTTCGTGGTTGAACGCGCGCACGTCACGCAACGCACCGCCGCTGGCATGTTCCGTTTCCTGGGCACGCCCCGCGGGCAACAGTCCTGCGGCCAGGCTGCGTCGCCAGGAGCGGGCCACGCGCTCATCAATGCCCTCAACCGGGCAATCGCCATGTTCAAGCAAATGCCAGCGCGCCTGGCGAAGTGCGTCCTCGGGGGATGTCGTGTGCAAGCGTGTCTCCTGGACAGACTGGGGTCTGTTCTGCGGGCTCAGTGCCGTTGTCGTGCCCGGATCGTATCCACGCGCCGAATCCTCAGCGATATGTACACACAAACATAGGACAGCCTTGTCCTGCACTGTTCCATTGCGTGACAGCTGTCGCAGGCTGGAACGCCCAGCGCCAGGCCGCCCCAGCCCGGCTGCGAAAAAATTCTTTCAAATCAATCACTTGGGAGATCTGCCGGTACTGGCACAGGACTTGAGGCTTTGCAGCGCCCGCAAGGGAACTGTTTCAACCCGATCCACAACAAGGAGACCTTCATGATCTACGCCGCACCCGGCGCCGCCGGCGCCAAAATTGCCTACAAACCCCAGTACAACAACTTCATCGGCGGCCAGTGGGTGGCCCCGGTCAAGGGTCAGTACTTTGACGTCATCACCCCGGTGACGGGCCAGGTCTACACCCAGGCCGCGCGCTCGACCGCCGAAGACATCGAACTCGCGCTCGACGCCGCGCACGCCGCTGCCGACCGCTGGGGCAAGACGGACGCCGCCACCCGCAGCAACATCCTGCTCAAGATTGCCGACCGCATCGAGGCCAACCTGGAATTGCTGGCCTACGCTGAAACCGTGGACAACGGCAAGGCGATCCGCGAGACGCTGAACGCCGACATCCCGCTGACGGTGGATCATTTCCGATACTTTGCCGGTGCCCTGCGCGCCCAGGAAGGCGGCATCAGCGAGATCGACGAGAACACGATGGCTTATCACATCCACGAGCCGCTGGGCGTCGTGGGCCAGATCATTCCCTGGAACTTCCCGATCCTGATGGCCGCGTGGAAACTGGCACCCGCCCTGGGCGCCGGCAACTGCGTGGTCCTCAAGCCGGCCGAGTCCACCCCCGTCTCCATCCTGATCCTGGCCGAGCTGATTGCCGACCTGCTGCCGCCGGGCGTGCTGAACATCGTCAATGGCTACGGGCGCGAGGCCGGCATGCCGCTGGCCACCAGCAAGCGCATCGCCAAGATCGCTTTCACCGGCTCCACCACCACCGGCCGGGTGATTGCCCAGGCGGCCGCCAACAACCTGATCCCGGCCACGCTGGAGCTGGGCGGCAAGTCGCCCAACATCTTCTTTGCCGACATCATGGACAAGGACGACTCCTTCCTGGACAAGGCAATCGAAGGCCTGGTGCTGTTCGCCTTCAACCAGGGCGAGGTCTGCACTTGCCCCAGCCGTGCCCTCATTCAGGAAAGCATCTACGACCGGTTCATGGAGCGCGTGCTCAAGCGTGTGGCCGCCATCAAGCACGCAAACCCGCTGGACACCGACAGCATGATGGGCGCGCAGGCTTCCAAGGAACAGCTGACCAAGATCCTGTCCTACCTCGACCTGGGCAAGCAGGAAGGCGCGCAGGTGCTGGCCGGCGGTGGCCAGGCCCATCTGGGTGGCGACCTCGAAGGCGGCTACTACGTGCAGCCGACCCTGTTCAAGGGCCACAACAAGATGCGCATCTTCCAGGAGGAAATCTTCGGCCCCGTGCTGGCCGTGACCACCTTCAAGGACGAAGCCGAAGCGCTGGCGATCGCCAACGACACGTTGTACGGCCTGGGCGCTGGCGTGTGGAGCCGCAATGGCAACGTGGCCTACCGCATGGGCCGGGCCATCAAGGCCGGCCGTGTCTGGACCAACTGCTACCACGCCTACCCGGCCCACGCAGCCTTCGGCGGCTACAAGGAATCCGGCATCGGCCGCGAAACCCACAAGATGATGCTGGACCACTATCAGCAGACCAAGAACCTGCTGGTTTCCTACTCGGAAAACAAACTCGGTTTCTTTTAAAGCGCGTCACGTCGCTACGAACCGCGCGGTACCCGGTTGGACCTCCCCCCTCATACTGGGGTACCAGAAATCGGGGGGATGCCCAACCGACTACCGCGCTAAGGCAACGTCACGCAAACAGGCACCCAACGCAGTGACCCGACAGGGCGGCCACCGATTTCTGGTACTCCAGCATGAGGTGGACGCCCTGTTGGGTTATTGCGTTGCGAGCGCCAAGATAGCAACGTCAGTAGCCCTTCCCACAAGGAGACAAAACCATGGTCGACAAAGTCATCGCCACCCCAGCTGCCCTGGACCTGGTGGCCTTCCTCAAAACCAAACATGGCCCAGACCTGATGTTCCACCAGAGTGGCGGCTGCTGCGACAACAGCGCGGCCAACTGCTACCTGCCCGGCGAAATCACCATGGGCGCTGGCGACGTGTACCTGGGCGACATCGGCGGCTGTCCGTTTTACATCGGGAAGGCGCAGTACCAGTACTGGCGACACACGCAACTCATCATCGACGTGATCGAAGGCCACGGCGGCACCTTTTCGCTCGAAGGGCCCGAAGGCAAGGCCTTCCATACCCGCTCACGGGTGTTCACCGAGGCCGAACTGGCCGAATTGGACGCCGAGGACGCCTGAACCACCTCGTGGGCCAATCTTCTTGGCCCATTTGGCCCGATCCCAGCGCGAAATGGTCACAGGCAGCTATCAATTCAGGACTTATTGGGTGAACCCCCGATCCGGGTAAGGGAGCAGGCGCCGTCCGGCCGCTACCGGGCGCAGGACCGGAACCCGACAAAAGCCTCGTCTTGCGCGGGAGCCGCGAAGCCCCGCCATTTGGGGTGTTTCATGCGGGCACGCGTCGCCCAGGAGCCCCCTCGCATCACCCGGGCCGTGCCAAACGCCGCCTGCGAATAGTCCGCCCACGGATCAGCCACAAAGCCGGGGTAAGGCTGAAAGCGGCTGGCCGTCCATTCGTGGACCTCGCCCCACCGAAACCCGCGTCGTCCCAGCGTGTGGGCGGCCAGCTCCCATTCGGCTTCGTCGGGCAATCGCCGGTCGGCCCAGCGGCACCAGGCGTCGGCCTCCCACCAGCTGACATGGCTGACCGGATGGTGCCCGGCCAACCGGACCGTCCGCCCGAAGCGGCGCTGCAACACCGCGCCCGCGCCGCCGAAACGCGCCACGCCAATCTGCTCCACATGCCGCGGGCCACGCCGCCCGCCGGCCAGTTCCTCCGCCTGCAGCCAGGCCCAGCCGTCGGGGTGCCACAGTTCCGGCCGGTCGTAGCCCCCGTCGTCGACGAATTCGATGTATTGCGACCAGGTAACGGGCTGGGCGTCGATCTCGAACTCAGGCAGTGCGACCGGATGCGCCCATTTTTCGTTGTCAAAGACAAACCCGCCCGGTGCCGAACCCAGCGACCAGCGCGTCGCGGGCACGGTCAGCGCTGCGCGTGGGGCCAGGGTTGCCGGCTCGGGAAAGTCCAGCGGCACGCCATCGGTTTGCGCCAGCACCACCAGGCGCTCGCCGATCAGGTCTTCGTGGAACAGGGCCAGCCGGTAGAAATACAGGGCTTCGTCGCTCTCGGGCGTCCGGGCCAGCAGGTCGAGCGTGGTCTCCAGCGTCTCCAGCAGCCAGGTGCGCGTCGCCTCGAAGCCGGGCAGCGGCGGACCGTCCGGTGCGCCCATCGGGCTCGACCACCAGGCATCGGCATGGGGCTCGATGGACGCCAGGCGCGCTGACTGCGGCGGGCACGCGCTGCCGTGCGCCCGCATGGGGTTGCGGGCAATCCAGTACTCGGCGAACCAGCCCGCATGACCGACCAGCCTCAACGCCGGATGGGTGGCGGAGCGATGGGCACCATCGGCAGCCGGCTCGGTGGCCTGCTCGTGCCCGGCCAGCAGGCGCAAGCTGTGGTTGCGGGCATCGATCAGCGCCAGCGACAAAAGGTCGGGCCCGGCCTTGCGCATCCCGATGGCGTCGATCGAAGTTTGGGGGTTGTCCTGCACGGTTCAGCCTGTCTGGAAAAGCTGATTATTGGCGCAGAACCCGTCCCCCGTGGAGAAGTCCGGAGTACCCCTGCCCTTACCCTAGCCGCGCCAGATTTCAACGTCCGACAATGTCTTTAAACAAATGCGTTGCGGGCATCGAACTTAAAATCCCCCATCCTGTGCCACCCACGCGTGTCCCGGCGACAGCCCGATGGCGCCTTGGCAAACCTGAACGGAGACACCATGCCTTTCCTTTTATCCCTGTCCCGGCGCATCGACGGCTTCAACGAGTTCATCGGCCGCTGGGTTGCCTGGCTGGTGCTGGCCGCGGTGTTGATCAGCGCCGTCAATGCCAGCGCCCGCAAGGCCTTCAGCCTCACTTCCAACGCTTTTCTCGAGGTGCAGTGGTACCTGTTCGCCGCAGTGTTCCTGCTGGCGTCGGGCTATACCCTGCTGCGCCAGGAGCATGTGAAGATCGACGTCGTGCTCGGCCGCTTCAGCCGCCGCTCCCAGGTCAAGGTCGAGATCTTCGGCTTCCTGTTCTTCCTGTTGCCGTTCGTGGTGACGGTGGTTGTACTGGTGGGGCCGCTAGTGTTCAAGGCCATCGCCACCGGCGAGATGTCGTCCAACGCCGGCGGCCTGATCCGCTGGCCGGTGTACACGCTGGTGCCTGCCGGCTTCACGCTGCTGGGCCTGCAGGCGGTGTCCGAGCTAATCAAGCGCATCGCGTTCCTGCAGGGCATCGGCCCCGATCCGGCTGACAAGGGTAAGGAACGTACGCCCGAAGAGGAGCTGGCCGAGGTGATCCGCTTGCGCGCCGAGGCCGATGCAGCGGCTGCCGCCCGCGTGGCTGGAGGTGCTCGATGATCGAGTTTCTGCACACCAACATGGCCCCGCTGATGTTCGCGGGACTGGTGGTCTTCCTACTGATCGGCTTCCCGGTCGCGTTCTCGCTGGCCGCCTGCGGCCTGCTATTCAGCTTTATCGGTATCGAGACCGGCATGCTGCCGGCCTCGCTGATGCAAGCGCTACCGCTGCGAATCTTCGGCATCATGCAGAACGAGACGCTGCTGGCGATCCCTTTCTTCACTTTCATGGGCCTGATCCTCGAGCGATCGGGCATGGCCGAAGACCTGCTTGACACGATCGGCCAGCTGTTCGGCCCGATCCGCGGCGGTCTGGCCTTTGCGGTGATATTCGTCGGCGCGATGCTGGCCGCGACCACCGGCGTGGTGGCGGCGTCGGTCATCAGCATGGGCCTGATCTCGCTGCCGATCATGATGCGCTACGGCTACGACCGACGCCTTGCTTCAGGCGTGATCGCCGCGTCAGGCACGCTGGCTCAGATCATCCCGCCATCCTTGGTGCTGATCATCATGGCCGACCAGCTCGGCCGCAGCGTAGGCGACCTGTACAAGGGCGCCTTCCTGCCCGGCTTCATCCTGACCGGCATGTACGTCGGCTTTATCATCCTCGTGGCGATGTTCCGCCCGACTTGGGTACCTGCCTTGCCAGCAGAGGCGCGCACCATCCGAGAAGACGACGGTAGCCCCGGCCTGCGCTCGCTGGGCCTGCTCACGCTACTGTCAGTGGGTGCCGGCATCGCCTTCGCCCGCACCCGACCCGACGAGATGCCGACCGACGAGCTGATCGTGCTGTCGATGTGTGTCGGCGTCGGCTTGGCCTTCGCACTGGCGGTGCTGAACAGGTCGCTGAAGCTCAAGCTGCTGTCGCGCATGGCCGAGCGCGTCACCTTCGTGCTGATCCCACCTCTGGGGCTGATCTTCCTGGTGCTGGGCACCATCTTCCTGGGCGTTGCCACGCCGACCGAAGGCGGCGCGATGGGCGCGGCCGGGGCGCTTGTGATGGCGGTGGCGCGTAGGAGGCTGGACATGGGCCTGCTGCGCTCTGCGATGGACGCCACGATGAAGCTGTCGTGCTTTGTGCTGTTCATCCTGATCGGCTCGACGGTCTTCAGCCTCGCTTTCCAGGGCGTCGATGGGCCGAAGTGGGTCGAGCACCTGCTCACCAGCCTTCCAGGTGGCCAGGTCGGCTTCCTGATCGTGGTGAACATCCTGATCTTCGTGCTCGCCTTCTTCCTCGACTTCTTCGAGCTCAGCTTCATAGTCGTGCCACTGCTCGCGCCGGTGGCCGAGAAACTGGGCGTCGACCTGGTCTGGTTTGGCGTGCTGCTGGCTGTCAACATGCAGACCAGCTTCATGCACCCACCGTTCGGCTTCGCACTGTTCTTCCTGCGCAGCGTGGCGCCGAACAAGGACTACACCGATCGCGTCACGGGCAAGACGCTGGCCGGTGTCACCACCGGTCAGATTTACTGGGGCGCGGTGCCCTTTGTGTTGATCCAGATCATTATGGTCGGACTGATCATCACGTTCCCGGACATTGTCTCGGGCGGCATCGCGAAGAAAAAGGACCTCGACACCAGCAACGTGGTAATTGAGGTGCAGCCCTCCGATCAGCCCACGGACCAGAAGATGGACATGGATGCGCTGTTCGGCAAGCCGGCCGGCGCGCCGAGCAAGTAGGCGGGAACGGCTAACACCACGGCAGCCACCCAATGAAAAAGCCCCGCCAGACAAGCGCTGGCGGAGCTTTCGTGCTTCGGGGCGCGGGCCACCCAGGCCCGCGCTGCATCACAGCTTCTGGCTCTGCATGAAGTCGTCGAAGCCGGCCTCGGCGAAGCGGAACCACAGGTTCTGTTCGGCTCGGAACTTCACGAAATCCTCGTAGACCTTCTTCCAGGCCGGATTCTTGGCCGAGATCTCGCTGTACAGCGCGTTGGCCTCCTTGAAGGCAGCATCCATCGCGTCTTTCGGGTAACGAAACAGCTTGGTGCCGCCGGCCACCAACTGGCGCAGCGCCGCAGGGTTCTTGGCGTCGTACTTGGCCTGCATGTCGACATGCGCCTCAAAGGCCGCTGCCTCGACCATGGCCTTGTACTCGGCCGGTAGTGCCGAGAATGCCTTCTGGTTGATGAAAAAGTCCAGCTGCGGGCCGCCTTCCCAGAACGCCGGGTAGGCGTAGTTCGGCGCCACCTTGTTGAAGCCCAGCTTCAGGTCGTCGTACGGACCCACCCACTCGGCCGCGTCGATCGTGCCCTTCTCAAGCGCCTGGTAGATCTCGCCGCCGGGCAGCGCCTGCACCACCACGCCCAGACGCTCTAGCACCTGGCCAGTGACGCCCACGGTGCGGAAGCGCAGGCCCTTCAGGTCGGCCAGGCTGTTGATCGGCTTACGATACCAGCCACCCATCTGCGCGCCGGTATTGCCGCCCGGGAAGCTGATGATGCCGTAGTTGCTGTAGAACTCGCGCATCAGCTTAAGGCCATTGCCCTCGATCATCCAGGCCGTCATCTGGCGCGAGTTCAGGCCGAACGGAATGGCCGTGCCCAGGGCAAACGTGACGTCCTTGCCGACGAAGTAGTAGGGCGCCGTGTGGGCCAGCTCGACGGTGCCGTTCTGAACGCCGTCGACCACACCGAAGGCAGGCATCAACTCGCCGCCGGCATGCACGCTGATCTGGAACTTGCCACCCGACATTTCGCCGATTTTCTTTGAGAACAGCTCGGCCGCGCCGAAGATGGTGTCCAGCGACTTCGGGAAGCTGGAGGCCAGACGCCAGCGGATTGTGGCTTGGGCATGCACCGCCGGCGCAGCACCCGCGGCCAAGACGCCGGCGATGCCGGCGCGTTTGATGGCGGAACGCCGATCCAATCGATCACTCATGATTCACTCCTAAGAATAATGGGACAACAAGGTTGCCGGGGAAGAGCCGTTGACTCGGGAAGTCAACTGACATTTTAGAAAGTCGCCTTGAGCACCCGCCGGGGGTTTTCCCGAGACGAAGCCGGGCCGGACGGTGCTGCACCAGGTGGAACACCCCGCAACCCCCCTGTGTTCTCAATGCGGCGGTGTAAGCGAGCCGGCGCGCGCTCAGGCCACCACCTTCAAGGCGGGCCGCGGCACTTCGACCAGGCCCGGGAAGCGCCGGGCGACTGACGCTTCGATGCCGTCCGCATCCAGCCCCTGCAAGGCCAGCAAGCGCGCCGGATCGCCGTGTTCGATGAACACATCCGGCAGACCCAGCTGAAGCACCGGCATCACCACCCCGGCGGCCTGCAGCGCTTCCCCGACCGCGCTGCCCGCGCCGCCCATCAGGGCGCCTTCCTCCACCGTGACCAGGGCTTCATGCTCGGCTGCCACTTGCAGCAGCAATTCGACATCGAGCGGCTTGACCCAGCGCATGTTGACCACGGTGGCATCCAGCCTTTCCGCCGCCGCCAGGGCCGGGTACAACAACGTGCCGAAGGCCAGTATGGCAATGCCCTTGCGGCCCTCCACGCCCCCCCGGCGGGCGCGCCGGATTTCACCTTTGCCCAGGGGCAAGGCCGCAAGATCCGCATCAGGCAGCACGCCGGCGCCGCTGCCCCGCGGGTACCGAACCGCCACCGGACCGTCCTGGGCAAACGCGCTGGACAGGAGCTGGCGGCATTCGCGTTCGTCCGCCGGGCACGCCACTGCCATGTTCGGGATGCAGCGCACGAATGGGATGTCGTACGCCCCCGCATGGGTGGCCCCATCGGCACCGACCAGGCCGGCACGATCCAGGGCGAACACCACCGGCAGGTTCTGGATCGCCACGTCGTGGATCAACTGGTCGTAAGCGCGTTGCAGGAAAGTTGAATAGATCGCCACGACCGGCTTCAGGCCCTCGCAGGCCAACCCGGCGGCGAAAGTGACGGCATGCTGCTCGGCGATGCCCACGTCGTAATACCGGGCAGGGAAGCGTTTTTCAAACTCCACCATGCCCGAGCCTTCGCGCATGGCCGGCGTGATGCCGACCAGTCGCTTGTCCTGTTCGGCCATGTCGCACAGCCACTGCCCAAAAACCTGGGTGAATGTGATCTTCGGCGCGCTGGCCGGCGGCACCAGCCCGATGGCCGGATCGAACTTGCCCGGACCGTGATAGGCGACCGGATCGGCTTCGGCGAGCTTGTAACCCTGGCCTTTTTTCGTGACCACATGCAGAAACTGCGGGCCGCTCAGGTGACGGATGTTTTCCAGCGTGGGGATCAGCGATTCCAGGTCATGGCCGTCGATCGGACCGACATAGTTGAAGCCGAATTTTTCGAAGAGCGTGGCCGGCACCACCATACCCTTGGCATGCTCTTCGAATCGTTTGGCCAGCTCGAACAAGGGCGGTGCCACCTTGAGCACGTTCTTGCCAACATTCTTGGCCGCGGAATAGAACTGCCCGCTCATCAACTGGGCCAGGTAGCGGTTCAGCGCGCCCACGGGTGGGCTGATTGACATGTCGTTGTCGTTCAGGATCACGAGCAGCTTGCAGTCCTCGACACCCGCGTTGTTGAGCGCCTCGAAGGCCATGCCTGCGGTCATGGCCCCGTCGCCGATGATGGCCACCGCGTGCCGGGATTCGCCCTTCTGCCTTGCCGCCAGGGCCATGCCCAAGGCGGCCGAGATGCTGGTGGAGGAGTGTGCCGTGCCAAAGGTGTCGTAGGCGCTCTCCGCGCGTTGCGGAAAGCCGCTGAGCCCGCCAAGCTGGCGCAGGCTGGGCATGCGTTCGCGCCGCCCGGTCAGGATCTTGTGCGGATAGGTCTGGTGCCCCACGTCCCAGACCAGCCGGTCCTCCGGCGTGTTGAACACGTAATGCAGCGCCACCGTCAGCTCGACCGTCCCGAGGTTGGAGCTCAGATGGCCCCCGGTGCGCGCGACGTTGTTGAGCACACAGGCTCGCAACTCGTCCGCCACCGACTGCAGCTGTGAACGCGGCAAGCGGCGCAGGTCGGCCGGATCGTGAATGGATTCGAGCAAGGTCGTCATCGTCTGTGCCTGTTCCCTTATTTGTCCCGGCGCACCACCATGCCCGCCAGCGCGCGCAGCGCCTGCGTCGAGGCCGGCGGCAAGCCGCTGCTGTCCAGCGCCGCAATCGCCCGCGCATACAGGTCTTGCGCATAGGCCCGCGAACGATCCAGCCCCAGCACCGAAACGTACGTCGGTTTGTCGCAAGCCGCGTCCTTGCCGGCGGTCTTGCCCAGGGTGGCGGTATCGGTGGTGACGTCCAAAATGTCATCCACCACCTGAAATGCCAGTCCGATCGCGTCGCCATAGGCGGACAGGGCAGTGTCGACGGCCGCATCCAGGGGAGCTCCAGGCTCCCGGCAGGCCGCCCCCATCAGCACGCTCCCTCGCAGCAGCGCGCCAGTCTTGAGCCGGTGCATCTGACGCAACTGGTCCTCGTCCAGCGCCACGCCCACACTGGCGAGGTCGATGGCCTGCCCGCCCGCCATGCCGTCAAAGCCGGCGGCACGGGCCAACAGCCGGCACAAACGGGCCTGCACGGCGCCACTGATGGCCGCGTCTTCCGGCGTCAACAATTCGAAGGCCAGCGCCTGCAAGGCATCACCGGCCAGCAACGCCAGTGCTTCCCCAAACCGGACATGCACCGTGGGCTTGCCACGCCGCAGGACATCGTTGTCCATGCAAGGCATGTCGTCATGGACCAGCGAGTAGGCATGAATCAACTCCACCGCGCAGGCCGCGCGCAGAGCCGCTTCACCCAAGCCGCCGCGCTGGGATTCGGCCAGGTCGGTGCTGACGGCCTCGGCAGCCGCCAGCACGAGCAGGGGCCGCAGCCGCTTGCCGCCGTCCAGCACGGCATAGCGCATCGCCTCGCCGAGACCCGCAGGGGCATCGGCCGCCACCCAGGCGGACAGGGCGAGTTCCACGCGCTGCGCCTGTTCAGCCGCCCAGGCCGACAGATCAAAATTTGCGCTCACGCTGGCGTCCATGGCTTGATCACCCCGTCGTCCAGCACCCGGATCTGGTTCTCGACCTGGTCGAGGCGTTCCCGGCAATAGGCCAGCAAGGCCGCACCCCGCTGGTAACCACTGAGCAGTTCGTCCAGCGGCATCTGCCCGGATTCCAGGCGCGCCACCAGTTGCTCAAGTTCTTCCAGCGCCGCCTCGTAGCTGGTGGGCAGGGCGGGCGACGCGGCTTTGGTGACGGGGGCCTTGGGCATGAGGACGATACGGGAGTAAACCCTGAATTTTAGGCGGTTGACCGCCTGGCTGCGCTCCCCGACACCGACGGGATCAGGGCTCGCGCCGCAAACGACCAACCCGGAGCGGCCGAAGGGTACAATCCGATCTCTTCCAGCCGGCCCGGCCGGTTTTTTTTCGCGCCAATGCCACGGGGCCCGCGCCACTACCCTGCCCCTTCATAGGGGGAGTCTCTAGGTCAGGTCACCCATGTCTGATTTAAGTCTTCAACTGCAGCAGGCCTCAAGCCAACTACCAGTTTCAAGCTATTTTGACGAAGCGCTGCACCAGCTTGAGCTTCGCCACCTCTTCCAGCGGGGCCCGCGTTACGTCGGGCATCAGCTGGCCGTACCCAACCCCGGCGACTATTGGGCCCTCCCCCAGGAGGGCGAAGGCCGGGCGCTGGTGCGTACCGGCTCAGGCGTGGAACTGATCTCCAACATCTGCCGCCACCGCCAGGCTGTCATGCTCAAGGGCCGGGGCACGCTGAATGCCCACGCCAAAGGCAGTGCTGGCGGCAACATCGTCTGCCCCCTTCACCGCTGGACCTATGCGCCCAGCGGCCAGTTGCTGGGTGCCCCACATTTCGCCCACGATCCCTGCCTGGATCTCAACAACTACCCGCTGCGTGAATGGAACGGGCTGCTGTTCGAAGACAACGGCCGCGACATCAACGCCGACCTCGCCGGCATGGGCCCGCGCGCCGACCTTGACTTCACCGGCTATACGCTGGATCGGGTCGAGCTGCACGAGTGCAACTACAACTGGAAGACCTTCATCGAGGTCTATCTGGAGGACTACCACGTCGGCCCGTTCCACCCCGGTCTGGGCAGCGTCGTGACCTGCGACGACCTGCGCTGGGAGTTCAAGCCCGAATACTCCGTGCAAACGGTCGGGACGACCAACTGGCTCGGCAAGGCCGGCAGCCCGGTGTATGAGCGCTGGCACCAGCAGCTGCTGCAGTACCGCCAGGGCAAGCCGCCCAAATTTGGCGCCATCTGGCTCACCTACTACCCGCACATCATGGTGGAGTGGTACCCACATGTGCTGACGGTTTCAACCCTGCACCCGATGGGGCCCCAGAAGACGATGAACATGGTGGAGTTCTACTACCCCGAGGAGATCGTCGCGTTCGAGCGCGAGTTCGTCGAGGCCCAGCAGGCCGCCTACATGGAGACCTGCATCGAGGACGACGAGATCGGCGAGCGCATGGATGCGGGCCGGCGCGCCCTG
>Ga0116175_1000908_pt1 | contig 19711 bp, 15 predicted proteins | sample AD_UKC125_MetaG_FD_89802 | JGI IMG/M metagenome (GOLD analysis project Ga0116175, IMG submission 89802) | Active sludge microbial communities of municipal wastewater-treating anaerobic digesters from USA - AD_UKC125_MetaG | ecosystem: Engineered > Bioreactor > Anaerobic > Digestate | place: USA... | reverse complement strand
TGATGTTCTGGAGAACAAACTTGGCGGTGTTGGAGCAAGTGAAAAAACTGCTAAATTTATCATAAATGACATTTGTTAGGCAAAATTTATTTTTTGTTTTTTAAATTTGCAGAAATTTAATCCCTTTGAGAGCTTTACAAAAAATATTAATCTTCATTTTCTTGATTGTAGCACAATTTGTTGTGGCACAATCAGGTAAAATTGTGGTTTCTAAAGAACAAGCTATCAAAAAAGGAATTTATTCTCCACCTTCAACAGAGAATGCAATCGCCTCTATTGAAACTCCAAAACCAGAAAAAGAGAAAAAACAAAGCATTAAGCCAAAGCAAAAAAAAGATAAAAACAACATTCTGGCAACAAAAAATGATGATGATATAATCATTTTGAATGAAAATGATAGTTACATAGCTGAACAACTCATTTATAATGCTTCCGATAATCTTGGGATAAAGTATAGAAGCGGAGGAACAACTCGAGAAGGATTTGATTGTTCAGGATTGATGTATTCTACATTTAAAAAATTTGACATAACACTACCAAGATCATCCTATGAAATGGCTCTGATTGGAAGAAAAGTTGAGCCAAGCGAATACAAAAAAGGAGACTTAATTTTCTTTAGAACTTTTGGCGGTAGTAGAATTTCACACGTTGGTATGATAACAGAAGTAAACGGCGATGAAGTAAAATTTATTCACTCATCTACTCAACTTGGCGTTATCGTTTCTTCCCTAAAAGAACCATATTACCTTAGAACTTTTGCTCAGGTAAATAGAGTTTTGGAGTAAGCTCTTGTTTTTTAGAATTTTTCTTGTAAATTTATTTACATGAAAATTCTCCATTTTCCATTAGTAAAACTAATCTTTTCATTCGTAGTCGGGATTTTGATTTATCCATACGTCAATCTAGACATTTTGTATGTAATAATTTCTGTTTTTGCCCTATTAGCTTTATCTATCCTTTCACATTCATTTTATAGAAAAGATAAATTCAAGATAATTTTTGGTGTAAACATTTTACTTTTGGGTTTTTTATTAGGGTTTTATACTGCATTCACTCATAAAGAAACAAATAATCCAAATCATTATACGAAGCTTAATCTATCATCTGAAGGCAAATACAATTTGACTTTGAAGATTATTGAAAGACTAAAAACCACTCAAAAAAACTATCGTTTTGTTTCTGAAATTTATGCTGTTAATGGTAAAAAATGCTCAGGAAAAACAATATTAAATTTCTCAAAAAATGAACCTGTTAAAAAAATTGAGTATGGCGACATTATTAAATTAGAAGCTACCTATTATGAAAACAGAAGTTCATTTAATCCTTTTCAGTTTGATTATGGAAAGTATTTGGAAAGACAAGAAATTTATGCTCAATGTTACACAAAAAGCAGTAGTTTTCAAAAATTAGGTTCAGAAAATAATATATGGAATTACTTATCAAATTATAGAGAAAAAATAATTCTCAAACTAGAACCCTATTTTAAATCGAGTGATAATTTTTCTGTGTACAAAGCTTTAATCCTTGGTCAACAGCAGGATATTTCAGCTGATATTGTTCAAGATTATCAATTTGCTGGAGCTGTTCATATATTATCAGTTTCGGGTTTGCATGTTGGTTTTATTCTTCTTTTTGTTCAGTTTTTATTGAAACCATTGCCCAATACTAAAAGAGGACGATTCATCAAGCTTATTGCTGTTTTGTTATCGCTATCAACATTTTGTGTTTTGGCAGGAATGTCACCTTCAGTCATTCGTTCGGTAGTTATGTTTTCATTTTTAGCTATTGGAATGTATTATAAAAGGGAAACGAACATTTACCACACATTGTTAGTCTCAATGTTCTTAATACTATTCATAAAGCCATCTTTTATATACGATGTAGGGTTTCAATTGAGTTATTTAGCTTTGTTTTTTATCATTTGGTTACAACCCATTTTTAAAGAACTTTGGAAGCCAAAAAATAAAATTCTAACCTATTTTTGGGATATCCTTACTGTTTCATTTGCTGCCCAAATAGGAACTTTACCGCTAAGTTTGTATTATTTCCATCAGTTTCCAGGACTTTTTTTCCTAACAAATGTTCTAATCCTTTTTTTGGTTGGCGTAATAATGATATTTGGTGTAGTTACAATGCTATTGGCAATAGTTGGATTTATTCCTCAAATCGTTGTAAAAATCCTTGAATTATTGATTCAAATACTAAACTCAATCATTCATTGGGTGGCAAGCTTTGACAGTTTTGTTTTTAGAAATATTTCGTTTAATCAGCTGATGATGCTCAGCTTCTATGGCTTGATAATTACATTTTTTATCTATACTAAAAATAAAACTTACAGGAATCTATTGGCAGCAATTGCATCAGTAGTTCTGCTACAATCAGCTTTTATCTACAACAAAATTGTATCTGAATCTAGTAGTGAAGGGATTGTTTTTAATGTTAGAAAAAACAATCTAATTACAGAAAGAAAAGGTCAAAATGTAACTGTTTATGCTAATGATAGTATCATCAAGAACTTGGATGCAAATCTTGGCGTTCAGTCCTACTTGATGGGTAATTTCAGCAAAATTACTAACGCTTATCCAATGCAAAATTTAATGTATATAAACTCAAAAAAAATACTTGTAATAGATAGTGTGGCAGTGTTTTCAAAAAACATTCAACCAGATATTTTATTAATTACCAACTCTCCAAAATTAAATTTAGATAGAGTTTTACAAACCATAACGCCAAAAATTGTAGTTGTGGATGGTTCAAATTTTAAAAGCTATTCTCAACTATGGGAAGCCACTTGCAGAAAAAGAAAAATCCCCTTTCATAATACTCATGAAAAGGGATTCTATATGTTTTAAAAAAATATTTTTAGGCTTTTTTATTTGCTAAAATTTGATTTGCACCTTCTAACCAAACTGTTGGACCGCCAGCTACATAACCTGTTGAACCGAGTTGTTCCAAATTGATTTTTCCGTCTTTACCTTCTGTTGCTTTTACAAACCAAACAGTAGGATAACCTCTAACGCCAAGTAATTGTTGAAGATTCATATTTTGATCCTTTATTTCTTGAGGTTGAGCAGTTTTTCTTGGAAAATCGAGTTCAACCAAAACTACTTTATCAGACCATTTTGCAAATTCAGGAGTTTTAAGAACTTCTTTCTGTAATCGAATACACCAACCACACCAGTCACTTCCTGTAAAAAACAACATTAGTGGTTTCTTAGTTTTTTTAGAAACTTTCATGGCTTGGTTCATATCTGTGTACCATTTTAATTCTTGTGCTTCAAGATTATAGGTTCCAACGATTAAAAACAGTATTAAAATTATTTTTTTCATAAATCGAACTTTTTCCAAAATTAAACAAAAAAGATGCCAAAACCCAAATTACTTAACATCTTGCATTAATTTTCTAACTAATGGCGATATCACTATTAGAACAACTCCTGCAACCAATGCATAAATGGCTAATTGTTCATATCCATCTGCGTAGGTGTTTAATTTCTCAAGATTTGTTGCATTTTCAGCAGCTTCAGCAATGTTTGCTCCAAGTAATCCAGCAAAATATTGACCATATGCACTAGCTAAAAACCACATTCCCATAATCACCGCTTGTGTCTTCTGTGGTGATAATTTAGTCATAGCACTCATACCTATTGGTGATAAACACAACTCTCCAAAAGTAATTACAAACCACCCGAATGTAAATAAATCCAATGATGTTTTACCTGAAGCATCAGCATAATTTTTTGTCAAATAAAACACATAAAATCCTCCAGCTAAGAACAAAAATCCCAATCCAAATTTTACAACCGTGTTTGGTTCTATTTTTTTCTTTGCCATCCACAACCAAACCATACCAACTAATGCAGCAAAAACAATTACGAATAAAGAGTTAGCAGAATTATTAACGCCATTTGGATCAAGTTTTATTCCTAAAACAGTATTATTCAAATTATTTGCAGCAAATAAACTAAGCGAACCTCCACTTTGTTCAAAAAATGCCCAAAAGAAAATTGAAAAAACAATAAAAACTAAAGCGGCGAGAAGTTTAAGGTTTTCAGATTTTGAAAAGTTTTTCATTTCATAAAACAAATAAACTATAGATGCTGGTCCGATTATCATCATAAAATAATCTGTATATTTTGTGTTTGCTACCATCAAAATTATAACAGGAATGATTGCTAAAGAACCTATATAAGTTGCAATTTCAAAAACCCTTCTTTTCGACATTTCAATGTGCTTCAAAGGTGACAAACCTATTTCTCCAAGACTTTTTTGTGTTTGAGTAAAAGTAAGCAAACTGATAATCATAACTATAGATGCAAAACCAAATGCGTAATTCCATCGCAAATTCTCAGGCACCAAATCTGCCCAGAGATTTCCATTTGCAACAGCTATACAAATATAACCTCCAATTAATGCTCCTAGATTTACTCCGGCATAGAATAAAGAAAAACCTGCATCTCTTCTACTATCACCATCTTTATATAGTTGTCCTACCATTGATGAAATATTAGGCTTAAAAAAACCAGTGCCCACAATTGTAAATCCGATACCTGTAAAAAATAATTCTTTTGGACTAACTGCTAAAATCACACTTCCTAAAATCATCAATAATCCGCCCCAAAAAAGTGAACGTCGTAAACCTAAAATTTTATCAGCAAATAATCCGCCAATAAAAGTAAAAGCATAAACCCATGCTTGAGTTGCTCCATATTGAAGGTTTGCAGTGGTCTCATCCATATTCAATTGACTTACCATAAATACCGCAAGCATTCCACGCATTCCATAAAAACTGAAACGTTCCCACATTTCGGAGAAAAACAAGTACCAAAGCTGTTTTGGGTATTTTCCTTTAAAATTCTGTATTTGTTCTATTGTTTGATTTGTTTCCATTAATTTATTCCTTTTTCTTTCATTACTTTATTTAGTTTTTTTAGTAGTGTGAACATCAGCAATGTTGCAAACATCAATAATCCAAAATTCACCCAAAAGAAGTCGGCTTTATTGTCATAACTATCCCACATTGAAGCTAAAACTCCCGATAATTTATTTCCAATCGATGTAGCCAAAAACCATCCACCCATCATGAGCGATGTGATATTTCTAGGACTTAATTTTGACACTACTGATAATCCCATTGGGGATAATAATAATTCTCCTATTGTGATTACTCCATAATTTGCAAAAAGCCATAATACTGAAACTTTCTCCGAACCATTGTTTCCTGCTTTTACAGCCAACACCATAACAAGTACAGACAAAGCAGAAATAAATAATCCAAAAGCAATTTTTGTTGGTGTTGAAGGTTCTTTTTTTCTACTTCTCAAATAGGTAAAGAAAGCAACAACCAATGGTGTCAACACAATAACCCAAAACGGATTTATAGATTGGCTAAGATTTGACGACCATGTAAAAACTTCTTCATTTTCTTTTGGTAATTTGTCTTTAGCCACATTTCTAAAATATAAAGGATGATCAACTGTTTTCACTACTTTTCCATCTTCTTTCTGAATTCGGAAAGCTTTGTCATAGAGTGCTACGCTATCTTTTTTATATACCAAAGTGTCTGTTAAAACTAGTTTTGATGCAATTTTTTGAGAAGTTCCAGTTAGTTGCCTGTCTGTATATTTATCTCCCCAATTGTTCAAAGCAGAACCATTGAGTTTAAAAACAGCCCAGAATAATATTACTACCGAAAATATAGCTAACAAAGCGCCAATAGGTCTTTTTTCATCTTCTTTGGCTTTGAAATATAAACTAGAATAGAATAATACAACCGGAATACAAGCAAAAATAAATGCATCTGTACTATCTGATCCAAATATTGCACTATCAAGATTGCTATCTGAAGCAACGCCTTTTATCAACCAACCAATTACTCCAAAAACTACTGAAGGAACTAGAATAAACATTACTATTTTCCAGAAAGGCATATCACCAGGTTGAACTCCTTTTTTCTCGGTTTTATCACCATAATGTTTTGTACCTAATAAAAAAACGATTACACCGATGAACATTCCTACTCCAGCAACTGCAAAAGCTGCTTTCCAGCCAAAAAGAATTTTGAATGCTGCACCAAAGAAGTTGCAGATAAATGCACCTACATTTATTCCCATGTAGAAGATATTGTATCCTTCATCCTTTTTGTCCTTATATTGCTCATCGTTGTAGAAATTACCTAAAAGAGTTGAAATATTGGGTTTGAAAAATCCATTACCAATAATTACCAATGTCATGGCAAGATACAACATTGGCAAACTATGAATTCCCATCATCAAGTATCCAACTCCCATCATCAAACCACCAATAATAATTGATTTTCTATAGCCAAAATATCTATCAGCAACCAATCCACCAATAAACGGAGTAAGAAACACTAAGGCGATAAATGTTCCATACAAATCGGATGCTTCGCTTTCTGTCATTGCAAAACCTGCCTCTACATCTTTCAAATAGAGCGTAAAAATTCCTATCATCAAATAGTACCCGAAACGTTCCCACATTTCGGATAAAAACAAATAAGGCAATGCTTTAGGATGAGATTTCCACATAGTTTTTCTTTTAAAAGCAAACCTCCAAATTCATGGAGGTTTGAAAATATTATAATGTTTTTAAATAAATTATCTTATGCCGTGCATCATTTTCTTTAATCGAGGTGATAGCAAAGCTAAAATTATAGCTGCTATACCACAAAGAACAACAAACACCATAAAAAACTCATACAAATTGTGAATTTCAAAGCCTGCAAATGTGGTGTTTTCAATTGGTAATTGCTCTTTCTCAAACAAAGCAAGTTGCTCTGGAGTCAATGTTATTTTTTTATCCAATACATCTTGAAGGTTAATCCCTAATTTTTCTGCTTTAGCAAATTTATCTCCTGTAGCAGGAATAATTGCTCCTAATGAACCCGCCAAAGCATATCCTGCAGCATTTGAAATAAAGAATACACCATATAATAATGATGCAAAACGTTTTGGAGCTAGTTTACCTACCAATGATAATCCTATAGGAGAAAGACACAATTCTCCCAGTGTTTGAATAAAATATAATAACATTAACCATTTGATTGCCAACAATCCAGAATTTCCTAAATCTTTAACATTATGAGCAATGATAAAGTAACTTAGCGCAATCAAAGCTAATCCTATGGCTTGTTTCATTGGAGAAACTGGCTCTTTACCATTTGCTCTCAATTTATCCCATAACAAACTAAATGGCAATGCCATCATTACAACAAAAATACCATTGAAAATTTGCACCATTGATGGTGGCATATCCCATCCAAATATATTTCTATCCGTTTGATTATCTGCAATAAAGGTAAGCGAAGATCCTGCTTGCTCGAATGCAGCCCAAAAGAATATTATAAAGAATGAAACTATATATATTACCCAAATTCTTTGACGTTCAATTTTGTTTTCTGCTGAACTCATAATTAAATAAGCCAATGAAATTCCAGCTGAATATATAAACGGATAAATAATCCCTTTTATTAGTTGTCCCATTTCAACAGATGAAAAACCGATTTCACCAATTAAGAATTTTCTAAAAACAAAGAATAACGTTGCAAAAATTACTGTTGCGATTCCTATCGATTTACTACTAAAATGAGCAGTCTGAGTTTCACCTTCTTCAAAATCATTAGCATCGTTGTGTTTTGGTAAACCGCCAATTGGTCTTCCTTCAGGTGTTACGACATATTTATTTTTTAACAAAAAGAAAGTTACTGTACCAATAATCATAGCAATTGAAGCTGACAAAAAGCCCCATTTAAAAGCATAAATATCTCTAACACCAGTTGTCGCATCTTTAACGTCTCCAACATAAGGACAAATAAATTGTCCTAAAAAAGCACCAATATTGATACCCATATAGAAAATAGTAAACGCAGAGTCAAGTTTATTTTTTTCTTGTTTTGGATACAAACTTCCTACCATTGAAGAAATATTTGGTTTGAAGAAACCATTTCCAAAAATAATTATGAATAAAGCTATCCACATTATTAGTTTTGCACTACTGATACTAGAGTCAAAAGTTGATGCACTAATAAATAATAAAAATTGCCCAATTGCCATCAAAGTTCCTCCAAGCATAATACTATATCTATTTCCAATATATTTATCAGAAATAAATCCTCCTAAAAGAGGCGTTAAATAGCATAATGCCAAAAATCCACCATAGATAATAGCTGCATCGGACTCTTTAATTAACAATGAGTTTACCATAAATAGGGTTAATATTGCTCTCATTCCATAGAAGTTGAACCTTTCCCACATTTCGGTTCCAAATAATACCCAAAGTCCTTTTGGATGTGATTGTTTTACAGCAGTTTCACTCATAATTATTGTTTTAGTTTTATTAAGTTGATTAAAATTTAATTTTTTCCAAAAGACCAAATTAAGGCTTTTTCTTTAGTTGCCCTAAAAATTGTTTGATGTTTTTCTTTTGGTTCATCTGAATATTTCCACTCCAGTCCTTCAACACTGCTGTTTGTCAGTATTTTAGACAATTCTTGAGTGTAAATTGATATATCAGAAGCGCTAGAACCTGCAAACCAAAGTTTTTTCCCAACTGCTTTTTCATTTGCTAGAAACTCTTTTGAATTTCTAACTAAGAAATGATTATTCCACCAGAGAGATGGATCAAAAGCTATGTAGTAGTCAAACATTTCAGGGTTTATAAAAAAGGTTTCAACAACAAACAACCCAGCTAGAGACTCACCAAGAATTCCTTTTTTATTAGATGTTCTGTAACGTTTGTTAATTTCTAGAAAAAGTTCGTCATTTATAAAACTCCTAAATTTTTCTGAACCGCCAACCACAGGTGCAACTTCTTTATCTGTTTCTACATCAGTTGGACCACTCAAATCTCTACGTCTTTCGGTATTTTCAATACCAACGAGTATCATTGGTGAAATTTTCTTTGATTTAATTAGTTTAGCAAAAGTATTCGCAATATGAGGAAAATCTTCTTCAATTCCTCCATCTGGCATATACATTACTGGCAATGAGTCTGAACTAGATTTATATTCTTCTGGGATCCAAACATTGATTACTCTTGTTTCCCCAAGGCTTTTAGAAACCAACTTAAAACTATCGTGTGGAGGAATCGTATCTTTTATTTCAACCGAATTTCCACAACTTAAAAACACAATGCACAATAAAAATTGATAATAAATAACCTTAATACCTTTCATTTTCATAAACTATAAATTAGTGATTGTGGGTGCAAAGTACAAACTATCACATATAAACAATGAGCTGAAAATGAGAATTCACAAAAAATAAGCTTTTGTAACTAATTGTAACTGATAAGCAGCATGATTATTTTACAAAGTCTTTGTAGTGCCCATTGTCTATATTACTAGTAAATTCAAGCAATAACGCATCATTTATCTCGATAAATTCAGGTAAAAAACGGAGTCGATACTTGGCTTGACCAATAAAAGTAAAAAAGTCATTTCTGGTAATTTTCATACCTTCTTCTAGGGATAGAATAGCATTTATATTATCAATAATTCGGGTCAAATATGTTTGGCTTAATATTTCTCCTCCATTGAAAACCTCAATACACATGTTTTCTTCAGAAGCAAACTTCCTTCTGATAGCGAACTTTAGTAAATTATTGAACTGAGTGGTTTTATTACCAAAATCAATCGTTTGGTTAATGATGTTTTTTGAAGGGATAGAAATTTCAACAACATTCCAGTTGACAAAAGTTATTTTCATAGTTGTGGCTTCTGGCAATTGAGAAAGTTCTAAAACCCAACTTGTCCCGAGCACTAAAAACAAAAATATTAAAGTAGTTTTGGAAATAAGCTTTGCCAATTCAATAGTTGAGATATAATCTTCAAAATTAAAAACATATGGCACTTGTGTTATAAACAAAATTACAATACTCAAAACTGCAATAACAGCAACACTTTTCATCTTCCTGTTGTAGAAAGTACGGTATAAGGAAAGCATTAAAAACCAAGTAAGAATAACCGACAACAACACATCTGGAATAGTATTGAAACGAATTCCATAGGTATTTATAGTTTCGCCAAAAAAAAGTGCGATTAATAAGGAAATTAGCGATAACCCAATAAAGAAAATTAAAATTCTTTTTGTGCTTTTCTTGTTGTTATAGAGATATTCTGGAGAATTATCAAAATAATACAATGCCAATATCAAAAACATGGAATTCAATATCGAAAACATGTTTTGACTAATTAGAATTATCCAACTGCTAGTATTGAATTTGGTAAAAACCAAAATCAAAAAAGAAGATAATGACCATACAAAAACTGAAAAACTAATAAATAGTAATCCTTTGTCAAATCGTTTAACCGAAATTTCAGAAGTTAATTTTTGTTTGAATTTATTTTGAATGACTAACCAAATCGAAAGCAATAAAAATCCACCAATTAAAGAAATTAATAATTCAGTTATTAAATAAAATTGATGTTGGCTCATTTTTTACAGCTTCTCTTTGATGAAGTTTGTCATCTTATTATACAATTGAATTCTTGTATAACCACCATAAATCCCATGATTTTTATCTGGATAAATTGCCCAATCAAACTGCTTATTCGCTTGTACTAATGCTTCAATCATTTGCATTGAATTTTGAACATGCACATTATCATCAGCAGTTCCATGAATTAACAAAAAGTTCCCTTTTAATTTACTCACGTGATTTATTGGTGAATTATCATCATATCCACTTGCATTTTCTTGTGGTGTTTGCATGTATCTTTCGGTATAAATACTATCATAAAAACGCCAATTTGTAACTGGTGCTACAGCAATAGCAGTTTTAAAAACATCTGCTCCTTTCATAATGCAATTACTTGCCATAAATCCGCCAAAAGACCAACCAAAAATTCCTATTCTAGTCTTATCAACATAAGGATAATTGCCGATTACTTTAGCAGCATCAATTTGGTCTTCTACTTCATATTTCCCTAACTCTTTTTGAGTACATTTCTTGAAAGCTGCTCCTTTAAATCCCGTTCCTCTTCCATCAACACAAGCTACAATATAACCTTGCTGAGTTAACATCATGAACCAATAATCATTTGCGTTAAACCATTTATTTGCAACTTCCTGAGAACCTGGACCAGAATATTGATACATAAAAACTGGGTATTTTTTGCTCGCATCAAAATCTTTTGGTTTTATCATCCATGCATTTAATTTATGCCCTTTTTCAGTAGTTAATTCAAAAAACTCTTTACTTGGAAGATTATACTTCTTCAACTTTTCTAACAAAGAGCTGTTTTCTACTATTGATTGAACTTGTTGCCCGTCAATAGAGTTATTTAAGGTATAAGTTGTAGGTACTGTAGATGATGAAAATTTATTTATAAATAAGCTAAAATTCGGACTAAAAGTGGCTTCATTAGTACCAATATTTTTACTCAATTTTGTTTTTTTCTTACCGTCAAGTGAGATTTTATATACGTCGCGAACTGTTGAACCATTTTCTGTAGATTGATAATAAATTGATTTCGTTTTTTCATCAAATCCATAGTAAGCAGTTACTTCCCAATTTCCTTTAGTAACTTGGTTTTTTAATTTACCTGTTTTATCATACAAATAAATATGGTTCCAACCATCTTTCTCAGATGTCCAAATAAAGCTATTATCCTTCAAGAAAGTCAAATTATCTGTTACATCAACATAGGCTTTGTCTTTTTCATTAAGAACAACTTTACCAGAAGCCGAGTTTCCATCTATAAACAATAAGTCAAGATTATCTTGATGGCGGTTCAACACCTGAGTTGATAGAATATTGGCATCATTTGTCCATTTTAATCTAGCAATATAAAAATCATTATAATTACTCAGATTAACATTTTTTATATTCTTGCTTACCAAATCAAAAATATTCAGAGAAACGGTTGCATTTTTTTCTCCAGCTTTAGGGTATTTAAAGGTTTCTGCAGTTGGATATAAATTCTTCTTGTAAATATCCATAGAAAACTCAGGAACTTGGCTTTCATCAAAACGAATAAAAGCAATTTTTTTACTATCAGCACTCCAATCAAAAGCTCTAACAAAAGCAAACTCTTCTTCATAAACCCAGTCAGTTATTCCATTTATGATTGCATTTTTCTTCCCATCATTAGTAATTTGATTAATCTCTTTTGATAAAATGTCGTAAACAAAAAGGTTATTTTCTTTTGCGAAAGCAATTTTAGTACCATCAGGTGAAAATGTTGGTTCTTGGACTTGCTCTAGAATTTTAGTTAATTTTTTTGAAGCAATATCAAATAAAAAATAATCAGCAGTAAACGAATGTCTATAGATTTGATTTGAACTATTAGCAATCAATAATTGTTTTTCATCGTTGCTAAATGCATAACTATCAATTCCGTTATCCAACTCTTTGAAATCTTTGGTATTTATTAGAGTAGCTACTTTTTTTAGATTTGAAAAATCATACAAGTCAATCTGCATTGTGTTTGTAGCTCGATCAAAATTGAGAACAGTGTATTGATTGGTATTCTTCATTGCTTGAAGTTCGTCCATACCTTTTGCTCTAAACACTCCAGTATATATCTCTTCTACTGTTATTTTTTGTTGTGAAAAACTCGAAAAATTGGTTACTAGTAGAAGTAAAAAGAAAAATTTTGCTTTCATTTTTTGATTGATTTTAAAAAACTGTCAATTTTAGTGAAAATTTTACAAACTTTTTCCCTTTTTTATGTTAAAAGGAGCTTTAGAATTCACTTTTAAAACCAAAAATCGATTTCAAAATATCAACTAAACCTTATCTTTGCACTTTAAATCATAAATAATGAGCGAAGCTATTTCAGGATTTTCAAAACTCAGCAAGGAAGAAAAAATAAATTGGATTGCAAATGAGTATTTTTCAAATAAAGAAGAAGCTATTTCTATAATAAAACAATATTGGAACAATGATGAAAAATTGCAACAACTGCATGATGAATTTATAGAAAATACCATTTCTAATTTCTATTTACCGATGGGAATTGCGCCAAATTTCCTGATAAATGGAACTTATTATTCTGTTCCTATGGTTATTGAGGAAAGTAGTGTTGTAGCTGCTGCTGCAAAAGCTGCAAAATTTTGGAGTACACGCGGTGGTTTTAAAACTAAGGTAATAAATTCTGAAAAAATTGGGCAAGTTCACTTTTTATATAACGGAGATTTCGAAAAACTCAATACTTTCTTTCAATCGATAAAATCAAAGTTTTTTGCCGAAACGGAAAGCATCACCAAAAACATGCAAAAACGCGGCGGTGGAATTCTCGATATTGAGCTTCGAAATAAAACAACCGAACTCAAAAACTACTACCAACTCCATGCAACATTTGAAACCAAAGATAGCATGGGTGCAAATTTTATAAACTCATGTTTGGAACAATTTGCAAAAACGTTAACCAGCGAAGCTCAGAACTATAATGATTTTGATGATGATGAAAAGAACATCACTGTTGTCATGAGTATTTTGTCTAATTATGTTCCAAATTGTATTGTTCGTGCAGAAGTTTCTTGTAAGGTTGAAGATTTAGCAGAAAAGAAAATCGATAACCCAATAGAGTTTGCGGAAAAATTTGTTCAAGCTGTAAAAATTGCTGAAGTTGAGCCTTTTAGAGCTGTTACTCACAACAAAGGTATTATGAATGGTGTTGACTCAGTGGTTTTAGCAACTGGAAACGACTTTCGTGCTGTTGAAGCTGGAGTTCATGCGTATGCCTCAAGAAATGGCAAATATTCAAGCTTATCACACGCAAAAATTGAAAATGGAATATTCACTTTTTGGATGGAAATCCCATTAGCACTTGGAACCATTGGCGGATTAACTTCTTTACATCCTTTGGTAAAAATCGCACTAGAAATATTGGGTAAACCATCAGCTCAAGAATTGATGCAAATAATTGCAGCAACAGGATTAGCTCAAAACTTTGCGGCTCTGCGATCTCTGACTACAACAGGAATTCAAGAAGGACATATGAAAATGCACATAAACAATATCTTAAATCAATATCAAGCTACAAAAGAGGAGCGATTAGCCATTGCAAAGCATTTTGAAAACAACACTATTTCGCATGCTTCAGTAGTTGAATTAATAGAAAACCTTAGAAAATAAAACCTTGAAGAAAGAATTTTACAGCAACGGAAAATTACTTATTACAGGTGAATATGTTGTGCTTGATGGTGCAAAAGCTCTAGCTTTGCCAACAAAATTTGGTCAAAGTCTAATTGTTGAAGAAACCAATGGGGATGTAATACATTGGCAAAGTTTTGATAGCGATGGAAGCATATGGTTTGAAGCTAATATTCCCTTTGATTCAATTATTAGAAAAGAAAGAATTGATTTATCGCAAAACATCAAAAACACTTTGATTGAAATTCTACATGAAGCCTACAATACAAATTCAGATTTTATAACTAAATCCAAAGGATATAAGATTACGACACAACTTACGTTTCCAAAGAATTGGGGATTAGGAACTTCTTCAACACTCATCAACAATATAGCGCAGTGGGTGAATATAGATGCTTACAATTTGCTGAAAAATAGTTTTGGCGGAAGTGGTTATGATGTGGCTTGTGCAAGAAGCAACTCACCTATAATCTATCAATTAATAGATGAAAAACCTACCGTTACGTCTGTAAATTTTTACCCAGATTTCAGTAAGAATTTGTATTTTGTTTATCTAAATCAAAAACAAAATAGTAAAAATGCCATTGCTGAATATTTCAGAAATCGTGGAGATATTTTTAAAGCAATTTCAAAAATTGACAAAATAACTGATAAAGTAGCTACTACAAAAAACCTTCAAGAATTTGCCAAAGAAATTGAATTACACGAAATTGAATTGAGCAATTTATTGTCGATGAGCACAATTCAGGAAACTCTTTTTTCTGATTTTGATGGTGTTGTTAAAAGTTTAGGAGCTTGGGGTGGAGATTTTATTATGGCTATTTCCAATAATAATCCAAAAAAATACTTCGAAGAAAAAGGTTATCCAATAGTTTTGGAGTATGAAAAAATGATTTTATAAAAAAAGCCCTAAACAAAATGTCTAGGGCTTTTTAATTTGGTTAAATTCTATATTAATAGAAATTTGCTCTATTATCCGTAATATCTGCTTCATTTTTCAAAGCTGGTAAAACTCTTCCTGCGTAAGATGCCACTTGTTGTTTCATCTTGTTTACATACTCATCATGTTTTGGAAGTTTTGGTGCTTTTGTCACAGCTTTAGTTGAAACAACATATACACCAGTATTTCCATCTATAGGTTGTGAAACTTGACCAACTTTAGAAGAAAATGCTGTTCCAACTACTTTTGGCTCAAATCCTGCACCAGGAATTGAAGGGTTTTCTAATGTTAAATCAACAGCATTCATCACTGTAACTTTGTTAGCAGAAGCTATTGAAGCCAATGAAGAACCTTTCATTTTAGATTTAATCATCTCAGCTTTTTTCTTATTTTTTAGAATTGGCTCAACCATTGGTCTTGCTTCTTCAACAGTCATAAGACCTTTCTCAGTAACCTTTTTAAGTTTTGCTATAACATGACCAACATTTGGTACTTCAAATCTTTTTACATCACCAACCTTTGTATCTTCACCAAAAATCCATTTAACGATTTGTCTTTGGTTGCTTATTGTTCCAAATCCTTCATCAATAGCCTTTACTCTAATTGCTGGATTAACTGTAAGCTTCATTTCTTTTGCAAGAGCAGCAAAATCTTTATTGGCAGCTTTCATTTCGAAATTAGTAGCAGTTTCATAAGTTTTGTTGTCAGTAGCTTCAGAAGGTTCAATTTTTTGTGCAATTGTAGCTAATTTAACAGCATCTTGTTTATCAGTAACTTTAATAACATGGTATCCAAATTCCGTTTCAACTAAACCAATAGCTCCTATTGGACTATTGAATACAAAATCATTGAATGGTTTTACCATTTGTCCAGGAGCAAAAACACCTAAATCTCCACCGTTTTGAGCAGAAGAGTCGTCAGAGTTTGTTAATGCTAGCATGAAGAAGTTATTAGGATTAGCTTTTGCCTGAGCTAATAAGCCTTCAGCTTTTGCTTTTGCTTCTTCTTTTGTTCTTTTCTCTTTTTTGCTTGGAACTTTTGTTCCTTCCCAGCTGATAAGTATATGACTAGCTTTTGCTTTTGCACCAGCTTTTCTACCCAATGCTTTGCTTAGGCAATAGTAATTATTGAATTTATATGGTCCGAAAACTTCACCAACTGGCAAGTTGAATAATTGCTCAGCGTTTTCTGCAGGTAAATCTTGTTTTGCAATATATGTTGAGTCAAAAGGAATGTCAGAATTTGCATTAACAAATTCTGCAACATTTACAGCAGATTTAAATCCTTGAATAGTATCATTTTTACCAGTTTCATTGTTATATCTAACACTTGGATTTAGTAAAGATTGGATTTTTTTAATAGATTCTGCATCATCTTGAGCTGATGGTTTGTCTTCAACAAGAACATAGTCAATCTCTCTAGTCTCTTCAGACTTGAAGCGTTTTTCTTTAGTCTTCATGTATGCAGTGATGTCTTCATCTGTAATTTTCACATCGCTGTCTTTGATAGAAGAAAATGGAACATTGACAAAATCAAACGTTACTTTATCAGCTTCCATTTGATATTTTAATTTTCCTTCTGCTTCAGTTGTAAATAAAGCACCTTTTACAAGAGAATTGTATATTTGATATTTTGCATTGATTTCAGCGTCTCTTTCTTTGTCTTTTAGAAACTGAATTCCTTCTGGATTTGATTTGAAATAATCTTTAAATTTTTGAATATCAAACTTTCCAGCAGCGTTTAAAAACATTTGGTTTTGTCCAATATTTGGATCATTTTTTAATACTTCCAATATGTGTTTTTCGCCTACTCTTAGACCTAATTTTTCAAATTCTGCGCCTAACAAAGCTATACTAACTTCTTGATTCCAAACTTGGTTTGAGGCTTGCATTGAAGACATACCTTGTCCGCTCTTTTCTACATTTGCAACTTTTACTCTAAAGTCTTCAAAAGAAATGTCTTTTCCGTTTACACTACCAACTTCTTTTGACAAACTGTTGAATCCTTTTGTAAACAAATCTTGTACAACAAAAGCTAACAGTGCAAAACCAATAGCAAGCAATAGTAAGCCTGAACGTTTTCTAATTTTTGATAAAACTGCCATTTTCTATTACGTTATTTTAATTCAGTTTGCGAAAATACAATTATCTACGAAATAATAACAATCGTAAAGCTATAATTTTTAACTATTTTTTTGATTTCTTATTAATTTTTATCGGAGATAGTCATTTTGACTATTTCAATCTTTTTGTTTGTAGCTTCAAGAATTTCAAAAAGATAGTTGTCGATAGAAATTATATCGCTTTTTTGAGGAATTTCTTTTGTAAAATTAACTATGAAACCACCAAGCGTACCATAGGAATCGCTCTCTGGTATTTCCAATTCATACTTTTCATTGATGTAGGCTACATCAAGTCTTGTAGAAAAAACATATGTGTCTTCCGCTTCTTGTTTTTCAATCAACAATTCATCCTCATCATGCTCATCTTCTATTTCACCGAAAAGTTCTTCAATAATATCTTCTACAGTGATTATTCCCGAAGTTCCTCCGTATTCATCTATTATGACCGCAACACTTTTTCTTTTTTTTGTCAAAATATCTAATGCGTCTTTTATAAACATAGTTTCAGGAATAAACTCTACGGGTATTAGAACAGATTTTATAGTCCTAGGTTTTTTAAATAATTCAAACGAGTGAACATATCCTATTATGTCGTCGAGAGTATTTTGGAAAACCAATATTTTAGAATAACCTGTATTAATAAATAACTGTCTTAATTCTGCTACTGAATCGTATAAATCTACTGCAACTAGCTCTGTTCTAGGCGTCATAATGTCGCGAGCTTTTACTCCTGAAAACTCTAATGCATTTTGAAAAATTTGTATTTCAGAGTCAACATTATCTTTGTTTTCAACTGTGCTCATTTGTTGCGTAATGTAATTCCCCAAATCTATTTTGGTGAATGTCAAATTCACTTGATCTCCTTCGGTTTTGAAAAATTTTCTCAAAACAAAATCTGAAATCGAAATCATGAATGTTGATATATAATAAAACAGTTTATAAAAAATGTAAGCTGGTAATGCAAATGCTTTTATGATTGTATTGGCGTAAATCTGAAAGAATACTTTTGGCAAAAACTCTGAAGTAATCAAAACTATCAAAGTTGATATACTCGTTTGAATAATAATTTCGAAAATTCCTGAAAAATGCCACCCAAGATTTTCAAGCCAATGCTTCACCATTTCGCCCATAAAAAATCCATAAACAACCAATGCAACGTTATTCCCAACAAGCATTGTTGCAATAAATTTAGACGGATTCTCAGTAAGTTTTGCTAGTATTTCGGAAAGAAATCCACCTTGTTTTTTTTCTATTTCAAGGTAAATTTTATTGGAAGAAACATAGGCTATTTCCATTCCGGAAAAAAAAGCGGAAAGTATCAAACAGACAATGATAATTCCGATTTCCATAAATTACTCTTTTTTATTACGCTGATCAAAGCGTTTGGCATAATTGCGTCTGAAGAAAAACATAAAAACACCAATCACTGCAAAAATTGCACTTATTATAGCCTTGTTGGTTTCCTCTTCTTGATATTTTATAAAAGCATCAACTGCAAAAACAAGTCCTGCAATCAAGTAAGCGTATTGAGTAAATCTTAAATAATTCATATTTCTATTCTGTTTGATTGACTTCTCCAGAGATTTTTTGAGAATTTACCTTTTTAAAATCTTTGCTAAAATCAATTCCTTCACCAAATGAAACTCCTTTTGGAGAAGTAAATTTAAATCTTTTTTCGGTATAAAACCATTCGTCTTTTTGGTCGTAATACAACTGTTCTGTTTCTAGCATTTCACCATTTTCGTTAGAAATGGTTACTTTTCCTCTAAGGTCAATTATATCAGTACCTTTATAGGATACTGCAAAGTTTGATTTTACAAATGTTTTTCTGCCATTTTTGTCAAACAACGTTAAATCAATCCCTTTTGGAAATTCTGTGAAAGGATATTCTACAGTAGCATAATCAAGCATTCTTGGGCTTTTTAAAACTGCTTGAATTTTTCCAGAGTCTGTATATTTCAAGTTTATTGTATCTGCTTCACCGCTGGGTTTAAATTCAGCTAAGCTCATTTTTTGAACTTCTTTGAAATTGCTTTCGCAGGAAAACAAAATGAGAGTAAAGAGAAATAATACAATTCTTTTCATTTTACTAAGGCAAAACTATTGTTTCATTTATCCAACAACCTAATTTTATGGATTTTCCGCTAAGTTTTCCATCTTTTATATCATTATCAGTCAATGCTTTTTTACCATTTTCAGCATTAAATCTAGTGACATAAGATTTTAAAATCGGCTCAGCTTCTTGTGCCTTTTGGGCTGTTTTTATAGCTAGATAGTAAACTACTTTCTTTTCGAAATCATTCATGGAACATTGCGAAACGTTGTTTACATAAAGTTGCGCAAGATATAAGTAAGTTCTTCCGTTTTTTGGGTCAAAATCTATTGATTTTTTTAAATATTCTTTGGCTTTTTGTGGCTCATCACTATGTAAACTTGCAGCAAGTGTGTAATATATTTTTGCTTTTTCTATTGGGTTGTTTTCAAGCTCAGCAGATTTTATATAATATTTTTTAGCATTGTCAAAATTTCTC
>Ga0116175_1000907_pt1 | contig 19715 bp, 20 predicted proteins | sample AD_UKC125_MetaG_FD_89802 | JGI IMG/M metagenome (GOLD analysis project Ga0116175, IMG submission 89802) | Active sludge microbial communities of municipal wastewater-treating anaerobic digesters from USA - AD_UKC125_MetaG | ecosystem: Engineered > Bioreactor > Anaerobic > Digestate | place: USA... | reverse complement strand
TTATGGATGTTGCTGAACTAATAGCAAATGCTCAAGATTTGTAATAATCAATAATCGTCTCCCTGAGCGCAGTCGAAGGGCAAAATTTTAAATAACATGTACGTTCCATTTGATAATTTACCTGAAGAATCTAGAATTTGGATTTACCAATCCAGTCGTAAGTTTTCTGATGCTGAAATAGTTGAAATTGAAAATGATGTAAAAGTGTTTCTAGAAAACTGGTCTGCACATGGCACGCCTTTAGAAGCTTCATTTATTACCAAGTACAATCGTTTTATAATATTGGCTGTAAATCAGGATGTACAATCTGCTTCGGGTTGTTCTATTGATGCATCTGTTTCATTTATTCAAAGTCTAGAGCAAAAGTATCAAGTAGATTTGTTGGATAAAATGAATGTCACTTTCAAGACTGGCGAACATATAGCACATAAATCTTTGATTGAATTTAAAAAAATGGCTAAAGAAAAAGCTGTAACTTCAAATACTATTGTATTTAATAATCTCGTTAATACTATTGAAGAGTTTAATTATAGTTGGGAAGTTCCTGCTTCAGATAGTTGGCATAGTCGCTTTTTTTAATCAAGATTGATGAGAAGATTTTTTTGCAGAATAATTGTGTGTGTTTCGTTGCTTTCGCTAGTGACTAGTTGTTCTACATCCAAAAAAACCTCTTCAAAAAACCACTTTTCATTGGCAAAAGCAGGAATATATGAAGATGATGAAATCTATATTCCACATTTAAAATCTGAACGTAAGAACTTTTTCCCAGATACAGATTCTGAGACCAAATGGGTTGATAGTATCTATAATAGCATGTCGCTCGATGAAAAAATTGGACAATTGTTCATGGTTGCGGCTTATTCTAATAAAGATACAATTCACACAAATTCTATTGAAAAACTCATAAAAAATAATAAAATTGGTGGATTGATATTTTTTCAAGGCGGACCAAATCGTCAAGCAAAATTAACCAACAAATATCAATCAATTTCAAAAACACCTTTATTTATTGGTATTGATGCAGAATGGGGTTTGTCCATGCGATTGGATTCTACCTATCGTTACCCATGGAATATGACGCTTGGAGCAATTAGAGATTTAAAGCTGATTGAAAAAGTTGGTGCAAATATGGCTCAAGAATCTAAGCGATTGGGAATTCAATTCAATTTTGCTCCTGTTTTAGATATAAATACAAATCCCAAAAATCCAATTATCGGATTTCGCTCCTTTGGAGAAAATAAAGTAAATGTTACCGAGCACGCTATTGCATTAATGAAAGGAGCACAAGGCGAAGGCATTTTTTCTACAGGAAAGCATTTTCCTGGACATGGCGATACTGCAACAGATTCTCATAGTACATTGCCATTGGTTACTGCTAGTCGAGAGCATTTGGACAAAGTGGAGTTATATCCTTATAAAAGAATGTTTGACGAAGGATTGGTTTCTGTTATGGTTGCTCATTTGAATGTGCCTAGCATCGAAACAAAAGAAAATACACCTTCATCATTGTCATATAAAGTGGTAACAAACTTGCTCAAAGACGAACTTGGTTTTGATGGCTTAATATTCACAGATGCTCTCAATATGAAAGGAGCAAGCAATTCTAGAAAACCAGGCGAAGTAGATTTGGAGGCTTTTTTGGCAGGAAATGATATTTTGTTATTTGCAGAAAATGTGCCTTTGGCAAGCGAAAAAATTTGTATGGCCTATCAAGAAGGTCAAATCTCTGAAGAACGCCTTTCTCAATCGGTTAAAAAAATATTGCGATACAAATTCAAATCGGGTTTAAATAATTACAAGCCTATAGATTTAAAAAGTTTGTCTAGCCAGCTAAATGAACCTAGTAAAGATGATTTGCAGTATAAATTATATGAAAATGCAATTACGGTTCTAAAAAATGAAGACGAGATTTTGCCAATAAAAGAGCTTAATCAAAAAATAGCTTATATAAAACTAGGCGATGACACCAATGAAACTTTTTTATCTACTCTGCAAAAATACACAGAAGTTGTAGAAGTTAAAGCGACAAACATTGATACATTAAAAACGGTTTTGAATGAATATGATAAGGTTATTATTGGTTTTCATAAGTCAGACAAAGCATGGAAAAAACACGATTTCAATGATTCTGAAATAAAGTTGATAAATGAAATTGCTGCTACAAAAAATGTCATATTAGATGTTTTTACGAAGCCTTATTCGTTGATGCAAATTGATGATTTCAGCAATATAAAAGGATTGATTGTTTCTTATCAAAATAATGCTATTGCTCAAGAAGTTTCTGCACAAATTATTTTTGGAACTGTAGATGCAAAAGGACAACTGTCTGTATCTATAAATGAAGCTTTTAAACCAGGTGACGGATTAGCCACATCAAAACTCAATAGGCTTGGATTTTCTACTCCTGAAAATGTTGGCATGAGTGCAAAGAAACTCGCAGAAATTGATAAAATTGCTCAAAAGGCTATAGATGGAAAACTAACTCCAGGGATGCAAATTCTTGTTGCGCGCGATGGAAAAGTCATTTATCAAAAAAGTTTTGGATATCAAACCTATGACAAAACAGTTAAAGTTCAAAATAGTGACCTTTATGACGTTGCCTCATTGACAAAAATGGTAGCTACATTGCCCAATGTGATGCAGTTATATGATAGAAAAAAGGTAACGTTAGATACCAAATTAGGAGATATGTTGCATAGTTTCAGAAATTCTAATAAATCTGAAATTACCTTCAAAGAACTTTTGTCGCATTATGGAAGATTACAAGCATGGCAACCATTTTACAAAGCAACTTTAGATTCTGTCAATCAGCCATCTGAAAAGTATTATAGAAAAACATATACCGAAGGTTTTACTCATCAAGTTACTGAAAACCTTTTTCTAAGAGATGACTATCATGATACTATCATGAAAAAAATTATCAATAGTCCTTTGATTGACAAAAAAGAATACAAATACAGCGATTTTACATTCATTATCCTGAAAGAATACCTCGAAAAAACAACTGGCAAAAAGTTAGACGAATTAGCTTATAGCAATTTTTACAAAACCATGGGAATGAACAACACTATGTTTAACCCTTTGAGAAAAGTTGACATAAATAGAATAGCTCCAACCGAAGTTGATACCTATTTTCGTTATGCTTTGATACAAGGATATGTTCACGACATGGAAGCAGCAATGGAAGGTGGTGTTGCTGGACATGCAGGAATTTTTTCGAATGCTATGGATGTTGCCAAGATGATGCAAATGTATTTGCAAAATGGTAATTATGGTGGAAGACAATATTTTTCTGAAGAAACATTTGAAACATTCAATACATGTTGGTATTGCCCAGAAGGGAATAGAAGAGGTTTAGGATTTGACAAGCCACAATTAGGCAAAGAAGGTCCAACCTGTGGTTGTGTTTCACCAAAAAGTTTTGGGCACACAGGCTTTACTGGAACTATGGCATGGGCTGATCCTGAGACAGGAATTGTGTATGTCTTTCTATCCAATAGAACTTATCCTGATAGTAATCTTCCAAATAAACTTTCTAAAGAAAATATTAGAGAAGATGTTCAAAAAGTTATTCAAGAAGCAATAATCAAATAGTTTTAAACGCTTACACCAAAAATATAACCCACTAGCGAAGATAATCCCATTGCTATTGTTCCCCAAATTACAATTCTAATTACAGCTTTACTAATACTTGAACCTCCAGTTCTAGCCGAAACTGCACCAAGAGTAATTAATGAAATTATTGTAAAAATATACAGTGAATACTCCATGTAATCCATTGGAGCTAATAAAGTAACAAGAAGTGGAAATATTCCTCCAACAGTAAATGATGCTCCAGAAGCCAATGCCGCTTGTAGAGGATTTGCTTGGCTCATTTCAGTAATTCCAAGTTCATCTCTCACGTGAGCAGCCAAGGCATCATGCTCGGTTAATTCTTTCGCTACCTGAAGAGCAGTTTCTTTTTTCAATCCTCTTTTTTCATAGATTTCTGCCAAAATTTTCAACTCTTCATCTGGCATCAATTGTAGTTCTATTTTTTCTCGTTCTATGTCTGCTGTTTCAATATCAGTTTGTGAACTAACCGAAACATATTCTCCAGCTGCCATAGATAATGAACCAGCAACTAGTCCAGCAATTGTTGCCAAAAGGATGGGTTCTCTATCTGTTCCAGCTGTTGCAACACCAATAGCAAGACTCGATATCGAAATTATTCCATCGTTTGCACCAAGAACTGCGGCACGAAGCCAATTGCTTCTGTTTATGTAATGACTATCTAAATAATTGTCTATTGTAAGCATATAAATCAGAGTTTTTTGTTTGATAAAGATAACTAGAATATACAACATTACTAAAGTTTGGTCATATTTTTTATTAGAATAAATGATTGATATTTATTAACAAAAGTTTTAATGTTTTATACTTATCTTCGTAAGATAAAATTGAATAAATGAAAATTGCAATTGTATGTTATCCAACATTTGGTGGAAGTGGTGTTGTCGCTACAGAATTAGGTCTCGAATTGGCTTTGCGTGGTCATGAAATTCATTTCATTACCTATAGACAACCTGTACGATTAGCGCTGCTCAATAGCAATGTGCATTATCATGAAGTAAATGTTCCCGAATATCCATTATTTCATTATCAACCCTATGAATTGGCTCTATCTAGTAAACTTGTAGATATGGTCAAACTGCATGGCATAGAACTACTGCATGTGCATTATGCAATACCTCATGCTTATGCAGGTTATATGGCAAAACAGATGCTCAAAGATGAAGGAATAGTTATTCCGATGGTGACAACCCTTCATGGAACGGATATTACTCTTGTTGGAAAACATCCTTTTTATAAAACTGCAGTAACATTTAGCATCAATAAATCAGATGTGGTAACATCTGTATCAGAAGATTTAAAGGAAGATACTTTGAAACATTTCAATATAAAAAATGAAATACATGTTATTCCAAATTTTATTGAATTGGACAAAATTAGAAACGAAAAACATATTTCTTGTCAGCGTTCAGTAATGGCTAACAAAGATGAAAAAATAATAACTCACATCAGTAATTTTAGAAGAGTTAAAAGAATTCCAGATGTAATCAAAGTTTTTTATAATATTCAAAAACAAATTCCATCAAAGTTGATGCTTGTTGGCGATGGTCCAGAACGCGACAATGCTGAAAGATTAGTTACCGATTTAGGAATAGATGACAAAGTGATTTTCTTTGGGAATAGCAATGAAATTGATCAAATTCTATCTTATTCTGATTTGTTTTTGCTTCCTTCTGAAACAGAAAGTTTTGGTCTTGCTGCACTTGAAGCAATGGCATGGAGCGTTCCCGTAATTTCTACAAATACTGGTGGACTTCCAGAAGTAAATTTGAATGGATTTTCGGGTTATCTTAGCGATGTAGGTAATATTGAGGAAATGGCTCAAAATGCCATTAGTATATTAAAGGACGATACTGTTTTAAAGCAATTTAGAAAGCAAGCATTATCTCAGGCAGAAAAGTTTGATATCAAAAATATTCTTCCTTTGTATGAGGAATTATATAGGAAAGCTTTAGAAAATTCAAAATCATTAATTAATTAGTTATACATGAAAAAAGTTCTTTCAGTTCTAGTTTTGGCTTTTTTACTTTCCTGTTCGACCAATAAAAATTCGGTTAATAAACCTCTTTTCGAAGTTTTAACAGTTCAAGAAAATGGTGGTGCAAACATCAATTTTTATGAAATTATTAGTGAACCAAGTGAGATACCCATGTTGATGGGCGACGAGAATTTGAAACATAAAATTAAAGTTGATGACATTAAAAAAAGCAATTTTATTTTGTTGAATTTGGGTGAAAAAAACTATGGTGGATTTACAATTATCGTTGAAAAAGTTGAAGAAACTCCCGAAAATATAATTGTTTATACCAAAGAGGTAAAACCTCAAGGAATGGCAACTACAGTTATCACATATCCTTATACAGTTGTAAAAATTAATTCAAAAAAACCAATAATAATAAAATAAAAAAAAATCCCGAATAGTTCGGGATTTTTTTTTAGTCGAATTTGTAACGAATTCCTAAAGCAATATCTGGTCCAAAGTTGTCATCGCGCCAGTCATCTGAATTGAAGTATAACTCAGGTCTCATGTCTAAAGAAATTTGAAGAGGAATATCGAAATTATATTCAATACCAATGTTTCCAGCGGCAAAAAGGAATGTTCCGTTATCGCTAACTCCATATTTGTCATATTTCCATGAACCTAATCCTCCACCAGCACCAGCGTACCAGTTAAAACCACCATCAATTTTCCATACCCAATGATAAAGACCAGCAAGTTTAAATGCGTCAACATCATTACTGTTTCTCCAACCAAGATCAACTTCTAAACGGTTGTTATCTCCCAATCCTCTTTGATAAGAGATTTCTCCACCAAAACCATCATTGTCGCCAAGTCTAAGACCTAGAGCATTTTTTGAAATGTCTTGAGCCTGTGCATTAAAAGCAAATCCTGCAAGCATAAACGCAGATAAAATTATTTTCTTCATAAAAACTAGTATTAAGATTATACAATTTATATAACGCAAATATCATGCAAAAATTATTGAATAATCTTAAAATTTTCTTACTTTTTATAAATAATAGACGCTACAAGTTGTTGATTAATCAAATTATCCATTTCAAATAAATCTTCTTCTTTTTCTGTAAAATCCTCGTAACGATATAATTTCCAGCGCTTTTTTTTGTATTCTAAAGCTGTTAAATTCTCTACCCAATCACCAGAATTCAAATATAAAACACTACCATTTTTATTTTCCTTTCTTATGATTTTTGGCTCATGAATATGACCACATATCACATATTGATAGCCTTTTTCTATGGCAAGTTCTGTAGCAGTATTTTCAAAATCAGAAATATGTTTTACAGCTTTTTTGACACTTGCTTTAATTTTTCTCGAAAATGAATAGGGTTCTTTTCCTAGTTTTTTTAAAATCCAATTTACAAAACGATTAAACAATATTAGATAATCATATCCTAATCCGCCTAATTTGGCAATCCATTTTGAATGTTGAACAGAGGCATCAAATACATCTCCATGAAATATCCATGCTTTATTTCCATCGAGATCTAAAACCAATTTGTCCACAACACAAAAATTTCCCATAAATGAATCGCTAAATTTTCTTAATAACTCATCATGATTCCCTGTTATATAATAAACTTTTGTTCCTTTTGAAGCAAGGTCAATTATTTTTTTAATCACTTTTAAATGTGCTTTTGGAAAATAGGATTTTCTAAATTGCCATATATCAATAATATCACCATTGAGGACTAATATTTTTGGTTTTATTGAGTTTAGGTAGTTGTAAAGTTCTACAGCATGTGAGCCATAAGTTCCTAGATGAACATCTGAAATAATGGCTAAATCTAATTTTCTTTTCTTCATAAGATTAGTGTTTTACAAATAAAGAAATGTTATGTTAATCAAATAAAAATGTAACATTAAATGTAGAACAACAAATTATTAGTTTATTGTAAATGAATATGTTTTTAAATGCAGTATGAAGTAATCATTTTTTTATTACTGAAAACAATCCTTTATATTTGTTGAAAACAATATTATGGCAGGAAATAGTATAGGCACAATATTTAAGTTAACCACTTTTGGTGAATCGCACGGTAAAGCACTTGGCGGAATTATCGATGGTTGTCCTGCGGGAATTGATTTAGATTTTGATGCTATTCAAAATGAAATGCAACGAAGAAAACCTGGTCAGTCTGCTATTGTAACACAGCGTAAAGAAGAAGATGAGGTAAAGTTTCTTTCTGGAATTTTTGAAGGTAAAACTACAGGAACACCTATTGGATTCATTATTGAAAATACCAATCAAAAATCAGATGATTATTCACATATAAAAGATACTTATAGACCAAGTCATGCTGATTATGTTTATGAAAAAAAATATGGCATTCGTGACTATCGTGGTGGAGGAAGAAGTTCTGCACGAGAAACCGTGAGTAGAGTAGTTGCTGGAGCAATTGCGAAGCATGTAATTCCTGATGTTAAAATCAATGCTTTTGTTTCGTCAGTTGGAGAAATATTTATAGATAAACCCTATCAAGAATTGAATTTTTCATTGACAGAAACCAATGCGGTTCGCTGTCCTGATGTGGTTACCGCTCAAAAAATGGAAGAACACATAAAAGAAATTAAAAAGCAAGGCGATACAATTGGAGGAACAATTACTTGTGTTATTCAAAATGTTCCTATTGGTCTTGGCGAACCAGTTTTTGATAAACTTCATGCAGAACTTGGTAAAGCAATGTTATCTATTAATGCAGTTCACGGTTTTGAATATGGAAGTGGGTTTTGTGGTGCAAGAATGAAAGGCAGTGAACATAATGATTTATTTAATGAAGACGGAACTACAAAAACTAATCTTTCTGGTGGAATTCAAGGAGGAATTTCTAACGGAATGGATATTTATTTTAGAGTAGCTTTTAAACCAGTTGCTACATTATTACAACAACAAGAAGTATTAACTAATGAAAATAAACTAATTATTCAGCAAGGTAAAGGAAGGCACGATGCATGTGTTGTTCCAAGAGCTGTGCCAATAGTTGAAGCTATGGCAGCATTAGTAATTGCCGATTATTATTTACTAAACAAATTATACCAATAATGAATACTGAAACAACTCCAAAAAAATCAATTTTTAAAAATCTAACTTTTCAAATTCTTGTTGCTATGGTAATAGGAATGGTTATTGGGATTTTTGTTCATAATAATTATTCAGAAGACACAGCGAAAGAATTCAGTACTTACATTAAATTATTAGCTACTATATTTATTCGTTTGGTCCAAATGATTATTGCACCATTAGTATTTACAACATTGGTTGTAGGAATTGCCAAACTTGGGGATATAAAGTCAGTTGGAAGAATAGGAGGAAAGGCGTTGGGTTGGTTTTTTACCGCATCATTTATTTCTTTATTGATAGGAATGTTTTGGGTAAATGTATTGCAACCTGGTGTAGGATTAAGTTTGACAGGAGTTGATATTTCTACTGCCACAGAAGTGACAGAAAAAACTCAAAATTTTTCTGCTCAAAATTTTATCGAACACATTATACCGAAAAGTATAGTTGAAGCAATGGCAACCAATGAAATATTGCAAATTGTAATTTTTTCAATTTTCTTCGGGTTAGCTGCAGCGTCTATTGGTGATTATTCAAAACCAGTTGTAAAAGCTCTAGATAAAACATCACATATCATCCTCAAAATGGTAAACTATGTGATGAATTTTGCTCCAATTGGTGTTTTTGGTGCCATAGCAGGAGTATTTGCAGTAAGAGATTTAGGAGAATTATTACTTACTTATGCTAAATTCTTTGGTTCATTTATGGTAGGAATTTCGACATTGTGGATTGTATTATTATTGGTTGGTTTTGTTTTCTTAAAATCAAAAATGAAAATATTATTAAATCATATAATCAGTCCATTGATAATAGCTTTTGGAACAACAAGTAGCGAAGCTGTTTTTCCTAAACTAACAGAAGAACTAGAACGATTTGGGATAAAAGATAGAATTGTATCATTCATGTTACCGCTTGGTTATTCTTTTAACCTTGATGGAAGTATGATGTATATGACTTTTGCCAGTATTTTTATTGCTCAAGCCTATGATGTTCCACTCGATACAGGAACACAATTTACAATGTTGTTTGTTTTAATGTTAACTAGCAAAGGTATTGCTGGGGTTCCAAGAGCAAGTTTGGTAGTTGTAGCAGCAACTTGCGGAATGTTTAAAATTCCTGTTGAAGGTATAGCCTTAATCTTACCAATAGACCATTTTTGTGATATGTTTAGAAGTGCAACTAATGTTTTAGGCAATGCTTTGGCTACTTCAGTAGTAGGCAAATGGGAAAAAGATAGTTAAATAATTATGAAATATAAATTTCTTTTTTATTTTTGTACGTTAAACTAATAATTAATTAATCAATATGAAAAAACTATTACTATTTTCTTTATTGGTAGCAGGTTCTTTTGCAGCAAATGCTCAGTATGATTGTGCTGAAGCAGTAGCTATAACAGGCACAGGAACGATAACTGCTCCAGATGTAGCAGGTACCTTTGTAAGCGGTGTTTGCTATACACATGCTTTTGATAACACTGGAACTGGCGACATGTTTGGTCTTTGGTATTCATTTACACCTACTGAAGCTGGTGTAGTTGACATTACTTCAGATTTACCTCAAAATGCAGCACCATTTAGTGATGATACTAAAATTTCTATTTTCACTGGAACTTGTGATGCATTAGTTTGTTACGATGCTAATGATGATACAAGTGGAACAAACTTCCTTTCAACAATTTCATTTCCTGTAGCTGCAGGTGTAACATATTACATTCAGTGGGATAACTATTGGAATGGAGCAGGCTTTGATTTTGATTTTACTTTCACTCCTCAAACTTGTGTTCCAGTATTTTATGTAAACACACCAACAAACCTAGGAACATCTTCTGTTACTTTAAACTGGGATGCTTCAGTTAGTTTACCTGAAGGATATGAAGTAGAATATGGTTTAACTGGATTTACTCAAGGTACTGGTACTGTTGTTGCTACAGCTACAAACTCTTTAGATTTATCAGGTTTAACGGCAAGTGGTGTTTATGATTACTACATTAGAGCTAACTGTGGTAGTGGAAATTTCAGCGACTGGTCAACAGGAAACACAGTAGCTTTAGCTAAAACTTGTCCTTATTTTGGAGGCTTTGATAACAATGCTCAACTAGCTGGTTGGACTACTGCTGGAAATGGAGCTTATGGTGTTGGTACTACAGCAGCAAATGCTCAAGGTGGTGTTGGTCAATATTGGATATTTAATACTAGTACTGCTGTGTCTAACAACTGGTTATTTTCACCTGCATTTTATTTACAAGCTGGTGAACAAGTTACTGTTTCTTTTTATGAAAGATCTGCAACGGCAAGAAGCTTACGTTTGACAGTTGGAACTAATAATACTTCTGCTGCACAAACTACAGTTATATGGTCAAATACAGCTCTTACAAATGCTTCTTATGCTCAAATAACTGCTCCAGCATATACTGCTCCATCTACAGGTATTTATTATTTTGCATTTAATGATATTTCAGCTGCTACTGCATCAGCAGTAACAATGAGACTTGATACTGTTAACTTTACTTCTGTTTTGGGAACTAATGAGTATCTTGCTTCTAATATTTCAACATATCCAAACCCTGCTAAAAATGTTATCAACATTTCTAATGGTTTGAATGCTGTTATAGAATCTGTTGAATTAACTGATTTGAATGGAAGAGTTGTTAAAACTCAAGCTATCAATGCTACTGAAGGTCAAGTTTCAATTAGCGACTTATCAGCTGGTGTTTACATGATGAAAGTTTCTACAGACAAAGGTGTTGCTACTAAAAAAGTTGTTAAACAATAGTTTGTAAAATACCTTATAATAAAAAAACGACTAAGCTAAGCTTAGTCGTTTTTCTTTTGGTCTTTGTTTTTGCTACTGCCTGCCATCATCATAACGGCACCAACCAGTCCTAAAATAACCAAAGCAAAAACCCCAATCATAATAAATGCTCCGTTACCCCAAGAGTAAAGTGCAATGCTTGTTGCTATCATAAGTTCTAAGAATTAGTCTGTCAAATCTATAAAAGATTTTTTCTAATATGCATGATATTTATCATGATAAAAACTTTGATTCTAGTTCTCGTGAAGGGAAAAGACAACTTTCTTTTTTACCATACCATTTATATCTATTAGCTGCAATATAATCGTAAATTGAGTTTTTTATAAAATAAGGTAAAAAAGAAAATAGTAACAGAAATCTATAACGACTATTTAATTCTTTCAATATCTTGAATGCTGCATCAGCTTTGATGTGATAAGCTATTCCAGGTTGATAAAGAACTATACTGTCAATTTGGTTGTTGTTTATACCAATATGTTTCAAAATATTTTTCCCTAATTCTGATTGAAGAGAAACAAAGCGAAAAATATCATTTTTATCATGTTTAATAATAAATTGGACAGAGTTGTCACATAGGTTACAAATTCCATCAAAAAGGATAATTTTTTTATCTTTTGGTAAATCTTTAATTTCCATTTTTAAACAGCTTGGACAAATTCTAATTCATCAATACTGATTTTAGAAGTGAATATTCCATAGTTTACTAAAGCTTTGTTTTTTTCAATTTTATCAATCGTACCAATTGATTTTCCATCTTTCATTCGTACTCTATCACCAACCTTTAAAATCACTTTTGGTTTATTCTCTTCCTCTATTTTTGCTTTTATTTTTTTCTCTTTTTTAGTTTTTCGAATTTCTTCAACTTTAACTTTTACTTCTTCAACAACTTGTTTTTGAATGATTTCTTTTTCCTTTTTCTCTTTTTGATTAATTTTTTTTCTCTTAGAATTTTCAATCTCAACCATTTTGAGAAACTCACCAATAAGTACTTTTTTATCTTTGTTGTTGAAGTAACTTTCCGAAATATTATCTATTTTTTGTCCTATATAAATCAAGCGTTGGTTTTCATCATATAATTCCTGATATCGCTCTAGCTTCTCTTGAATTTTTGCATTGATAGTTTCCATTTTTCTGCTTTCTTCACGAGCTTTTATCTCTTCTTCTTTTAGTGTAAGCGATGTTTTTTCGAGTTTTGAACGTTCTTTTTGAAGAGTAGCTATTGTTTTATCAAAGCGGACTTTTCCTCCTTCGATTTTTTTCTTTGCTCTGTTTATTAATCCAAATGGAATTCCATTTTTTTGTGCTACTTCAAATGTGAACGAACTTCCGGCTTGACCAAGTATCAATTTATACATGGGTTCTAATGACTTTTCATCAAAAAGCATATTTGCATTCGAAGCAAAAGGCAACTCGTTTGCCAATATTTTTAGATTTGCATAATGAGTTGTAATTATTCCAAATGCTTCTCTGTGGTAGAATTCTTCGAGAAAAACTTCTGCCAATGCACCACCAAGTTCTGGATCACTACCAGTTCCAAATTCATCGATTAGAAACAACGTTTTTGAATTACATTTTTTTAAAAAGTAATTCATGTTTTTCAATCGATAACTATAGGTACTCAAATGATTTTCAATGGATTGATTGTCGCCAATGTCCGTTAAAATTCTATCAAAAAGGAAGGTTTCACTTCTTTCGTGAACGGGAATCAATATTCCTGATTGTAGCATTAATTGTAATAAACCAATGGTTTTTAGGGAAATTGTTTTTCCTCCAGCGTTTGGACCAGAAATAACAATTATTCTACTCTCATTTTTTAATTCAATAGTTTGAGGAAAAGTTTGTTGTTTTTTTTCCTTGTTTGTCAAGTAAAGGATAGGATGGTATGCATCTTTGAAAAACAGTCTTTTTTCTTCCGTAATGTTAGGTAAAATTGCATTAATATTCTTTGCATATCTGGCTTTTGCGGCAATCAAATCAATATCACTTAATAACTCTTGATACTGATTTAATAACTCAGAAAAAGGTCTAATCTCTGAGGTTAATTTTCTTAAAATTCGAGCGATTTCCTCTCTTTCTTCAAATTCAAGATTATTCAATTCCCTTGAGTATCTCAATGTAGTTTCGGGTTCAATATAGGCGATACTTCCTGTTTTTGAATTGCCTAATATCGAGCCTTTTACTTTTTTTCTATACATGGCTAAAACAGCAAGAACTCTTCTGTTTTCTACAATTGTTTCTCTAATGTCATCAAGATAACCTAATGAATTATATTGGCTCAAAGCCATTCCGAAACTTTGATTAATTTTACCTCTTACAACGTTTATTTTTGCTCTAATTGCTACTAAGTCTGGTGATGCATTGTCTTTTATTTCACCATATTTGTCGAGTACGGTTTCAATTTTTTGAATTATTGTTTTAGTATATTCAACGCTTGATGCTCTTTCGTTAAGCTTTGGATAATAGTCATCAAATTTTTTCAAAAATTGTATTAATGTATTTGAAGTTTCTGATATTGAAATGAATTTTCTAAAACTACTAATATCCAACAGACTTCCTTCTATTGCCAATAATTTTAAATCATTTGTAATAGTTTCAAAACCATGATTTGGGATGGCATTGTTATTAAAATAGGAAGAAACATATTCTGAAGTTTGAAGCAAAGAATTCATTAACGAATCCTTTTCTTTGAAAGGAGAAATAGCATTGGCTTTATTCTTTCCCAATTCGGTTATACAAAATGCCTCAATAGTTTCGAGAATGGTATTAAATTCTAAATCCTTGAGTGTTTTATCGTTTATTGAAATCATTGCTTTATAATAGAATTTACAAAGTTACAATATAATATATTTGCGTAAAAATTGATTTGATATGCAAGTTAAAATACATGAGTCTTGGCAAAATGTTTTGACAGATGAGTTTGATAAGGATTATTTTCGTTCATTGATTTCATTTGTTAAAAATGAATATTCATCAAATAAGTGTTTTCCAAAAGGAAGTCAAATTTTTTCAGCATTCGACCATTGTCCTTTTGATAATTTAAAGGTTGTCATTATTGGTCAAGATCCATATCATGGTGTCGGTCAAGCCAATGGATTGTGTTTTTCAGTAAATGATGGTATTTCGTTTCCGCCATCTTTGATAAACATTTTTAAAGAAATAGAAGCCGATTTGAATATTGCTATTCCTGCAACGGGTAATCTTGAACGATGGGCAAATCAAGGTGTTTTATTACTCAATGCTACATTAACTGTAAGAGAAGGTGAAGCAGGAAGTCATCAAGGTAAAGGCTGGGAACAATTTACTGATGCAGTGATACAAAAAATTTCTTCTGAAAAAGAAAATGTAGTTTTTCTACTTTGGGGAAGTTTTGCCAAACAAAAAGGCTCCAAAATTGATAGATCAAAACATTTTGTTTTAGAAACTGGACATCCATCACCATTGAGCGCCAATAGGGGTTTATGGTTTGGAAACAAACATTTTAGTAAAACAAATGAATATCTAATTCAGAAAAATTTAAAGCCAATAAACTGGTAACTTTTAGTTTACATTGAAATAAAAATAACCTGAACTATCCAGATTGTTAATTGAAGAATCAATATATGCTACAAGATTTTTTGGTTCACTAAGTGAGCGAAGTTCAACAGAATTTGTTGATGAACTGTTGTAACCAAAACTTACCCTATAATTACCAACGGCTGTGAGCGGAAATCCAACTCTGTAATTATAAACTTGATCAGTGCTGTTGTAAAGACACAAACCATAGACATAAGCACCATTTTGAGCTGAACCTTCTTCGATGTCCAATTGATTGTCATTTACAGATACAACTTCCCAGTCAGTAGCATTTACTCTTCTTTCAATAACGTATGAAAAAGCTATTTTGGTAGCTCCATTTGTTGTTTTATAAATGTCAACAGGAGTAGTTTGTCCCACCTCTGGAAGAAGACGAGGAATGACACCTTGAACATAAAAATAATCACCAGTAGAATAATTTGTTTGGTTTGAAAATGTAACCAAATTTGATGCATCAATATAAACTGTATTATAAAATCCATCATCGTTTGTATCACAACTTGTAAATATTGAGATTGCAAATAACAAAAATAAATATGCTGATTTTTTCATAACTTTTCTTTTAAAAACGGTAACCAAAATTAATTCCTACTCTCGAAATTTTATCAGGGCTTTTTTCAGTATTAATCAAATTATACCCATAACCTACCAATACTTCCATAGCAATACTTTCGCTAAAATACATTTTATAACCTACACATGCACCCAAAGCAATGTCAGTGTAGTTGCTAACTTTGGTAGCATAATAACCATTATTGTTTTCATCTATCAATCGAATAATTTCCTTGAAATCGCCACCATTATAAGATGCAAAAAATTCAGCAAAATAATATCTCGAAGCACTTTTGGATAAAGCATACCTAACATAAGGATTAAACTCATATTTAGGCATATTATTGATGTGTCCTTCTTCAAAATCTTGTTTTACTTTATCACTATTGGTGTAGCCAATATTTATTCCTGTAGAAAAATTATTTCCTAAAAAGCGTTCATAGCTTACGCTGATTTTTTTTGACATTATAGCCTCAAAAACATCAACTCTGAACTCATTTTTCTTACTTGAAATTCCGTTTTCTTGAGCATTTATAATACCCGAAATCAATAAAGCAACAATAAGTACTTTCTTCATGGTTTTCTATTCTTTTGAGCGAATATACTAAAATTTGTTTTGATAAAATGATAATCTCTAAATTATTCAAGTGTCAATGCACCAAGAATTTCCTCGTGCATAAATGGTCCACCAGGGTATTTTGCAGTATAATCCATATTCAACCAAATTTGCCCTCGCTCATCTACATGATAATGCAAATTTTGATTTTTACTTTCTTTTGGGAAAAGTACTTTTTTTATTAAATAGTTAGCTGCTTCTAGGTCTTTTCGGTTACCTATCAAAATTTCTGGATAGATGTGACCTTTTGTGTGAATTAGCCTTGGAACACCACCAATTGAGCGAATGCATGCTGCCATCAAAATAGAATGGTCATCGCAGTCACCAGAAAGATATTGTAATGACTCTGATGCAGTCGCAATATAATCTTTTCCTTTTGGGTCGCTAACATAATTCCAATTTGTGTTGATTTCTTTAAAAATAGCAAAGCATTGAATAAGAGTGTAGTATTGATTGTATTCTTTGGTTTTTTTGAAATATTTTGACGTTGCCATCAATGAAAAATTTCTCACCTTGGGATTGTCATATTCAATGGCTTTCAGGATTTTGTACTTATTTGGGAATGGCAAAAGTTTTGAAATAATAATGTCTTGCGGGTATGGATTTTCTTCCATTGAATACATCATGTATTTATAATCCTCAAAAACACTAACAAAACCATAACCACCAAAAATTGTTCCGTAGAGTAAGATGACTAAATAAACAAATATTCCAACTAAAGTTATTTTTCTAAAAAATCTGAATATGAAATGAAAAATGGCGATTATTATCAAAAAAAGGATAATTCTATCCAAGTGAATTGGCCACTCAAAGTCAACCAAATTTTGATGAGCAATTAGAAAAACAGGAATTGTTAGTAGAAAACTTAGTATAAATATAATTATACTGTCCCACGGACTTTTTACGCTAAGTTTACTCCGAACCTGTTCATACGTCAGATTGCCAATTTTCACCATAACAGGGAAGTTGCTAAAAACTATATGTTTTTTACTAGTTCAGCAAAAGTACCTTTTTTATCAATAATTTTTAATTCAAATAGCTGATTTTGAATTTTGTTTAACATTTTTTCTTCCAATGGTTTCTGCGACCATTTTGTTAAACGTAACCACTCGCGAATATCTTCAATTTTTTGGTGATATTTTGAAGCTAATGTTCTGTCAATACTAGGGATTTCTTTGAATTCTTGAGTAGTGTTATTAATTATTTCAAGTATCAACTCTATACTGCCTTCATTTTTTTCGAGAAATTCATTTCTAACGGCGATAACAAAACATGGCCATGGAGTAGGACAATCGGCAATTTTTCTAAAAACACCTTTGTCCACAAGTGGTTTGGTCATAAAACGTTCCCACATAAAATAATCTGATTCGCCTTTTGTTAAACTTTCTACAGCACCATCAATAGTATTTACTATTTCAAATTGCAGTTTTTCTGTATTCCAACCTTGATTATTGGCATTGACGTAAGCCATTAATTGTGAACCTGAACCAAGTCTTGAAATGGCAACTTTTTTATTCTCTAAATCTGAAAGTATTTTAAAATTTGAATTGGCTGCTACATGAATTCCCCAAATCAATGGACTTTCTACATAAACTTGTACAATTTTAGATGGATTTCCTGCATTGATGTCTTTTACAATTCCTTCTGATAAAATAACTGCAATATCGGTTTCGCCATCGCGAAGCATTTGACACATTTTTCCTGTGCCTTCAGGAACATCTGTCCATTGCAAATCTATGCCAACAGCTTCAAATTCCCCATTTTCAATACACAAATGCCAAGGCAAATTAAAATGTTCTGGAACGCCAGCTATTTTTACTGTTTTCATTTTTCGTATCAAGATTTTTACTTCGTATTTCTTCCCTCGTATTTCGTACTTTCCAATTGCCACCATTTCCAAATTACACCATCTTTATCTGGATAATCTTCCATGAATTGCATTCCACATTTGCTTAAAACTCTATTCGAAGCACCATTTTCTGCATGAGTATAAGCATTTATAATTTCAATTTTCATTTGATTAAAACCATAATCTAACCAAAATTCAGTTGCCTCAGTTGCATAACCTTTGTTCCAAAATTTTTCAGCAAGTCGATAACCATAGTCATAGAAATTGGTATTTCCGTTTTCTACATGATCGTTGATGTATTTTATTCCTGTCCAGCCAATAAATTCTTCAGTTTCTTTAAGAATAGTAGCAAAACGTCCAATCTTATTTTCATCATACTGTTTGTGAATGTACTCGATAATCTTAATGGTTTCACTAATATCTTGAGTTGGTTGTTGCCACAGGTATTTGTGCACATTTGGATTGTTATCCATTGCAAACATCGCTTCGGCATCCGATAATTCTAGCGGACGAAGAAGTAGTCGTTTTGTTTCTAGTATTATGTCCATTTTGTTTTTAAATCAGAGATAATTATGTGAAAACCATCAGGATCCAAAATCGTTTTACCATTTATTTTCCAGTATGGATTTTTTGCTTCGATAAATTCAATTTTGTTTGTTTTTAATTTTTCAATAATAAAATCAAACTCAATCTTTGTATTAGGATAAAAAACTAAAATGTCATCATCATCAAAAGAATGATTGACTTTTTCAGATGTTTGTGTAAATTCTAAATGCCAATTTTCATTTGCTTTACCAACAAATATGCCATCATAACCTTCGTGATTTTCAAAACTACCGAGCAATTCAAAACCTAAGACATCAATATAAAATACTTTAAGTTGCTCTAAATTATTGGTATGTCTTGCAAATCTAAAAGTCATTTATAATGCTTTAAAAATTCGTAAATCCTAATTAATTTACTCAGACAATTTATCCAAAGTATATTCAATCAAGGCATCAACCGCTTTGTATGGATCATCGCTAAAAGTTCCTGTAGCACGATTGGCAATGATTGCGTTCAATGATAAACATTCGTGACCAAGTAGTTTTCCAAGACCATAAATAGCTCCAGTTTCCATTTCAAGATTGGTCATTCTGACACCTTCAAATTCAAAACTATCCATTTTACTATTCAATTCAGGATCTTGAATAGCCAAACGTAGAACTCGTCCTTGTGGACCATAAAATCCACCAGCTGTACCAGTAAATCCTTTGAAAATTCTATTGCTTTCTAGACGTTTTTCGAGAACTTCACTTCCTTTTATTACATATGGTCGACCTTTTTTCATGTCCCAATTGGTTTGTTTAATGAAGGCTTCTTCCATTGCGGTTTCTGAGATTTCATCAATTAAATAGGAGCGAAGCATGTTGTCTAAACCAAGCCCGTATTGGCTCATAACAAAACTGTCGCATGGAATATCAGCTTGTAACGAACCCGAAGTTCCAATGCGAACGATGTTTAACGAAGTCAATTCTTCTTTAACTTCCCGCGTTTTCAAATCAATGTTTACCAAAGCATCCAATTCATTCATTACTATGTCAATATTATCTGGACCAATTCCCGACGACATTACAGTAATTCG
>Ga0116175_1000902_pt1 | contig 19759 bp, 20 predicted proteins | sample AD_UKC125_MetaG_FD_89802 | JGI IMG/M metagenome (GOLD analysis project Ga0116175, IMG submission 89802) | Active sludge microbial communities of municipal wastewater-treating anaerobic digesters from USA - AD_UKC125_MetaG | ecosystem: Engineered > Bioreactor > Anaerobic > Digestate | place: USA... | reverse complement strand
GTCAAGTGGGATGTTTTTATTTTTTTAAGAAGCGAGGGAAGATTATGCGAACAGTTGAATTTTTAGATACCAGTCTTCGGGATGGTGAGCAGACACCTGGAGTCAATTTTTCCATCAAGGAAAAGATTGCCATTGCCAAGCAGCTAGAAAAATGGGGGGTCTCAGCCATCGAGGCGGGTTTTCCAGCGGCCAGCCCTGATTCTTTTGCAGCGGTTCAGGCCATTGCCAAAGTGATGACAAGAACCGCGGTGACTGGCTTGGCTCGCTCTGTCAAGTCAGACATTGATGCCTGCTATGATGCCCTGAAGGATGCCAAGTTCCCTCAGTGCCATGTCTTTATTGCGACCAGCCCTATCCACCGGGAGTTCAAGCTCAACAAGACCAAGGAAGAAATTTTGGCGGCCATCAAGGAGCATGTTTCCTATGCTCGGACCAAGTTTGAGGTGGTCGAATTTTCACCAGAAGATGCGACTCGGACAGAGTTGGATTTCCTTTTGGAAGTGGTACAAACCGCTGTCGACGCAGGAGCCAGCTATATCAACATCCCAGACACCGTCGGTTTTACAACGCCTGAAGAATATGGCTCTATCTTCAAGTATTTGATTGAACATGTCAAAACGGACCGCGACATCCGTTACAGTCCCCACTGTCACAATGACCTGGGCATGGCTGTGGCCAATACCCTTTCTGCCATCAAAAATGGAGCAGGTCGGGTTGAGGGAACCATCAATGGTATCGGTGAACGGGCAGGGAATGCGGCCTTGGAAGAAGTGGCCGTAGCCCTCAATATTCGTGAGGACTACTACCAGGTCCAAAGCCCCATCGTCCTCAAAGAAACCATCAACACTTCTGAAATGGTCTCTCGTTTTTCTGGCCTTCCCATTCCTAAAAACAAGGCTGTGGTGGGAGGCAATGCCTTCTCACATGAGTCTGGGATTCACCAGGACGGTGTCCTTAAAAACCCTCTTACCTACGAAATCATTACACCAGAGTTGGTCGGTGTCAAGTCCAATTCCCTGCCACTTGGCAAGCTGTCTGGCCGCCATGCCTTTATCGAAAAGCTCAAGGAATTGCAGCTTGATTTTGAAGAAGCGGAAATCAAAACCCTCTTTGTCAAGTTTAAGAATCTGGCTGACAAGAAGCATGACATCACAGATGCGGATATTCGCGCCCTCGTAGCCGGTACAACAGTTGAAAATGTGGAAGGCTTCCACTTCAGCAACCTCAAGCTAACCTCAAATGCCGATGAAACCATTACAGCCACTGTCACCATGATCAATCAGGAAGCTGAAACGGTTGACTTGCTGGCCAATGGTCAGGGTTCTGTCGAGGCCATCTTTAATGCCATTGATAAGTTCTTCAATCAAACAGTTCGTCTGGACACCTTCAACATTGATGCGGTGACAGAAGGCATTGACGCCCAGGCCGCTGTAAATGTGACCGTTGAAAATGTGGATACAGACACCATATTCAATGCGACGGGGATTGATTTTGACGTTCTGAAAGCAGCTGCCATTGCCTACATCAATGCCAATATTATGGTGCAAAAGGAAAATGAAGGCCAATTGGCCAGGCTGTCTGAAAAAGACTAAGTTAGAAAGTATTGTAAAATGACCAAAAAAATTGTAGCCCTGGCTGGTGACGGTATCGGGCCAGAAATCATGGCAGCGGGCTTGCAGGTCCTGGCTGCAACAGCAGAAAAGATTGGTTTTGATTACCAAATTGAAGAAAAGCCCTTTGGCGGGGCAGGGATTGATGCCGCAGGCCATCCCCTGCCAGCGGATACCCTAGCAGCTGCCAAGGAGGCGGATGCCATCTTGCTGGCCGCCATCGGGGGACCCCAGTATGATCAGGCTCCAGTTCGACCAGAGCAAGGTCTCCTAGCCATCCGCAAGGAGCTGGAACTCTACGCCAACATCCGACCAGTCAAGATTTTTGAAACCCTGGCCCATCTGTCCCCTCTCAAGGCAGAACGGATTGCTGGAGTGGATTTTGTCATGGTTCGCGAATTGACGGGCGGCATCTATTTTGGCGACCATATTTTAGAAGAGACAAAGGCGCGGGATATCAATGACTATGCTGCAGAGGAAATCGAACGGATTGTCCGCCGGGCCTTTGAAATTGCCAGCCGCCGTCGTAAGCTGGTGACCAGCATTGACAAGCAAAATGTTCTGGCAACTTCTAAGCTCTGGCGCCAGGTAGCCAATCAGGTGGCCAAGGACTATCCAGATGTGACCCTAGAGCACCAGCTAGTAGACAGTGCAGCCATGCTCATGATTACCAGGCCATCCCATTTTGATGTCCTTGTGACAGAAAACCTCTTTGGGGACATTTTATCAGATGAGGCCAGTGTCTTGCCAGGCACCCTTGGGGTTATGCCGTCGGCTTCCCACTCAGCAAATGGTCCCAGTCTATACGAACCTATCCATGGTTCGGCCCCTGATATTGCAGGTCAAGATATTGCCAACCCTGTCAGCATGATTCTCTCTGTCGCCATGATGCTGAGAGAGTCCTTCGGCCAAGAGGAGGGAGCTGCGCGGATTGAGCAGGCAGTCGATGCGGCCTTTAAAGAAGGGGTATTAACAGCAGATTTAGGAGGAAGGGCTTCGACACAAGAAATGACGCAAGCCATCATCAAGAACTTATGACAAGACAGCAAATATTGAGCTTTGCCCTTTTAATCTGGAATTTTTTTGTCTTCCTGGTCTATGGTTTAGACAAGGGTAAGGCTCAGAAGGGGCAGTACCGGATTCCTGAAAAAGTCTTATTGGGCATGGCCCTGGCTTTTGGTGGTTTAGGAGCAGGCTTTGCAGGCTACTTTTTCCATCATAAGACCCGCAAGTGGTATTTTAAACTGATCTGGCTGCTGGGAATTGGCCTGGTCTTGGGACTCTTTTACCTGATTTGGAGGTATTAAATGGCAGGACAATCGATTTTTGATAAACTGTGGGACCGCCATGTGGTGACGGGTACACTAGGACAGCCCCAGCTCATGTATGTGGACCAGCATTATATCCATGAGGTGACCAGTCCCCAGGCCTTTCAAGGTCTCAAAGACAATGGGCGCAAGGTTCGCAGGCCCGATTTGACCTATGGAACCTTCGATCATAATGTCCCGACGGTGGATATTTTTGACATTCGTGATGCCATTTCCAAGGCTCAGATGGATAAGCTGGCTGAAAATGTCATTGAATTTGGCATTGATCATGCCGCTCATGGGTCAGAAAAACAGGGCATTGTTCACATGATTGGACCTGAAACAGGCCGGACCCAGCCTGGAAAATTCATCGTCTGCGGTGATAGCCATACGGCCACCCATGGAGCCTTTGGTGCCCTAGCATTTGGGATAGGGACTTCCGAGGTGGAGCACGTTTTTGCCACCCAGACCATCTGGCAGGTCAAGCCCAAGAAACTCTTGATTCGCTTTGTTGGCAGTCCGTCAAAAGGCGTCTATGCCAAGGACTATATTTTAGCCCTCATCGCCCAGCACGGGGTGGCTTTGGGCGTTGGCTATGCGGCTGAATTTGTAGGTGAGGCAGTCGATGCCCTTAGCATGGAAGAACGCATGACCATCTGCAATATGTCCATCGAATTTGGCTCTAAAATCGGCATCATGAACCCAGATCAGACCACCTTTGATTATCTGAAAGACAAGGCCTGCGTGCCCAAGGATTTTGAGGCGGCAGTAGCGGATTGGAAGACCCTGGTATCAGATAAGGATGCCACCTATGACAAGGTCATTACCCTAGATGTATCGGACTTGGCACCTATGGTGACTTGGGGAACCAACCCTTCGATGGGGGTGTCTTTTGACCAAGCCTTTCCAGCCATCAAGGACATGAATGATGAACGGGCCTATGCCTATATGGGCTTGCAGCCTGGGCAAAAACCAGCAGATATTGAGCTGGGCTATGTCTTCATCGGCTCCTGTACAAATGCCAGACTCAGCGATTTGAAACTGGCAGCTAGCTTTGTAAAAGGTAAGAAGATTGCCCCCAATCTGACAGCCATTGTAGTGCCGGGTTCCCGTCCGGTCAAGCGGGCGGCGGAAAGCCTTGGGCTGGACAAAATCTTCATGGAGGCCGGCTTTGAGTGGCGGGATCCAGGTTGTTCTATGTGCCTGGGGATGAACCCTGATAAGGTACCGGAGGGTGTCCACTGTGCTTCCACCAGCAATCGGAACTTTGAAGACCGCCAAGGCTTCGGGGCCAAAACCCACCTCTGCAGCCCAGCCATGGCAGCAGCAGCGGCCATTCATGGTCGCTTTGTGGATGTGAGAGAATTGGTAGAAGGGATGTGATGGGCATGGAAAAATTTACAGTCTACACTGGAACGACTGTTCCCCTTATGAACGACAATATCGATACGGACCAGATTTTGCCCAAGCAGTTCCTCAAACTCATCGATAAAAAAGGCTTTGGCAAGTATCTCATGTATGCCTGGCGTTATTCGGACCATCTCTATACTGAAAATCCAGATTTTATCTTCAATAAAGAGGAGTACCGTAAGGCCACAATCTTAATCACCGGAGATAATTTTGGGGCTGGTTCTTCCCGAGAACATGCCGCCTGGGCCCTAGCGGACTATGGTTTTAAGGTGGTCATTGCAGGTTCCTTTGGTGATATTCACTACAACAACGAACTCAACAACGGCATGTTGCCTATTGTCCAACCACTGGAGGTGCGGCAAAAGCTGGCCCAGCTGGCTCCGACAGATGAGGTCACGGTTGATTTGTTCAATCAGCAGATTATCAGCCCAGTTGGAACCTTTGATTTTGACATCGATGGTGACTGGAAGCACAAGCTCCTCAATGGCCTGGATGACATCGGCATCACCCTCCAATATGAGGACTTGATTGCAGCATACGAAAAAAATCGTCCAGCCTATTGGCAGGAATAAGCGAGAACCGAAAGGCCTTGTGTCTTTCGGTTTTTTACTGGCTTGATTTATGCTATAATGGTTTCATGACACATTCAGAAAAAAAATCAAACTACCAGCTCTTGCTGGCCCAGCTGGAGGCCCTCTTAGAGGGCGAATCCAATACCCTGGCCAATCTAGCCAATGCTTCAGCCCTGCTCAACCAAGCCTTGCCGAATTCGGTCTTTACAGGCTTTTACCTCTTTGATGGAGAGGAATTGATTTTGGGGCCTTTTCAGGGTGGGGTTTCCTGCGTTCATATTGCTCTTGGAAAGGGTATTTGCGGAGAATCTGCCCAGACTCAGAAAACCATCATCGTGGATGATGTGACCAGCCATGCCAATTATATTGCCTGCGATGCGGCGGCCATGTCTGAAATCGTTGTTCCTATGGTGAAGGACGGTCAACTCTTGGGCGTTTTGGATCTGGATTCTCGCTTGAAAGCCGATTATGATGCTATCGACCAAGAGTATCTAGAACAATTTGTTGCCCTTTTGCTTGAAAAAACCGACTGGAATTTTGCTATGTTTGGAGAGAAAAGCTAATGTACCAAGCCCTTTACCGCAAGTACCGCAGCCAGACCTTTGAGGAAATGGTGGGCCAAGAGGTGGTCGCCACCACCCTTCGTCAGGCCATCGAGCAGGGCAAAATCAGCCATGCCTATCTGTTCTCAGGTCCAAGGGGAACGGGGAAAACCTCTGCTGCCAAGATTTTTGCCAAGGCCATGAACTGCCCCAACCAAGTGGGCGGAGAGCCTTGTAATGACTGCTATATCTGTCGCGCCATCACAGAAGGCAGCCTAGAAGATGTCATCGAGATTGATGCGGCCTCCAATAACGGGGTTGATGAAATCCGTGACATCAGAGACAAGTCCACCTATGCACCCAGCCTGGCCCAGTATAAGGTCTATATCATTGACGAGGTTCATATGCTGTCCATGGGAGCCTTCAATGCCCTCTTGAAGACTCTGGAAGAACCGACTGAGAATGTGGTCTTTATCCTGGCGACAACGGAACTCCATAAGATTCCAGCTACCATCCTCTCGCGGGTTCAGCGCTTTGAATTCAAGTCCATCAAGGTTCAGGACATTGAGCGCCACCTGGCCTCCATTCTGGACAAGGAAGCTGTCAGCTATGAACCGCAGGCCGTCAGTATGATTGCCAGACGGGCCGAAGGAGGGATGCGAGATGCTCTTTCTATCTTGGATCAGGCCCTCAGTCTAACAGCTGAAAATCAGCTGACCCTGGAAACAGCAGAAGAGATTACAGGCTCCATCAGCCTGCGAGCTTTGGATGACTATCTGGCCTTTATCCGTCAGGGAGATGTGCCCCAGGCCCTCCAACAGCTCCAAATCATCTTTGACAATGGCAAGAGCATGAGCCGTTTTGCGACTGATTTGCTCTACTATCTACGCGACCTGCTTATGGTGCAGACAGGGGGTGAAAATACCCATGTCAGCCTAGTTTTTGAGGAAAACTTAGCCTTTACAAGGGAGCAAATCTTTGCCATGATTGAACGGGTGACGACAGGGCTTCAGGACATCAAGTCCAGTCCCCAACCAAAAATCTATGCGGAGATGATGACCATCCGGCTGGCAGATGCCCCTGAAAGTTCAAGTGCTACAAGCAGCCTGCCACCCAATCTCCTGGCAGAAATCGCCCAGCTCAAGAGCCAGGTAGCCCAGCTCCAAGAACAGTTGACTCAAGTGTCTACCAAACCCGTTGAAGCCAAGCCTGTATCACGCCAGCCCCAGCAGCCCAAGAAGTACCGCCTCGATACCAATCGGGTCCATACTATCCTTCAAGAGGCTATGGAAAATCCCCATCAGGCCAGAGAAAATCTGACCCGCCTGCAAAACGCCTGGGGGGAAGTCATCGAAAGTCTGTCGGGGGCTGATAAGGCCCTGCTTAGCGGCTCCCAGCCTGTGGCGGCCAATGAAAACCATGCCATTTTGGCCTTTGATTCGCCCTTTAATGCTGAGCAGACCATGAAGCGGGACAATCTCAATATCCTCTTTGGCAATATTCTCAGTCAGGCTGCTGGTTTTTCACCCCAAATCCTGGCTATTGCCCAGGAAGATTGGGTCCACATCCGGGCTGAATTTTCAGCCAAGGCCAGAGGTAGCAAGGAAGAAGAAGTGGTGAAGGAAGAGCCAGCCAATGACCTGCCCGAAGCCTTCCAATTTCTAGCCGATGAGGCCACAATTTTGGAAGATTAAAAATGCAAAAATCAGCCCTCGAGCTGATTTTTTGATATACTAGAAGTATGAGAATACCAGAATTTATCTTTCTAGCCTTGATAACGGGCCTTGCCACCTACTGGATGAATGAATCCATCCTGGCAGGTTCCTATCTCTGGGCTAGCCTTTACGGGGCTATTGTGGCCCGAAATCTTTATTTTTCCTATCGGGTCAGTCGCTTCATTCGTGTGGTGGAAAATCTGACCAAGAAGAAAGACTGATTTCTCCACTGGAGAGGATCTTTTCCTGTCCATCTTCGAGCCGCACCACCAGATGACCAGCATCCGTTACCTGGGTGGCCAGGCCTTGATAGGTTGTTTCCTGTCGGACAAAGCTCACTTGTTTTCCTAAAACGAGTGAGTTTTCTTTATAGATGGCCATCAGCTCCTCTTCTGAGGACTGGAAGAAATTGTTCCAGATGGCCCTAATCAGCTCCTGGCGGGTGATGGTCGGTTGTTCTTGGAAAAGATTGCCAGCTTTTTTGGCCAAGTCTTTGGGAAAGCTAGGCAGATGAAAGTTGATGCCAACGCCAATGATGACATCGGTCACCGTTTGGGCTTCCATGGAAGAGATGGCCTCGGTCAGGACACCAGCAACTTTTTTGCCCTGGAGATAGATATCGTTGACCCATTTGATTTGAACGGGGAGCTGGGTCAGCTCCTGGATGGTTTTGACAATGGCAGCTGCCACTAGGATGGTGTAGGGTTTGAACTCGGTCAGGGGAACATCCGGTGCCAAGTGTAGGCTCATATAGATGCCGCCTGTCTTGGCAGCATAGAAGGGTCTGCCATAGCGGCCCTTGGCCGCTTCTTGATGGGGAGCCAGATAGAGGGCCGGTGTTGGATGGTTGTGGTCAATCCCCAACTTGGCGTCCATCTGGGTGGACTGGCTTTGGTCATGGTAAAAAACGGGGATATTCAAGTCCTGGCTGAGCTGGCTGGGCACCAGCAAATCCCCCTCCAGAAGCTTGTAGCCATGGTGCCTGGCCGATTCGATGACCAGGCCCTTTTTTTCCAGGGTCTGAATGCCCTTCCAGATGGAGGTTCGGGACACCTGGAGCTGCTGGGCCAGGTCTTCTCCACTCACATAATCCCTTTTTTCCAAAAGGGTGTAATAGATTTTTTCGTAGGTTTTCATAGGTCCATTATAGCAAAAAAGCTGCTGAAAATGGTAGAATAGGATTTGAATAACTGCTTTGGAGGAGAAAAGATGAAGACCCTTGATTATATTGTAAAACTAACTACTACCCCGTCACCAACTGGCTATACAACAGCCATCATGAACTATATCCAGTCCGAGCTTGAGTCCTTTGGCTACCAAGCCAGCAAAACCCCCAAAGGTGGTATCCTGGTGACAGTTCCAGGGACCAATGTTGACCAACATCGCATGGTGACGGCCCATTTGGACACTCTGGGTGCCATGGTTCGGGCCATCAAGGCTGACGGCCGTCTCAAGATGGACCTGGTGGGTGGTTTTGGTTATCCCTCTATCGAAGGGGAAAATTGCCTGATCCATGTGGCTAAAAATGGACGAACCTATACAGGAACCATCCTCATGCACCAAACCTCAGTCCATGTCTACAAGGATGCCAGCACTGCGGAGCGCAACCAGACCAATATGGAAATCCGTCTGGATGAAAAGGTTAAGACGGCTGAAGAGACCAGGGCATTAGGTATCGAAGTGGGGGATTTTATCTCCTTTGACCCTCGAACTGTGGTCACAGAAACAGGCTTTATCAAGAGCCGCCACTTGGATGACAAGGTTTCAGCCGCTATCCTCATCCACCTGCTCAAAACCTACAAGGAAGAAGGCATCGAGCTGCCTTACACTACCCACTTTTATTTTTCAAACAATGAAGAAATCGGCTACGGAGCCAATTCCAGCATCCCCAAGCAAGTTGTCGAGTACCTGGCAGTCGATATGGGGGCCATGGGTGATGACCAGCAGACGGATGAATACACGGTCTCCATCTGTGTCAAGGATGGTTCGGGTCCCTATCATTACGAACTGCGTCAACACTTGGTTGCTCTGGCTGAAAGCCATCAGATTCCTTACAAGTTGGATATTTATCCCTACTATGGTTCCGATGCCTCAGCAGCTATGCGGGCTGGAGCGGATGTCCGCCATGCCCTCCTTGGAGCTGGAATCGAATCCAGTCATTCCTATGAACGGACCCACTTGGATTCAGTCCAGGCCACAGAGCAAATGGTTGATGTCTACTTAAAATCGGCCATGGTGGAGTAGATTCCATGAAAACCGCCTCGGATTCCGGGGCGGTTTTTCTTTTATAGTAATTTTTCTAAAAAGCGTTCGACATTTATCACGAAACGGCTATGTTGGGCGGTAGCGATGAGGCGCTGACCTGCATGGGCTTGGAGGGTAAAATCATGTTTTCTCCCTTCTGTCTGCCAATCAGTGATTTGGATATGAAGGGCTTGAGAAGTAAAAGATGGGGCCAGATGGTCAATTGCCATAAGGCTACCGACTGAAGATTCATCAGAAGACAGTTTTTCTTGCAGAGCTTCAAAGGCCAGATTTTCCATAAAGGCCACAAGGGCTGGAGTGGCAAGGACCTCCAAAGCACCTGAGCCCATTTTTTTAGCACTGTGCTCAGTGAGAGGTTGATAGACTTTTTCTTTCATTATTTTACCTAAATACTTCCCGAAAACGTATCACCATGGCGAAGGTCACCATATTGGAAGCCTCTCATGAACCATTTTTGACGCTGCTCAGATGTGCCGTGGGTAAAGCTGTCTGGAACGGTGGTCCCGTAAGCAGCTTCTTGCAGGGTGTCGTCACCAACAGCGTGGGCAGCATTCATGGCCTCTTCGATATCGCCGACTTCTAGTAGACCTTGACCTTCTACATAATTGGCCCAGGCACCAGCGTAATAGTCGGCCTGCAATTCCAGGCGGACATTGAGGGCATTGGCTGCTTTTTCAGACAGGCTTTGTCGTTTTTGCTGGTAGGACCTCATCGTGCCAAGCTCGTTTTGGACATGGTGACCGACTTCATGAGCGATAACATAGGCCATGGCAAAGTCCCCAGAAGCCTGATACTTGGTCGATAGTTCCTGGTAGAAAGTCAAGTCAATGTATACCTTGTTATCCGCAGGGCAGTAGAAGGGACCAGCACTGGCAGAGCCGACCCCACAGCCACCTGTCTGTGTCTGTTGGTCATAGATGACCAGAGTCGGCGGATGGTAGGTTAGGCCTTCTTTTTCAAATTCCTGGGTCCAAAATTCTTCTGTGGAAGCAAAGACTTTACTGATGAAGACGGCATCTTCATCGGAAACCGTTGAAGGCGTGTAATTTTTTTCATAACTGCTTTGGTAACTGTTGAGACCAATAAAGTCGCCCAACTGACCACCACCAGCAAAGAAACTAAGGAGCAAAATGGCAATAATAATCCATTTGCCCTTACCTCTTGAAAAAAGCAGTTGCACCAAGAGTCCTCCCATACCATTGCCACCCGATGAACCGCCACCATAGGAGGAGCCAGACTGACCACGACGGTCTTCGACACGGTTGCTTTGTTTTAAATCATCTAATTTCATATTGTATCCTGACTTTCGATTTCTACTCCTATTATAAAGGAAGTTGAGCTAAAAGGAAAGAAAATTTGTCGGAAATTCTTGATATTACTGGAGGAAAATATAGATTTCACTTTGTTTATAGACTCAGAAATTGTATAATGGTCAAAAAGGATTGTGAGGTGGACTATGTCAACAAATCGTTTAGCCTGGGATGAATATTTTGCGGCCCAAGCCCTACTTATTGCCAATCGGGCAACCTGCAAACGGGCCAAGGTCGGAGTAGTCTTGGTTAAGGACAATAAGGTGATTGCGACGGGATACAATGGTTCTGTCTCTGGGACAGAGCACTGTTTGGACCAAGAATGCCTCATGGTAGATGGCCACTGTGTACGGACCATTCATGCGGAAGTCAATGCTATCTTGCAGGGTGCTGAGCGTGGGATTCCCAAAGGATTTACAGCCTATGTGACCCATTTTCCTTGCCTGAACTGTTCTAAGCAACTTTTGCAAGTGGGCTGCAAGCGGGTGGTTTATATCAATCCATACCGTATGGATGACTATGCCCAATACCTTTACAAGGAAAAGGAATGCGAGCTGGTGCATCTGCCCCTTGAACAAGTTAAACAGGCCATTGCAGACGCAGAATTTATTTAAGGAAAAAATGAAGATATGTTCTTCTATTTTAAAAAATAGTAATGATTTCCAGTTTTCTTGCTAACTTGTGGTACAATAGAGAGGTTATTAAGTCCCGAAAAGGCGACTGAAAGAGCGATAGGGGAGTTATGGGTCAATCCAAAAGATGTCCTCGGCCTCTCCAATTACTTCCTTTCAGTCGGTTCTTTGTAACCTTGGTAACAATTTATTTTAAGGGGGACATTTTTATGTCAGAACGTAAACTTTTCACGTCTGAGTCGGTTTCGGAGGGGCATCCGGATAAGATTGCGGACCAGATTTCCGATGCGATTTTGGATGCCATTTTGGCCCAGGATCCGGAGGCCCATGTGGCTGCTGAAACGGCTGTTTATACCGGAAGCGTCCATGTTTTTGGGGAAATTTCGACCACTGCTTATGTGGACATTAACCGTGTGGTGCGCGATACCATTGCGGAGATTGGCTACACCAAGGGCGAATACGGTTTTGCGGCAGAATCTGTCGGGGTTCATCCGTCATTGGTTGAGCAGTCGCCTGATATTGCCCAAGGGGTCAATGAAGCCTTGGAGGCGCGTGAGGATGACAGTCAAGATCCACTGGATTTGATTGGAGCCGGTGACCAGGGGCTCATGTTTGGTTTTGCGGTGGATGAAACGCCTGAACTCATGCCACTGCCTATCTCGCTTTCGCATAAGCTGGTGAAAAAATTGGCTGATTTGCGCAAAGCTGGCACCATTTCCTATTTACGTCCAGATGCCAAGTCTCAGGTGACCGTCGAGTATGATGAGAATGGAAGGCCAGCTCGAGTGGATACGGTTGTCATTTCGACCCAACACGATCCAGATGTAACCAATGAGCAGATTCATCAAGATGTGATAGAAAAAGTCGTCAAAGCAGTCATTCCTGCTGAATACCTGGACGAAAAAACCAAGTATTTCATCAATCCGACCGGCCGCTTTGTCATCGGTGGCCCGCAAGGGGATTCTGGTTTGACAGGTCGTAAGATTATCGTCGATACTTATGGAGGCTATGCTCGTCATGGTGGCGGTGCCTTTTCTGGTAAGGATGCGACCAAGGTAGACCGCTCGGCCTCCTACGCAGCCCGCTATATCGCCAAAAATATCGTAGCAGCTGGCCTGGCCAGCAAGGCAGAGGTGCAGCTGGCCTACGCCATCGGTGTGGCCCATCCAGTGTCCGTACGGGTGGATACCTTTGGCACCAATACGGTTTCTGAAGGCAAGATTGAAGCAGCTGTTCGTCAGATTTTTGACCTGCGGCCAGCAGGCATTATCCAGATGCTGGATCTCAATCGCCCGATTTACAGACAAACTGCGGCCTATGGCCACATGGGCCGGACCGACATTGACCTACCTTGGGAAAAATTGGACAAGGTAGAGGCTTTGAAAGAAGCGACCAAATAAGATAGTCATATACCGTTCCAGCCTTGCTGGGGCGGTTTTTTCCAAAAAGAACCCCATTTTTCTTGCTCAAAAAATCAGGGGCGGGCCAAACTCCTTTCTGTTATACTGTCTATGAGAGGTGAAGAAGATGATGCATCAGTTTAATCAAACCATGAAGTATTTGGAGAGTGTTCTGGATTCGGAAATAGAACCGAAGAAAATCCAGCAGCTTTCTGGCTATCCCCATGCCATGTTCAGCAGAATGTTCTCCATTTTGGCGGATATGACCTTGGCAGAATACCTGAGAAATCGCAGGCTTTCGCAAGCGGTCCATGATCTGACTCAAACATCTGCCAAGATTATTGACATTGCTCTAATGTATGGCTATGATTCGGCAGATGCCTTTAGTGCGGCCTTCAAAAAGTTTCATGGTGTGACACCTTCTCAGGTCAGGAGCGGGAGTACCTATAAGGTTTTTCCGCCCCTACAACTATCCTTGAAAATCACAGGAGGAAAAAATATGAATATCAAAATTGCACAAAAACCGGCCTTTGCTGTGGCTGGCATCCTGCTAGAAGCCATTGACAATAGTCTTTGCCCCTCTGCTTGGAATCAGCTTTTTGAAGAACAGTCTCTTGAAACCTTGGCTAGTCTTGGGAATGGTCAATCTTATGGTATCTGCTCAGATGTCAAAGAAGGGGAAATCATCAATTACATGGCTGGCTATGATGTGACTGATCAGAGGAAAGCCAAAGCATTGGGTCTGACTATCATGGAAATCGAGCCAGCAGAATATGCGATCATCCCAGTTAAAGGACCCATTCCAGATTCCATTCATCAGGCTTGGAAATATGTTTTGGAAGTGTTTTTCCCTGAAACGGGTTATCGCCATTCTGGAGCTCCAGACTTTGAAGTCTATGCAGAAGGAGAGATGGATAGCCCTGACTATGAAATGGAACTCTGGATTCCCATTGTCAAATAAAGGAAGGAGCGATGCACATGCAGCTTTACTACGGGAATATTCCCCTCTGCTATACACATTCGGTGGCCATGGTCCTGCATGCCTATGGCTATGATTTCCAACCTCCCTATTTGGAAGCCTTGATGGCTATGGGAAATGGGGCAAACTTTCTAGACGACGACCCAAAGCATCCCCTTGTTTTCTTCGACAATGGGGAACCGGATATTTCGATTAGCAACTGTTTACAAATGCTGGGATTTGAATATGACGAACATTACTTGAGATCTTCTGATGAAATGGATGTCGTCAACATGAAAGAAAGATTGGCTTCTTTATTAAAAAACGGGCCCGTCATTGTCGGTCCTCTGGATATGGGGCATCTGACCTACAACCCCAATCATGGATATCTAAAAGGAGTAGATCATTTTGTCACCATCTATGATTTGATAGGGGATGAACTCTGTCTCCATGACCCAGCTGGCTATCCCTGCATGCAGATGAATTTTACTGATTTCTTGCCCGCCTGGCAGGCAGAATCAATCGCTTATAAGAGGGGTTCCTTTTCCATGTGGGGGAATTTGCGGCAAGTGGAAACTCCAAGTCCAGCGGAGATTTACTATAAACTCTCTCTAACTATGAAAAAGCGCTACGAATCTAGTCAAAGCAATGTGATACAAGCCTATGCAGACTCTATTCGAAGCCATGGTCTTAATTCGCAACAAAAGCAACTGCATGACTTCTTTTCATTCAGACTAGCATCTGCAAGAAGCAATTATCTGAGTCACTTCCTCCGAAAACACGATCTTGAAAGAGCAGTCTTGAAAGAAAAGATGGCTGACCTGTTCGGGCAGGCACATTTGGCTAGCTTGCGGGAGGATTTCATCTCGCTCGCAGACATCCTCCAGAATATTGCACAATTGGATAATCAATTTAAGGAAAAATGTCTACAATACAAGGGAAGAGAATAAACAAAAAACGCGCTTGAACAGGTCAGCAAGCGTGTTTTCATTCTTTCTTCTGCAGCCCCATCTTGGAAGAGGCTATGTGGCTTATTTAAATAACTCTACTAGCAATTTTTCAGCCATTGTGATACAATAAATCGTATGCCTTTTTGGCGAAAATGAGAAAGAGAATGATTCGTATGAGAAAAATCATCATAAATGGTGGGCGACCGTTAGCAGGAAGAGTGACGGTCAGCGGGGCTAAGAATTCAGTTGTTGCCCTGATTCCAGCCATTATCCTGGCAGATGGGGTTGTAACCTTGGATGGAGTCCCTGCTATTTCAGACGTCGATAGCTTGATTGATATTATGGTCACGATGGGGGCAAGTGTCCGTCGTGATGGAGAGTGTTTGGAGATTGATCCGCGTGGTGTCCAGGATATGCCCATGCCCTTTGGGAAGATCAATAGCCTGCGGGCCTCTTATTATTTCTACGGTTCTTTGTTAGGTCGCTTTGGTCAGGCCATTGTTGGGTTGCCAGGAGGCTGTGATTTGGGATCACGTCCCATCGACTTGCACATCAAGGCCTTTGAGGCAATGGGAGCCAGCATGACCTATGAGGGCTCCAACATGCACTTGGTAGCTAACGATAAGCAGCTCCGCGGTGCTCATATTTTCATGGATACTGTCAGTGTTGGAGCGACCATCAATACCATGTTGGCTGCTGTTAAGGCCAAAGGTCGAACTGTTATTGAAAATGCCGCTCGCGAACCAGAAATCATTGATGTGGCGACCCTCCTTAATAATATGGGTGCTCGCGTTCGGGGAGCTGGTACAGATGTCATCATTATTGAAGGGGTAGATAGGCTACATGGAACACGCCATCAGGTCATTCCAGATCGGATTGAAGCTGGGACCTACATCGCTTTAGCGGCAGCTGTTGGCCAGGGTATCCAGATTGACAATGTCCTCTACGAACACTTAGAGTCCTATATTGCCAAGCTGGAAGAAATGGGTGTTCGGATGACCATCTCGGAAGACAGCGTATTTGTCGAAAAACAAGATCAACTCAAGGCTGTGTCCATCAAAACATCACCTTATCCGGGAATGGCAACAGACTTGCAACAGCCTCTGACTCCGCTGTTGCTCAAGACAAAAGGTAACGGGCGTGTTATCGATACTATTTACGAAAAGCGGATTGGGCATGTGGCGGAGTTGGCAAAAATGGGAGCACAGATTACTACCCGAGGCAACTATATTGCTTATCAAGGACCAAATAATCTAACTGGTGCAAGGGTGAAGGCGACAGACTTACGCGCTGGTGCAGCTATGGTTATCGCAGGTCTAATGGCCCAAGGTCAAACTGAAATCACCAATGTTGAATTTATCCTGCGTGGCTATTCCAATATCATTGAAAAATTGACGGAGTTAGGCGCGGATATTCAGTTGATAGAAGAATAAGCCATTCAAACTTGGGTGAGAAGAGACAGGTATTTCTGGAGTTTCTCACTCTTTTTTCATAAAAGGAAGCCTATGACGATATGGACAAAACTGGCTGCCTATGCCAGTCTCGAAACGAAGCGTCTACTCTTGCGGCCCTTTACATCCGCAGATAGACAAGCTTTTTACCAGATTGTCTCCAATCCTGAGAATCTAGCCTTTATCTTTCCTGTAAAAACCAGTCAAGAAGAGGCTGAAAATTTGATGGTGGAGATGTTTATGAGGGCTCCACTGGGTAAATGGGCGATTGTGGCCAAGGAAACCCGTCAGCTGATAGGAGCCATTTCCTTTGAAAAATTAAACGAGCAGACCAGACAAGCTGAACTGGGCTATTTCCTCCATAGAGACCATTGGGGTCAGGGCTTAGCAACAGAAGCAGTTAGAACAATCAGTTTTTTGGGGCACTATGAGCTGGGTTTAACAGACATCAGCATCATTGTCCATTTGGAAAATATTGCCAGCCAAAAAGTGGCTGAAAAGGCTGGTTTTTCCCTCCTGAGACAGTATAAAGGGAGCGATCGATATAGCCACAAGATGCGGGAGTATAGGCATTATCACCTCCCTAAAAACCAATTAGCATTAGAAAGAAAAGAAGATGATCACTATTAAATCTCAAAGAGAAATTGAAGCAATGGATCGGGCTGGGGATTTCCTGGCTAGCATTCACATCGGACTTCGCGACCTCATTAAGCCAGGTCTGGACCTCTGGGAAGTTGAAGAATATGTCCGCAGACGCTGTAAGGAAGAGAATGTCCTTCCCCTTCAAATCGGGGTGGATGGCCACATGATGGATTATCCTTATGCAACCTGTTGCGGTATTAATGATGAAGTGGCCCATGCCTTTCCTCGCCATTATAAGTTGAAAGAGGGTGACCTGCTCAAGGTTGATATGGTCTTGAGTGAGCCCCTGGACAAGTCCGTTTTGGATGTGTCCAAATTAGACTTCAACAACGTTGCCCTCATGAAAAAGCACACAGTTGACTACACAGGTGGCTTGGCAGATTCCTGCTGGGCATATGCAGTAGGTACTGTCTCTCAGGAAGTGAAAGACCTGATGGATGTGACCAAGGAATGCCTCTACATCGGCATCGAACAGGCCCAGGTTGGGAATCGCATCGGTGATATCGGTGCTGCCATTCAAGAATATGCCGAGAGCCGCGGTTATGGAGTCGTTCGTGACTTGGTTGGCCACGGAGTCGGTCCTACCATGCATGAAGAACCCATGGTGCCGCACTTCGGGCGGGCTGGTCGTGGCCTCCGTCTCAAGGAAGGTATGGTTCTGACTATCGAACCGATGATTAACACAGGAACCTGGGAAATTGATACCGACATGAAAACCGGCTGGGCCCACAAGACCATCGACGGTGGTCTGTCCTGCCAGTACGAACACCAATTTGTCATTACCAAGAATGGCCCTCGTATCTTGACCAGTCAAGGTGAAGAAGGGACTTATTGAGAGCAGGCAGCAGCTGTATTACCTGCGCGTATGTGAGTGAAAGGATCAACATGAGAAAGAAAGAGAAACCATCCAAAATTAGACAATTTTTCAAAACCTTCCTTTCCCTTTACATGTCCGCAGATATGGACATTACGGGTGTTGCGGTGGCTTATTACATCATTGTCTCGGTTTTTCCAGCCCTCATGCTATTGGCCAGTCTCCTACCCTACTTCCAATTCAATGTCAGCCAGATTTTGACCATTCTTAAGGATCTTTTCCCAAAACAAATCTATCCAACGGTAGCAAATCTGGTATCAACAGCTTTGACCCAACCCTCTACCTCTTGGTTGGGTATCTCCATCATCACAACCTTATGGGCTATTTCCAGATCCATGTCCGCCCTCCAAAAAGCCTTTAACAAGGCTTATGGGGTGGAAGAGCACCGAGATTTTATCATCAGTCATATCGTAGGGATCTTTTTAGGGATTGGCCTGCAATTGATCATTATCCTGAGTGTTCTCGTGCTTGCTTTTGGAAAAACAGTCTTGCAGACCTTACAGCGCTTTCTAGATTTGGACCATGCTACGTACTTAGAATTGGCTAATCAGACGACACCGATTATCTATATGGCTCTTTTTCTGGCACTCTTGATGCTCTACTTTTTCCTGCCAAATGTCCGCATCAAGAAAATCCGCTTTGTCTTACCAGGAGCCATCTTTGTCATGGTGGTCATGGGTACCATCGGAAACCTTTTTGCCATCTATGTCAATTCCTATGCGGACCGGCTCATGGACTTCCGCTTTGTGACCTCGGTGGTTATCTTGGTCCTCATGCTCTGGTTCGTCTTTATGGCCAATATCCTGATCACAGGAGCCGTCCTCAATGCTACTGTCCAAAGTCTTTTTGTGGATGAATTTTACACCCGAGATGGAGATGTCGTATCCATCCTCAACCGCATCAAGGCTCGCTTTCGCAATATGGACAATAAGAAAGAAGCAGAAAAAATACCCGAAGATTCAAATTAAACCAGCAAGCTGTACAGGCTTGCTTTTTTTGACTTGCAAAATTGGATAAATGAGACTAGAATAAAGGAAAGACAATAGAAAAGGAGCTTTTTATGAAAGTCATTGTAGATGAGAATTTCTGGGAAATTTTTCCAGATGCCCAGATTTCAGTCCTTTCGGTCAAGGGCTTGAACAATCAGGTGGATGAGAGCAAGGACCCCTATTTTCAGGATTTGCTCAATAAAGCCAGCAAAAAGGCCCTGTCCTTTATACCTGATGAGGCCTTCACCCAGAATGAGGTGATTCAGGAGTGGCGGGAGGCCTTCAGCCGCTTCAAGACCAAAAAAGGAGCCCGTTCCTCCATCGAAGCCCTGCTCAAACGGGTTAGTCAGGGCCGAGAGTTTCGCCCTATCAATCCTTTGGTAGACCTCTACAACAGCATTTCTCTGTCCTATGCCCTGCCCTGTGGTGGTGAGAATTTGGCCTCTATTCAGGGCGACCTGCATCTGGGTAAGGCCAAGGGAGGCGAAGCCTTTTTCCCACTGGGAGCAGAAGAGGATGCCCCAGCCCTACCTGAGGAAATCATCTATTACGATGAGGCAGGGGCGGTCTGCCGCAGTCTCAACTGGCGGGAGGCCCAGCGAACCATGCTGACGGAAGAGACTAGAGATGCGGTCTTGGTCATTGAAGCCATCAATCCCAGCCAAAAAGAACGAGCCCTTGAGGCCATGGAGGCCCTGAACCAGCTCATCCAAGACTATTTTGGAGTGACTGGACAAATAACCCATCTGACGGCCCAACAGCCTTCCGTGGATATATAGGGGAGTGGGACAGAACTCGACAGGTCGAAAAAGAGTTCGTCAACAAGCCTTTATTTCAAGTTGTTGAGCTGAAACAGTCTATCTCCAGACCTTGAACGATGTGAGCTGACTACTGTCAGCTTATATCTCCCACTTCAAAAGGTCTCCCAGACCTTTTGAACTCCCACCCCCGCATAGCTCCAAAGGTTTGGGAAACCTTTGGAGGTTGGAAATGAAGCGAACTCTGTTCGCATCAATCGTATAGGTCAGATTTGGAGTGTAAAACACGAACAAATCTGCCAATCAACCACTGCGTCAAGACGTTATCACGAACTCTAAGTAGAGAGGATAGACTTATTGCCCAGCCTTTCCAT
>Ga0116175_1000893_pt1 | contig 19916 bp, 18 predicted proteins | sample AD_UKC125_MetaG_FD_89802 | JGI IMG/M metagenome (GOLD analysis project Ga0116175, IMG submission 89802) | Active sludge microbial communities of municipal wastewater-treating anaerobic digesters from USA - AD_UKC125_MetaG | ecosystem: Engineered > Bioreactor > Anaerobic > Digestate | place: USA... | reverse complement strand
GGCCCATCAGCCGGCCGCTCGACTGGCGCGTCGAGTGTCGACCGCTTCGCGGCCGCCCACTTGCGCAGTTCGGCTGCTTGCTGCTTCTGCTCCATGTACAGAACCAACAACCAGCTCATCGCCTCCATAAACGATTGCGACGCGCCGATCCGTCGCGCCGCCACCTCGGCGTCGCGATCCAGACGCTCCTCGACGCGCTCGGCGACGGTGTCGATCCACTCGTCGGTCTTCGTCCGGTGCCGTTTCGCCTTCCTCTCGATGCTCTCGTTCAGCGACCCCCGAGCACCCATCCCTGCAGGCGATCCCGCTTCGCGGCCTCGGCCGCCCGCTGCTCCTCGGCCTGCTGTCGCTCGATCTCGGCCCGCTCCTTCGCCCGCTGCGTCATCGCGGCGTCCCGATCCGCCGCCGCGCGCTTCACTTGCAGCTCCCGCCGGATCTCCCGCCGGTGTAGCGCCGACGACGCTGCCGCCGTCCGCGCCAGGAACCGCTCCGTTGCCGCCGTCTGTGCCAGCGACCTCTGCGCCGCTTCGAACGGCGTCAACTCCGGTTCCGGTGACGGTTTCGACTGCTGTACGGGCGTCGTCGCATTCTCGGCTCGCTGCGCCGCCCTCTCGGCTCGCAGTCGTTCCAGCCGTTCTGCTCGCGTCTCGCTCATCGGTCACTTCCTCCTCGGTGTAGTCGTCCATCAGGTCGGCGATCATCGCCCTCAGTTCAGCCGCGGTGTAGTCGGCACCGAGGCGGTCGCCGCCCATCGCCACGCCGTCGACGGTGACGGTGTCGTCGTCGAGATCCACCGTCGCCCCGTGACGAGCTGCCACGGCTACGAGGGACGCGTCGCCGTCGACGGCCTCGTCGGCCAGGGTCGCGTCGAGCGCCTCGCGGGCTCGCCCCTCGTAGGTGGTCGTGTCGGCCGCGTAGCCGGCCATCTCGGCATCCCGGTCGATCTTCCACTGGGGCACCGAGCCCGGCGGATCGCCGGGCGTGAGTTCGCCGCCGGGACCGTAGTAGATCGGCCGCTCTGGTTCGTCCACGTCCGGGATGAAGCTCTCGCGGTCGGGGGCGTGCAGCGTGCCGCCGCCGGCGACCTTCTCGCGGTTCCGTTCGATGCGCGCGTCGACCGACGCACGCTTGAAGTCGTCGCCCAAGCCTGACCGTCCGCCGGCGCGCAGCCGCCGTGACTTGCCGTCGTTGTCAGTGAACGAGTACGACAGATTCTTCTTGTCGCGCTCGTGGAGCGTGACACCCGCGACGGCCAGCCGAGTGCGGTAGTCGTCGAAAGACGTCGCCAGCGCCAGGGCGATGCTGAGTCGATCCTGAGCGTCAAGACGATAGTTGTACTTCCCGTCGGCGCTCTTACGCGCATCCTCAGCGGTCCGCCGCTCACCCTGTGCGCCGCGGCGCGCGACGAACTCCGCGTTGTCGTAGCCGAACATCGCCTGGACGTTCCGGTCGTTGATCTCGCGCAAGCGATGAATGTTCTTCATCGGTCCGTCAATGGCTCGCCCAGCGGCGTATCGAATGACCATCGGCGTACCGCCCTTGCCGGTCCACCGGACTTCCGCGTCGGTGTATGCAACGGAGGCAACCTGAATATGCGTGTGAACTTTCCCGCCGAGGCCGTCCCGCTGAGTCGTGAGCTTTATCTGTCGGCCGGGAAACGCCTGCTTGGCCCACGCTTCGGCCGCTTCGTGCGCAAGTCGGCAAGCATACTCATCGTTCGGATCAATCTCCTCGTGCGACCAGGAGATGATGTAGTGGTAGGTCTCAATTTTCAGATCGGACTTCCCATAAATCGACCGCGTACGCCGTATGTTTTCGATAAACGTGCAGGCAGAGCAGTCGCCGATGGTCGACTCGTATATCCACCGCTCATCCGACCCGTCGTGCGCCGGGCTGTTCGAGACGTAGAAATCAAGCGCGACGGCATCGCCTGTGGGCCCACCTTCGAGGATCGCCACATCAGCCGCGCTTCATGAGGTCGTCGACGCTCTTGCGCAACAGCGCAAGCTCCTCAGCGACGCCGTCGAGCGCCTCGCCGAGACGGTCGTTCGATGCGCTGATGTCGGCGGGGAGTTCCTTGTACTCGTGCATGAAACGCGTCTGCTGGTTGTAGTTCCGGCCGAGCCCCTGGAGCTGAAACGCGATCTTCCCAGCGGCGTCGCCGACGGCCGTCAGCTCGCCCGCCAGCTCGCGCCGACGGACCCGCTCGGCGGCCGCGTCGCCGCTCGGCGTCGAGCGGCGCAGCCAGGCGTTCGCCGCCTCCACGATGATCGCCGTCTTCGTGTCGAGGCCCCTGGTTTCGCCGACCTCGCGCAGGCGCTGGTCGAGCGGACCCGGCAGGCGAACACCCCACGTGACCGTGGGGTACGCGGTGCGTGAAGCGCCCTTCTTCTTCGCCATGGTTACATCGTACGGAACGGAGGGAGAAGTGGGCAAGCTTCCCTGTTGTTTAACAATTTCGCACTTCGTGCTCCACCGCCCGCGCTCCGCGCGGGAAACAACAGGGCGCCCGCCAAGGGGTGCTCCGCACCCCCTGGACCCCCGGTGACTGGCGGCAGAGCCGCCACCGCGCCCGCGCGCGGGCGAGAAGCTAGCCCACCTCGGTGGGCCTGAACCTCGGCGCGGGCGCCGTAGGGGAGCGGGGAACCAGGGCGGGGAACCAGAGAGTGGGAAGCGCGCGGGGAGAACCCCGGCGCCGGACGTCGCGGCCGGCCGATGGCAGGCCGCTTGAACGGAGGCGCCGACGTACACAGTGAAGCGCCACCGGGATGGCCCGGCGGCGTGGATAGTGACGGCGGCGATGGTCCACCGGAGACGATCGCCGGACGGGGACGCCGGCGTCACGTTGGGACTGTCGACGGTCGTGGGAGGCCCGGCCGGCACAGGGCATCCGTCGGCGTCGTCGAGCGCGGTACCCGTGGGCCCGTGGAGTATCTCGCGGGACAATGCACAGAGGCAGCCGCGACAACGGTCGGGGACTTTGCACGATGGCTGTATTGACCGACTTTCGGACGTGCTGGTGGGCTATCCGGTCACCGCACGGTACGACGACTACACCGACCGGAGACCAGCGGTACCTACGATTCGGGCTGCACAGGGCCGACCCGGTACGGCCGCGCACCACCGAGCGACCAGCGGTGCCGCGTTTCGAAGCGTCGCTGGGTCGTCGTCGTGCCTCGTTGGTTTGTGGAATGACAGAACCCCTACCACCACGGAGGCGGTAGGGGTTCTGAGCGGGGTCGTCAGGCCACGTCGTCGGGGATCTCGTCAGGCAGGTCGTCCATATACTCGTACTCCTGCACCTCGTCCGGCAGCTCGGGAGTCACCAGATCGTCGGCGTCAACATAGCGCGCCCACCCATGCACGTCGGTGATCTCGTGCGGCGGGCATCCCGCCATGAGCATGTCGAGCGCGCCATCGAGCTCGGCCAGGCTTACGGTCGCCCTCATCCACGACTCGCAGAGGCCGATGCGGCGCCGCACCTGCCGGACCTCCTCCGGCGTCGGAGCCAGGATTTCAAACGACCGATCAGCTTCGGCAAGGAAGGCGTCCCGATCCAACGCGCGAGCATCCGCCAACCAACCGTGCACGATGCCGGCACGCAACCGATGCGCCTCCATGCCCAGCCGCGCGGCCTTCGCTCGAAGCTCAAGCGCTTCCACACTCAACTCGGCGATCCTGACGCGCCCCGCAGCCAACACACTCGAATCCATCTCCATCTCCTTCACTCGCTCACTGCCACCAGCGCCGGGCGGCGCTGGTGGTTGTCCTGCATGTCCTTGGCCGCCTGCGTCCAGCGACGCACCAGCGACCGGTCGACGCCGACCGCCGTGGCGATCGCACGCTGCGACTCGCCCTCGGCGGCCAGCCGGAGGACCTCAACCACGTCCTCAACGGACTTAGTCGTGCCCGTCTCGGCGTGGACGCGCCCCGCCAGGTCGACCACGGGGTCACCAACCAGATCACCCACTGGTTGGTCCGGGTGGTGGTCGTCAACCACCACCGGTGGCTGGTTGGTTGTCGTGGTGGCGGGGTGGGTGATCGAGTCGACCACCACCTCGCTGACTAGCGGTTTCGCCTGGTGGTCGTCAACCACCGCTGGGCGATCGACCTCGGTCGCCTCCGCCGCGGCGACGGGCGACGCCACCACCGGATCGGCCACCACCACCGTCGGCACCGGGGCGTCAACCACCACCGGCGGCTCAGCCAACCACCCGGTGGTGGGGTGGTTGGCCGCTTCTACCACCGGTGGTTGGACGGTGGTGGTCGTGGTGGCGGCCGGCCGCCGCAAGGACATGACGTAGACCGTCGCCGACACCATCAGGAGATCGGGGACACTCGCCAAGCCCAAGTTCAGCACCGTCGCGTCGAAGAGCCGCGTCGCCACCACGACGCTGTAAAGGCCGACGTACGACGAGGCCAGCACGATCACCGAGAGGGCCGCCACGATAGCCGTCGCCACCCGGCGCGGCCACCCGTCGACCCCCGCCTGTGCCGCGAGCGCGATCCCCTCGATCATCAACAGGAGTGTCGCCGGGAGCGCGCCCGCGATGGCCTTGGCGACACCGAGCATGTCGGGATCGACCACGACCATCGCGGCATGACGGATGTTCCCGTACGACGACACCGCGGCGGACGCGGCGAGCAAGGCCCACCAGAAGGCTGTCGCGACCGCCTTCTGGCGCGGTGTGATCAACGTAGTCGCGGTCATCCGTTCACCTCCGGGATGAAGCCGACGGCCGCGCGGGCCGCGACGGACGCGGGTGCGGACGCCATGCGCTCCGCATTCAGCCGATTGACCGTCTCCCCCCACTGCTCGCTCGCGTCAATCGAGCCCGAGCCGCTCGGAGCTGCTGCCGGGGTCGGTGTCGGCGTCGTACGACGCCATGCCCGCCGGACCTGCCGACCGGCGACACGCACCCGGCCGTCGACACGCTCGTAATCGGGGTGGTTGTCGAGCGCGAGGACGATCTTGTCGAGTGTGACCTTGTCGTTGTTGTTGCGAGCCGGATTCAGTCCCTCGAATGCGACACAGCGGTCGATGATCCACTGAGTGGACACGAGTTCGGTGTCCGAATTTTCCAGAAAATTGTGCACCTCGACGCCCACGGGGTCGTCGAGGTGCGCGCTGCGCACCTCGTCGGCGAGCTTGTTGTAGGCGTCGTCGTAGCACGCCCGCTCACCCGCGCGGTACCGATCCCGAGCCTCGGCGAGCAGCAGATCCATCCACGCCCGCGCCAGGTACTCGGCGGGGATCACGCCTTCGACGGTGAGCACCGCGGAACGCCGGTTACCGGTCAAATCCATCAAGAACTCTTCACGGTTCGTCGTCGCGGCGGTCACGAAGCCGCGGGCGTGGGTCTGGTTGACCGTGCCGTACGGCGACCTCCAAGCGTCGTGACGACCGCTCTGGAACGCCTTGAGGCTGGCCTGGTCGTCCTTGGTCCGCAGCTTGTCGATCTCGTCAATGAGCACGATCGGTGCCTCGTGGGCCGCGATCAAGGCGTCCTTCTCCTTCGCGGCGTCGGGGATGACAGAGACCTCGGCGATCGGCAGGTCATCCGGCGAGATGGCACGGAACAACGACGTTTTCCGCACACCCTGTCCGCCGTACAGCACCAGCATCACGTCCGCCGCGCAACCCGGATCATAGGCCCGCTCCATGATCGTCAGGTAGAAGTTGTCGAGCGTCGCGGTCACGTACGGCGTACCGACGTCCTTCGCGGTCGGGATGGACGTCCCGATGCGATGGACGCCGTCCCACGCCGGCAGTCCGTCGATGTAGTCGCGCCACGGGGAGAAACGATGGCCCATCCCGTGACCGACGAGGGCATTCCGCTCGGCCCGCTCGGACAGCGCGGAATGGTCACCGCCCCAGTACTCCGCGAGCCGGCGGGAGATCTCGACCTTGTCGCGATCGTCCATCCAGCGGAAACGCTCGTCGTCCTTGCGCCACGGCGGCAGCTTCTTCCACGCGAGCCGGCCACCCATCGTCGAGTACCCGAGATGCTGCAAGATCGGGTCGTTCTCGAAGATCGTCGTCGTGTTCCTGTGCGACTTGTCGATCACGCACTTGGCGTTCTTGCCACTGCCCGTGGTGGTCGTGTCGAGCACCGAGCGGACCTCGGCCATCGCCGTGAGGTACTCCGGATCATCGCGCCAGGTCATCGACTCGGTGCGACCCATCGCCGAGTCGAAGACGGATCGGGCAGCGGCGTCGACGTCGCGCGCCTGCAGGGCGTCGATGGATGCGTTGAAAGCCTCGTCTTCGAGCGCAGCACGAGCCTCGGCCTCTTCGAGCGGATCGAACTCGTCGAACTCGTCGAGTTCGACGAGTGTGCTCGACATGATTTCGGGCATGGGGGTATCATCTGAGTTAGGCATCTGAGACGTGTCCTTGTCTATGTCTTACGAAGAACCCCCGGGCCAACGGGGGTTTCTTCATTTCTGGAGCCGGCCTGCGCCGGCGAGATCAGGCCGCGGAACCGCGAGCCGCGTCGGTCGCCGCCGCGCGCTCCTCCAGCCACCGGCGGAGGTCGTCGACGATGTAGATGACGCCGGCCTGATCGCTGTTGTCGGTCTTGACGTAGCGCGGACCGACGCCCATACGACGCCAGTTTTCGAGGGTCTTCGGGCGGCGGCCGATCATGGCCGCCGCGTCGATCGCGTCGACCGCCAGCGGCTGAATGAAGACGGTCGCTGCGGCGGTCGTCTCGACGGGCATCGTGACTGTCATCGTCGCTCCTTCCGGTGGGCTGTTCGGGGCCTTTCCCCACCACCGAAGTTACGGCTGACCTGCACCTATATCAACGACCGCTCGCGCGCTCGGCTGCGCAGACAAACGGCATCCAAGTTCATTCTCGACTTTCACAGAACCGGCGATTTGCGGCCTTCTACCAGCGGTTCAAATAAGTACGAATCGTTCTTGCTGAGACTAATGCAGCAGGCAAGCTGCTGTGACGTAACTCACTCCTAGTGGTGGTACGGAGCCGTCGCCGCTCGGGGGCTATCGCGGGGCGAAGCCGCCAGCGCACCCGTGACACCAGTGACGGGGTGTGACTCCTGTGTGACCCCCTATGTCTCAGCTGTTTCCGCTGGCAGCGGGCCTAAAGGCGGCCGTTTGTGACGCGAGACGGCTGATCTCGCTATTAAGGCTCACAGCGCGCTGTTGCCCACCAACGAACGCCACCCACCGCAACTACCGCTACTGAAAGTTCTTTGCTGATTTGGCGTCTCAGTGTCACAACACCCCTTATGACCTGGGAAAAGGGGTGTGACATCGGGGTCACACCCCCGTCACTGCTGTCACAACCATCTCGGCGTATCCGGCTACCCCTCTCCACGCACGTCGACACCTCCCGACTTGCTCCCACGGCTACGCTCCACCGTTCCGCTCCCGTGGTCACGCTCAGCCATTGCAAGCCGGCTTCTGTCGACAGTCGTGGAGCAGGGATGGTGTCTACGGTCCTTATGAACGCCCCACCCATGCCACCCTCCCCAGCACGTCGGCACCTCCACACTCGCTCCCGTGGTCCCGGAATGACGAAGGACCCCGACGGCCGAAGCCGACGGGATCCTTCCCTTCGCAGTCGGGCACGCCTCACGTGCGCGTCGCGGCTTGTCGCTCCGCACTCCTCAGCGCCGCTTCGATGGCGGCCCGGCGAGCGGGGCTGAATGCCGGCGCGGCGGCCACGATCGCTGCCACCAGCTGTTCGTGCTCGGCTTCGGCATCGGCGATGCGAGGCCTGGTGAGCGCTTCGACGTCCTCGGGGCGGAAACGCAACGCACCTTTGAGCTTGGCCGCCGGCAGCCGGCCGGCGTCCTTGAGTCGCCTCAGATGGCGCTCGTTGTAACCGCTACGGGTCGCCGACTCGGCGAGCGACAGGGTGAACTGGGTGGGATCTGCAACGGCGAGCATCGGCCCGCCTCCTTTCGGAGGTCGAGCGCCCGCACCCTTCGCCGGGCCCCTGCCGGGGGAGTTCCCGCTGCTAGACCGAACCGCGTCGGTCGCGCTCCACCGCTTCTTGCCGCTCGGTCATCGTGGCGGTGGTCCCACTACCGAGGCGGCCTGGCAACAATCTCTACTGTTCGTGGGATGCCACCCCGTCGAACAGCGGCGCACCCGGCATCTGCCGGGATGGTCCGAGTGTAGCCGTTCGTAGCCGGATCTAGTCGGACCGAAACCGCACGTCGATGAGCTTCTTGTCGAATCCCTTCGCACCCCTCTTGCTGGGCAGGATCGTCACGGTCAGCACTTCGTTGAGGATGATCCGCTGTCGCGCCGTGTCCAGCGCGTGCCATGCAGCCTCGACGTCGTCGGCCTGAACCACGGTCAGGCCGGGGTTCGTCGACCGTGGTGTCAGCAAGGCGTCGATCTCGTTGAGCCGGCCGCGGAGCTTGACCGACTCGTGCTTGACGCCGTCGCCGTCCAGCACGCCCTCGGCGTAGAGCGCAGCCAGCCCGTCGATCCTCTCGCTCACCACGGCACGCTCAATGCGCAGCTTCCCGACGTCGACGCCGGCCTCCTCTGGTGGGGCGAACAGGTCGCGGGCGTCGGCGCGGCTCAGCCGGGGGAGTAGCCACTGTCCGACGACGTAGTCTTCGACGTTCTGGGCATTGCGCGACAGGTGCTTGTGCGCGAGGCACGCGTACAGTCGCACCGGTTCGTACGTTCGCTCCTCGCCGGACTTCAACGTGCGGGGGCGCTGCTGGTAGTACGACGTGTAGACCTTCGTCTTGTCGTCGGCGCACTTCCCGCAGTAGGCCAGGCCCGTCAGTAAATGCCGCGGCTCTGTGCCCCACGCCCGACGGCGCTCCGGCGCCCTCAGCTTGCTCTGTGCGGCGTCGAAGACGTCGACGCTCACGATCGCCTCGAAGGCACCGGCATAGGTCAAATCCTGGACGGCCGATCCGGTGGCCTTGCGCTTGTCGGCGTCGGGTTCCCACTTGGTCAGCACGCCCTTGTACCGCGCGTTCCCCAGCAGTGATCGGATGTTCGCATTCGACCACTCCCGTCCCTTCGAGCTGGTGTAGCCCAGCGCGTTCAGGTCACGGGCGATGTGTGTGATCTTCTTACCGGTGACGAAGTCCTCGAACGCCTTCTTGACCGCGGCCGCTTCCTCTGGAATCAGAGTCACCCCATCCTCGGCGAACCCCAGGATCTTCGCCCGGAGCACCGGCTCGCCCCTCAGCCGCCTCGTCTCGTTCGCGTGGATGGCCCGCTCGGACTTGCGACGGATCTCGAACCGGGCGACCGCCGCGAGCATGGTCGCCCGGAACTCCCCGTCTGCCGTCGTGAGGTCGATCTCGCCGTCGACCGTGACGATTCGGGCCTTCCGCTCGATCAGCCGCACGAGGTCTTCCAATGTCCGGAGTAGTCGGTCGAGATCCCGCGCGATGATGACGTCGAACGCCCCGGACCCGACCTGGTTGAGCATGGTCGACCACGCGGTGTCGTCACCGCGAGCCTTCGTCGCCGAGACGCCGTCGTCGATGTACTCGGGGCCGTACTCCCACTCTCTGGCAGTGCAAAGCGCCTGGATACGGCGCCGCTGCGTCTCCAGCGACAGCGATTCGTCATCATCCTCATCGGACTTTGAGACGCGGAGGTATGCAGCGGCGATGGTCATGGTAGGACACTCTAGGCCATGAATGTCTAATACTGTTGAAGTCGGGCTACTTCGAGCGTGCCCTGAATGCCTATGGGCGTGAAGGGGAGCCGTGCCGACGATGTGAAACCATCATGCGCCGCACCGCATTCACGAACCGCAGCTCGTTCTACTGTCCGAAGTGCCAGCGGCCACAGAGTCCGACTTCCGTCCGCTGAACGCCGTCCGCTGATGAGGAGCACTCCCATGTCTGATTTCGCACTGTCCCGTGGTCAGAACACCGCGCTGACCGGACCGCGTCCCCTCACGGTCCAGGTTCGCGGCCGCATACGCCTAGACGTCCTGGCCTTCGTGCTGGGCGATGACGAGAAGGTTTCCGGTGACGCGGATTTCGTGTTCTACAACCAGCCCGCACATCCCAGCGGCGCAGTGACTCTCGATGACCGGGGCGTCGTCGTCGTTGATCCGGCCCGGTTGCCAGGAGGTGCGAGTCGGGTACATATCGGGGTGGTTGCCGAGCATCAGACACTCGGTGATGCGCGGATCGAGGTGGTCCTGGCTCAGGACGGGCGGACCGTGACCGCTCCTGGTGAAGGGCTGACGGTCGAGACATCGGCGGTGCTGATCGAGATCTATCGTCGCGGCGATGACTGGAAGATCCGCAACACCAGTGCGGGATGGGAAGGTGGCTTCGCCGACTTGGTGCGCAGCCACGGTGTGCAGGTCGATGACGAGCCCGTGCCGGGGCAGTCCGGTGCCGCAGGGCCCCGGACGGCGCCTGGCGAGGAGAAGCTCTCGCTGACCAAGCGCGCCACGCTCGACCTGCGCAAGAAGCAGGTACACAAGGTGCTGCTGGAGAAGAAGGTCCAGCCCGGCGTACGTGCCCGCGTGGTCATGGTCATCGACAAAACATTCTCGATGTCGGTGCTGTACCGAGATGGCGTTGTCGGTGAACTTGTCGAGCGGATGATCCCCGTGGCCACCCAACTCGACGATGACGGTGCGCTGGAGGCTTACGTCTACGCGGTGCGGTGCGCCAAGCTGCCTGATATCACCGTGGATCGTGCTGAGGAATGGGTCCGCGAGTACGTACATTTGCGCGGCGCGCACGGTGGCGTCGACTACGACCGGCTCGGGGGCCGTAACGAGGAACTGCCGATCCTGGAGCAGGTGATTGCCGACTGTCGCGAATCGGCCGACCCCGTTCTGGTGCTCTTCTTTACCGATGGCGGTTTTGCGCGGGGCCGGAAGGCGATTCAGAAACTGATCAGCGAGGCCGCGGCGCTGCCGATCTTCTGGCAGTTCATCGGTATCGGGAAGGCCGACTTCGGTGCGCTGACCGCACTGGATGAGCTCTCCGGGCGCATCGTCGACAATGCGGGCTTCTTCGCCGTCGATGACGTATCCCGGATCAGTGACGAGCAGTTGTACCGGCTGCTGCTCTCGGAGTTTCCGGACTGGCTCGCCGCCGCGCGCGCCGCACGGGTGTTGCGTTGAACTGACCGGGCCGCGGCGGGCCGGCTACTCGCCGCGGCCGAGCGCGTTCACCAGCCACGCATCGATGGCTGTGGCCGCCTGACGCCCGACGGGTGTCGGATGGTTCGAGAAGCCGTGCGGTACATCGGGGTAGATCCGGAGAGCGACCTCGCTGCCCGCCGCCGCCAGGCGCGCGGCCATGAGCAGGTTGTCCGGCAGGACCACGTCACCGGTACCGACGACCACCAAAGTGCTTGGCAGGCCCCGCAGGTCACCGTAGGCGGGGGATATGTCGGGAATCGAGCGGTCATCGACATGGCCCGCGTAGGCGGCGACGAAGTAGTCATCGACCACGGCCTTGCCCGATGGGGTGTGCTCGCTCAGGTCGTATGTTCCCGCTTCCAACAGCGCACCACCGAATGCGCCGACGGCGCCGCGGTCGCGCAGTCGCAGTAGGGTGGTGACGGCGAGTGTCGCGCCGGCGGAGAAGCCGCCGAGGATCAGGCTGTCAGTGCCGAAACGGTCACGTGCGCAATCGATCAGCCACTCGGCGGCCGCCGCGCAGTCATCGGGTGCCGCGGGCCACGGATTCTCCGGAGCGAGTCGATAGTCGACGCTGACCACGGCCAGTCCGGTGGCATCGGCTCGCCGGGCGTTTCGTTCGTCATCGGCGACCGCCGAACTCATATAGAAGCCGCCGCCTGGGAAATGCAGCAGAACGCCGACGACCGGTCGATGCAGTGGTTCGATGATCCGGAGCGGTACGGCATGGCCGGCCACGTTGACCGTGTCGACGACCGCGCGGCCGGAGCCGGTGAAACGCGCCTGCCGCGCCGCACGCGCCTCCGTCAACTCCTGATAGTCGGCCAGGGCAGAGGCGCGCGGCCGTGTCTCGTAGAACTCGCTGGTCGCCGCCGCATCAGCCGTCGATACTGATTCGACCAGGCTCCTCAGCGCGAAATCCATGGGCCCAGGCTACTGGGACCACTGACGATTCGACTGTTGACTGTCATGCAAGCGTCCTGCGGGACTGTGACGCGCCCAACTGGTACCGTTTACTTGTACCGCTTCTGGGTTGGAGGTCGTGATGTCCATCAGTGCAAGTGAGGCGAGGAAGACTTTGTTTCCGCTCATCGAGCGGGTGAACGAGGACCGTGACGCGATCGAAATCGTGTCGCGCAAGGGAAACGCAGTGCTGATGTCGGCGGATGAGTACGCGGCATGGCAGGAAACGGCATACCTGTTTCGTTCTCCGGCGAATGCACGCCGACTGCTCGACGCCTACGAGCGCGCCCGTGGAGGTCGTACGGAGGTGCATGAACTCGACCGCTCGGACGACACCGACTGAATGAGACTTGTCTGGGATCTGGCTGCCTGGGAGGACTACACGCACTGGCAGAGCGTGGACCGGCGTGTGCTCAAGCGAATCAACGTCCTGATCGATGCTTGCCTTCGGGAACCGTTCGAGGGGATCGGGAAGCCGGAGCGGCTCAAGTACGGAGCGGCCGGAGCATGCTCACGTCGAATCACCGACGAGCACAGGTTGGTCTACCTTGTCGACGGGAGCGACCTCATCATCTTGCAGGCGCGCTACCACTACTGACTCGGCGGAGTCCCGGTCGATAGATTCACCCAGGCGACCGAGAGCTGTGACGGCTTCCAGTTGTAGCGCTGGACGACTTGAACGGTCTCGGCCTTGTGGTCGACAACCGCATCGATCGAACTACCTATGGTCGTCGGAGCCATGCGCTGCCACTATCCTGCTTCAGCGGGTGGATACAGCGCGATCGGTCTGAGCGGCTTTGCCGGGCGGAAGGATTCGTCTGTCGGGAACGTTGGCACCACCTGAACCGCGAGTGTCCCGAACCGGAAAGGCCCAATACGACCATGAGCACTTCTCCCACCCCGACCGAACTCTGGGTGCAGCGCACCGGAACCCGCCGTTACACCGGGCACAGCTCGCGTGGCGCGCAGGTATTGATCGGATCGGAGGACGTCGAGGGTGTCTTCACCCCCGGTGAGTTGCTGAAGATAGCACTGGGCGCGTGCACCGGTATGTCGTCGGACAAGCCGCTCGCGCGGCGTCTCGGCGACGACTACGACGCGACGATCCGGGTGAGCGGTCCGGCCGACCGGGAGAACGAAGTGTACCCGGTGCTGTCGGAGACCCTGGAGGTGGACCTGTCCGAACTCGACCCCGAGGCGGCACAGCGACTGTTGGTGGTGGTGGAGCGGGCAGTGGAGGCCGTGTGCACGGTAGGACGCACCATCAAGGCCGGTGCCGAGGTGAAACTCGCCATCGAAACAGACTGACGGGAGACGGACTGACGGGGAGACGGACTGACGGGGAGACGGACTGAGCGGGACGAAGTGGCCGCGAACCCCACGGTTGCCGATAGCGTTGTGTGATGAGCGCGACGGAGCAACGGTTGACGGCCTGGGTGCACGGCCGGGTCCAGGGTGTCGGCTTTCGGTGGTGGACGCGTTCGCGTGCCCTCGAGCTCGGCCTCGTCGGGTATGCCGCCAACCAGGCGGACGGCCGGGTGCTGGTGGTGGCCGAGGGTCCGCGCGCGGCTCTCGACCAACTGCGCGACTGGTTGCGGGTCGGCAACACGCCGGGGGAGGTCACGTTGGTCGTCGACGACTACTCCGTAGCCAGAGGTGACCTACGTGGTTTCATCGAGAAATAGGCCTCATCGAGAAGGGTCGTGGAGAGGCGATCGCCACAGTGGCGTGATCCGATCCTGACATACCCCACCGGTAGGCTTGTTGGTCGTGCATCTCAAGAGCCTGACCCTCAAGGGGTTCAAATCGTTCGCGTCGGCCACGACGCTGCGGTTCGAGCCGGGCATCACCTGTGTGGTTGGCCCGAACGGATCGGGCAAATCCAACGTCGTCGACGCCCTCACCTGGGTGATGGGCGAGCAAGGCGCCAAGGCGTTGCGCGGCGGCAAGATGGAGGACGTCATCTTCGCCGGAACCTCCGGGCGGCCCCCGCTGGGACGTGCCGAGGTGACGTTGACCATCGACAACTCCGACGGCGCGCTGCCCATCGACTACTCCGAGGTCTCCGTCACCCGGCGCATGTTCCGTGACGGTGCCGGCGAATACGAGATCAACGGCAGCTCGTGCCGACTGATGGACGTGCAGGAGCTGCTGTCGGACTCGGGCATCGGGCGCGAAATGCACGTCATCGTCGGGCAGGGGCGATTGGCCGCGATCCTGGAGTCGCGGCCCGAGGACCGCCGGGCTTTCGTCGAAGAGGCCGCCGGCGTGCTCAAACATCGTCGCCGTAAGGAGAAGGCCGTCCGCAAACTGCAGGGTATGCAGGCAAACCTGGACCGGCTCGGCGACCTGACCGCCGAACTGCGCCGCCAACTCAAACCACTCGGCAGACAGGCCGAGGTGGCGCGGCGCGCGCAGACCATCCAGGCCGATCTGCGTGATGCCCGGTTGCGGCTGGCCGCCGACGACCTGGTGACCCGGCGTACCGAGATGGCCCGGCACACCGCCGTCGAGGACGAGGTGCGCCGCGAACAGGACGAGGTCACCGCACAGCTGGACACCGTCACCGCGGCCCTGGCCGAACACGAGACACACCTGGCAGAGATCATCCCGGCCGCCGAAGCAGCCGGTCAGGGCTGGTTCCGGCTGTCGGCGCTGGCCGAACGCGTCGATGCCACCTGCCGGGTCGCCGGCGAACGCAGCCGCTACCTGTCCGAACCGTCGGCACTGCCCGGCGGCCCGGACCCGGAGGAACTCGAGATGGAGGCCGAGGAAGCCGCCGAGACCGAGATGGAGATGACCGAGGCCGTCGACATGGCCGCCGAACGCCTCGACGAAGCCAAAACCGAACTGGCCGAACGTGAATTGTTTGCCGAGGCGACCGAACGGGAACATCTGGCGGCGGTGCGCGCGATTGCCGATCAGCGCGAGGGCATCGCCCGGCTGGAAGGGCAGGTGGTCAACCTGCGGACCCGCACCGAGTCGGCGGACGCGGAGACCGCGCGGCTGACCGAGGCCATCGCGTCGGCCACCGAACGCGCCGAACAGGCCCGGCAGGCTCAGGACGCGGCCGAGGCGCTGCTCGCCGAGCTGGATGGTGCCGAAGCCGGGCTCGACGAACACCACGACCGGTGCGTGGCCGCACTCGACCTGTCCGATCACCGGGTGGCCGCCCTGCTCGCCGAGGAACGCACCGCAGAACAACGCATCGCCTCCCTGACCGCCCGCATCGAGGTGCTCGCGGGCAGCCTCGAACGCGGCGACGGCGGAACCTGGCTGCGCGAGAACGCATCCGATGGCCTGCTCGCGCCGCTGGCCGAGCTGCTGACCGTGGAGAGCGGCTACGAGACAGCGGCGGCCTGCGCCCTCGGGACCCTCGCCGATGCCATCGTGACCGTCGACGGGACCGCGGCACTCGGCGCGCTGACCGCGCTGCGCGCCGGCGACGGCGGCCGCGCCGCCCTCATCGTGAGCGGATTGCCGGTCACCGGCCATCGCCGCGACGTCGAGCTGCCACCGGGGACGCGGTGGGCCGCCGACATCGTGACCTGCCCCGACGCCGTGCGCGGCGCGCTCGAACTACTGCTGGCCGACATGGTGATCGTCGACGACCCGGCCGCAGGTCTGGCGCTGGCACAGCGGCATCACCTGCGGGCGGTCACCCGCGACGGTGACCGGATCGGCCCTGCCGCCGTCGAAGGCGGATCCTCGCGCCGGCAGTCGAGCCTGGAGGTGCAGTCGGCGATCGACACCGCCCGCGCCCAACTGGACGCCGCCGGCCGCACCGTCGAGGAGGTCACCGCCGCGCTGTCGGGGGCTCAGTCCGAGCAGCGCGACCGCAAAGCCGCCGCCGAGGAGGCACTCGCCGCGCTGCACGAGTCCGATGCCAATCTCGGCGCGGCCTACGAACAACTCGGGCGTCTCGGCCAGGACCTGCGGACCGCGCTGTCGGAGGCCGAGCGCCTGACCCGACAGCGCGACCGCGCCGAGGAGAGCCGCGGCGAGAACCTGACCGCACTGCGTGAACTCGAAGAGCGCCTGCGCGCTGTGCGCAACACCGGCGACGCCGATTCGGTGTCGGTGGACGACGACCTCGACCGGCTCGCCGCGAGCGAAGCCGTCGGCGCCGCACGCAGCGTCGAGATGGAGGCTCGGCTGGCGTTGCGCACGGCCGAGGAACGACTGGCCTCCGTCCGCGGCAAGGCCGACTCGTTGCGGCGGGCGGCGATCCGCGAACGGGAGAACCGCGAACGCCAGCGCCTGGCCGACCAGGCCCGCCGCGAGGCGGCGGCCGTGGCGCGGGCGGTGGCCGCGGTCGGTGCCGAGGTGGCCGAGCGGGTACGGTTCGCCGTCGCGCAGGCCCAGCGCGGCCGCGACGAACTCGACGCCGTCCGCAGGCAACGGTCGACGGCACTCGATGAACTCAAGAAGCAGTCCGCTCAACTCACCGACCGCCTGAACGCCCTGCGCGACAGCGTGCACCGCGACGAGATGGCCCGCGCCCAGGCGGCGTTGCGCATCGAACAACTCGAAGAGCAGATTCTCGAATCGTTCGCGATCACCCCCGACGACCTGGTCGCCGAATACGGACCGGATGTGCCGATGCCGCCGTCGGCGCTGGAGATCGCCGAGTACGAGCAGGCCAAGGAACGTGGCGACCAGGTGGTCGCACCCGCGCCGATGCCGTTCGATCGGCGTGCCCAGGAGACGCGCGCCAAACGCGCCCAGAAGGATCTCAACACGCTCGGCAAGGTCAACCCGCTCGCCCTGGAGGAGTTCGCGGCCCTGGAGGAACGCTACAACTTCCTGTCCGCGCAGCTGGAAGACGTGAAGGCGGCCCGCGCCGACCTGCTCGCCGTGGTCGAGGATGTCGACGCGCGCATCCTGCGGGTGTTCACCGAGGCGTACGCCGACGTCGAGCGCGAATTCGAGCAGGTGTTCGCCTCGCTGTTCCCCGGCGGCGAGGGCAGGCTCGTGCTCACCGACCCGGGTGACATGCTGACCACCGGCATCGAGGTGGAGGCCCGACCGCCGGGCAAAAAGGTCAAGCGGCTCTCGCTGCTGTCGGGTGGTGAGAAATCGTTGACGGCCGTCGCGATGCTGGTGGCGATCTTCCGGGCCCGGCCGTCACCGTTCTACGTGATGGACGAGGTGGAGGCCGCACTCGACGACACCAACCTGCAACGGCTCATCGGCCTGTTCGAACAGTTGCGGGAAAAATCGCAGCTCATCGTCATCACGCATCAGAAACCGACCATGCAGGTGGCCGACGCGCTGTACGGCGTCAGCATGCGCGGCGACGGCATCACCACGGTGATCTCGCAGCGGCTGCGCGGAGTCGATATCGCCGTCCCCGCCACCACCGAACCCGGGTAGTCTCTGCGCTGATGACATTCGCACTGGTGATTCTGCTTCTGCTCGCCGTGGCGTTCGTTGTTGCCGAGACGGTGGCGCGCCGCGCCGTCGTCACCCGGCTGGCCGGTCGTCTGTCGGAGGCCGCGGGCTATCCGATCGCGGTGACGCTGAGTCGCCGGCCGCTCGTCCTGCAGTACTTCGGGCGGGTGCCGCACGTACATGCCCGAGGTGCCGGCACCGACGGCGAGTGGACCGATATGCGCGCCGAACGTCTCACCCTCGGCGACCGGCCCACCATCGGGGCGTTGCGCGGAACCGTCGAGGTCGACGGGATCGTGCTGACCGGCAGCGCCGACGACCTGACCTACGACAAGTGCGGGCAGACCCACGTACGGGGACTGGACGCGTCGGCGCAGATCTCGTTCGCCCGGTTGTCGACGGTTGCCGCCGGATCCGCGAGCAGTGCGACCGTCACCTCGATCACCGGGAGCGCCGCCACCGGCACGTTGCGCGTCACACTCTCGACGCGGGTCGTGATCGTGCCGGTTCCGGTCGTGGTCACCATCGCACCGACGGTGCACGACGGCAGGATCAGGTTCACCGTGGTCCGGGCCGAGGTGTTCGGGGCGTACGTGTTGTCGGACTTCGTGCAGGTGTTCGTCGACCGGTTCACGCAGAACGTCGACGCACTCACCGATGTGCTCACGGTCGGTGACGTCGAGGTGTCCGATGCGGGGATCGCCGTGGGCGTCACCGCCGGTGACGTGGTGGTCAGCGGGGGAACCGGCGGCTGGCAGGTAGCGCGCGCATCTGCCCGGTCCGGTGAAGTCGAACCCGCCGCACCCGTCGTGGGGTGAGGCGGGTCCGGTCCGTCTCAGGCGTACTGCTTCTGTAGTTCGCGTTTGACCAGTTTGCCGGTGGGGGTGCGGGGCAGATCGTCGAGGAAGTCCACTGACCGTGGCACCTTGAACGCGGCGATCCGATCGCCGACGTAGTCGAGCAGTTCGGCGGCAAGTTCGGCCGAGGGGGCATTGCCGGGCGCCAACTGGACACAGGCCTTGGCGACCTCACCGAGTTCGGGGTCGGGGACTCCGATCACCGCGACGTCGTACACCGCCGGATGTCCGATCAGGACGTTCTCGGCTTCCTGCGGGTAGATGTTGACGCCGCCGGAAATGATGGTGAACGCCTTGCGGTCGGTGAGATACAGGAATCCGTCCTCATCGAGGTATCCGATATCGCCTGTCGTAGACCAGTTTTCGTGTTCAGGATGTTGGGCTTCGCGCGTTTTTGCCGAATCGTTGTGGTATTGGAAGGGCATGTGGTCGCGCTCGAAATACACCAGACCCACCTTTCCGGTGGGCACCTCGGCTCCTGCCTCGTCGCAGATCCGGATGACGCCGAGCAGCGCCTTGCCTACCGATCCGGGGCGTTCGAGCGCATCCTGCGGGCCGATCATCGTCGCCCCGGCGGCCTCGGTCGACGCGTAATACTCGTGGATCACCGGCCCCCACCACTCGATCATCGCGCGTTTGACCTCGGCAGGACACGGCGCGGCGGCGTGGACCGCGTACCGCATGCTGCTCACGTCGTATCGTTCGCGGACCTCGGCCGGGAGTTTCAGCATCCGGATGAACATCGTCGGCACCCACTGGCTGTGTGTGACCCGGTACTTGTCGATCGCGGCGAGCGCGGCCTCCGGCTCGAACCGGTCGAGCATGATCACCGTGCCGCCCACCGAGTTGGTGGTCCCGCAATAGCGCAGCGGCGCGGCGTGGTAGAGCGGCGCCGGAGACAGATACACCGTGTCGGCGCCGAACTGGTAGAGCCCGCCGAAGACCACCGTGTAGGTGTCGGGAATCTGATCGACCTGGCCGTCGGGGAGCGGGATCTTGATGCCTTTGGGTCGTCCGGTGGTACCCGAGGAATACAGGAAGTCGGTGCCGCGGGGCTGATCGGTGCGCGGCTCGGCCGACGCGGTGGCCAGGATGTGGTCGTAGTCGTCGAAACCCGGCAGTGACGAGTTGTGGCCCGATTCGCCCCAGGCGATCCGGTGGCCCGGTCGCGCGAGGTCATCGATCTGTCCGGCTTCGGCGACCGCCGGGGCCACCGCGGCGCCGGCGAACAGGACCCGTGCCCCGCAGTCGGTGAGGATGTAGTTGGTCTCGTCGGCGGTCAGATGGTGGTTGATGGCGGTGAGGTACATTCCACTGCGCAGCGCCGCCCAGTACACCTCGAAGATGTGCAGGCTGTTGTCGGACACCACGGCGACGGTGTCACCACGCGCAAGGCCCAGCGCCGCAAGATGATTGGCGATCCTCGTGGAATTCTCGTCGACCTGCCGGTAGGTGAGGGACGCTCCGGTCGCGGCGGCGATCACCGCCGGCTTGTCCGGCGTGGTGGCGACGAAGTTTCCGGGGAACACGGGCGACTCCTAAGACTGGAACATCTGCGTGACGAGGATATGTGGGC
>Ga0116175_1000887_pt1 | contig 19966 bp, 16 predicted proteins | sample AD_UKC125_MetaG_FD_89802 | JGI IMG/M metagenome (GOLD analysis project Ga0116175, IMG submission 89802) | Active sludge microbial communities of municipal wastewater-treating anaerobic digesters from USA - AD_UKC125_MetaG | ecosystem: Engineered > Bioreactor > Anaerobic > Digestate | place: USA... | reverse complement strand
GCCGAGACGGTGGCCACCGGGTCGGCAGCCGCTGCCGCCGGCGGGTTTACCTCGGTGCTCGCGATGGCCAACACCTCGCCGGTCACCGACACCGCCGAGGCCGCCGAGCGCGTTCTCGATCTCGGCCGAGCCGCCGGCTTGGTCGACGTCGTCCCGGTCGGAGCGGTGAGCAAAGGGCTAGAGGGCGCCGAGCTCGCCGAGATCGGCCTGATGGCCCGGTCCCGCGCGGGCGTGCGGGTGTTCTCCGACGACGGTCGCTGCGTGGCCGACGCCCGGCTGATGCGCCGGGCCCTTGACTATGTCAAGGCGTTCGGCGGGGTCATCTCCCAGCACTCGCAAGACCCCCGCCTGGCCGATGGTCAAGCCTGCTGCCACGAGGGTGAGTGGTCCGGACGGCTGGGGCTGCCCGGCTGGCCCGGGGTCGCCGAGGACGTCATCGTCGCGCGCGATGTCATGCTCGCCCGGCATACCGGATCTCGGGTCCATGTCGCCCACGTCTCCACGGCCGGATCGGTGGAGGTGCTGCGCTGGGCCAAGTCGCGGGGCATCGCCGTGACCGCCGAAGTGACGCCCCACCACCTGGCCCTGGGCACCGAATTGCTCGCGGGATACGACCCGGTTTTCAAGGTCAATCCGCCGCTGCGGCCGACCGAGGACCAGGAGGCGATCCGCGAGGCACTCCTGGACGGCACCATCGACGCGGTCGCCACCGACCACGCCCCGCACGCCCGGCACGACAAGGAACACGCCTTCCCCGATGCGGCGTTCGGCATGCTCGGGCTGGAAACCGCGCTCGGAGTCGTCGCCGACCTGCTCGTGCGCCCAGGGCTGCTGACCTGGAGCGACCTCGCCGACCGGATGGCGACCGCACCGGCCCGGATCGCCGGCCTGAGTGGTCAGGGCCGGCCGCTTGCGGTGGGGGAGCCGGCCAACCTCGTCCTCGTTGACCCCGACGCGTCCTGGACCGTCGAGCGCGATGCCTCGCGCTCCCGGTCTCGCAACAACCCGTGGCACGGCCGCACGGTCCACACGAAGGTCGAGGCGACCTTCCTGCGTGGGGTGTGCACGGCATACCGCGGTCGGGTGGCACCTGCTGGTGGTGCCCTGTCTCTCGAGGAGCTTTCGTGACATCCCTGCTCACCCAGCGCGACCCGGCCGTCCTCGTCCTGGAAGACGGGCGCAGCTTCGCCGGACGAGCCTATGGCGCACTCGGGCAGACCGTGGGGGAGGCGGTCTTCTCGACCGGGATGACCGGCTACCAGGAGACCCTCACCGACCCCAGCTACCACCGTCAGGTCGTCGTCATGACGGCGCCCCATGTCGGCAACACCGGCTGGAACGCCGAGGACGACGAGTCCCGGCGGATCTGGGTCGCCGGGTATGCCGTCCGCGAGGCCGGGCTGCGCCCCTCCAACTGGCGCTCCCGCGGCTCCCTGGAGGCGCAATTGGTCGAGCAGGGGGTCGTGGGGATCTGTGACATCGACACTCGGGCGTTGACCCGGCACCTGCGTGAGCGCGGGGCGATGCGGGTGGGGATCTTCAGTGGACCCGCGGCCGACGCTCGGCCTGAGCAGTTGCTCGAGCGGGTCCACGCAGCCCCCCAGATGGCGGGAGCCGACCTGGCCCGAGAGGTGAGCACCGACACGGCATACGTCGTTCCGGCGGTGGGGGAGCGGCGCTTCGTCGTGGCGGCCATCGACCTGGGCATCAAGGGGATGACCCCTGCGCTCATGGCCAAGGAGGGCATCGAGGTCCACGTTCTGCCGGCCGACGCCACTCTGGAGGACGTCCTCGCAGTCGGCGCGAGCGTCGGGCAATCGGCGCCGGACGGGGTGTTCTTCTCCAACGGCCCGGGTGACCCCGCGACGGCTGATGTCTCCGTGTTGCAGGCGGTGCTCACGCGCCGGATCCCCTTCTTCGGGATCTGTTTCGGCAACCAGTTGCTCGGTCGGGCGCTCGGATTCGGCACGTACAAGCTGAAATACGGCCATCGGGGGATCAACCAGCCGGTGCTGGACCGCACCACCGGCACCGTGGAGGTCACCGCGCACAACCATGGGTTCGCCGTCGATGCGCCGACCAAGCACGACTCCCAGACGCCCTACGGACGGGTGCGGGTCAGCCACATCTGCCTCAATGACGACGTCGTCGAGGGTCTGGAATGCCTCGACATCCCGGCGTTCTCGGTGCAGTACCACCCAGAGGCCGCCGCCGGACCCCACGACGCGGCATACCTGTTCCACCGGTTCACCGACCTCATGCAGCGGCATCGCACTACCGGAGCACCCGCACCAGACACACGGCCCGACGGCCCGCACGCCACAACCGAGGAAGGCGGGCACTGATGCCCAAGCGCGAGGACATCACCAGCGTCCTGGTGATCGGCTCCGGACCGATCGTCATCGGGCAGGCATGCGAGTTCGACTACTCCGGCACCCAGGCCTGCCGCGTGCTGCGCGAGGAGGGCATCCGGGTCATCCTCGTCAACTCCAACCCGGCGACGATCATGACCGACCCGGAGTTCGCCGACGCCACCTACATCGAACCGATCACTCCCGAGGTCGTCGAGGCGATCATCGCCAAGGAACGTCCAGATGCTGTGCTCGCGACCCTCGGCGGGCAGACCGCGCTCAACTGCGCGATGGCCCTGCACGAGCGCGGGGTGCTGGAGAAGTACTCCTGTCCGCTCATCGGTGCCAACGTCCAGGCCATCCAGCTCGGCGAGGACCGCGAGAAGTTCAAGGGCGTGGTGGCGCGCTGCGGGGCCGAGTCGGCGCGCTCGCTCATCTGTCACACCATGGACGAATGTCTCGCTGCCGCAGCGGAGTTGAACTATCCGGTCGTCGTCCGCCCGTCTTTCACCATGGGTGGTCTCGGGTCTGGGTTTGCCTATGACGAGGCCGACCTGCGCCGCATCGCGGGGGCCGGGCTGCAGTACTCCCCGGTGACCGAGGTGCTCCTCGAGGAGTCGATCATCGGCTGGAAGGAATACGAGCTCGAGGTGATGCGCGACCACGCCGACAACGTCGTGGTCGTCTGCTCGATCGAGAATGTCGACCCGATGGGGGTGCACACCGGCGACTCGATCACCGTCGCGCCGGCCCTCACCCTCACAGACCGGGAGTATCAGCGACTGCGGGACATCGGCATCGCCGTCATCCGCGAGGTGGGCGTCGACACCGGCGGTTGCAACATCCAGTTCGCGGTCAACCCGCGCGACGGCCGGGTCATCGTCATCGAGATGAACCCGCGGGTGTCCCGCTCGTCGGCGCTGGCCTCCAAGGCCACCGGGTTCCCCATCGCCAAGATCGCCGCGAAGATGGCCATCGGCTACACCCTCGACGAGGTGCCCAACGACATCACCAAGAAGACCCCGGCGTCCTTCGAGCCGACCCTCGACTATGTCGTGGTCAAGGTGCCCCGCTTCGCGTTCGAGAAGTTCCCCGCGGCCGATCCCACCCTCACGACGACGATGAAGTCGGTCGGCGAGGCGATGTCCCTCGGGCGCAACTTCACCGAGGCGCTGCAGAAGGCGCTGCGCTCGATGGAACGTAAGGAGTCGACCTTCCACTGGTCCGGGGCCGACCCGAGGCCGCAGCTGGCCGAGTTGCTCCGCGAGATCGCCCGACCGACCGACGGCCGGATCGTTCAGGTGCAGCAGGCGCTGCGCGCCGGGGCGACGGTCGAGCAGGTCCACGAAGCGACCGGTATCGACCCCTGGTTCCTCGACCAGATCGCCTTGATCAACGAGGTCGCCCAGGTCGTGCGCTCGGCCGATCGGCTGCGCCCGGATCTGCTCGCCTTGGCCAAGCGGCACGGCTTCTCCGACCGGCAGCTGGCTCAACTCCGGGGTATGCCGGAGGCCGTCGTGCGGGGGGTCCGGCACGCCCTCGGGATCCGGCCGGTCTACAAGACCGTCGACACCTGTGCGGCCGAGTTCGCAGCGCTCACGCCCTACTACTACTCCACCTATGACGAGGAGTCGGAGGTACTCCCGAGGGAGCGCCCCGCGGTCATCATCCTCGGCTCGGGTCCCAACCGGATCGGTCAGGGTGTGGAGTTCGACTACTCGTGCGTGCACGCGAGCTTCGCGCTGCGTGAGGCCGGGTTCGACACCGTCATGGTCAACTGCAACCCCGAGACCGTGTCGACCGACTACGACACCTCCAGCCGGCTCTACTTCGAGCCGCTCACCCTGGAAGACGTCCTCGAGGTCGTCGCTGCCGAGCGCGCGGCGGGACCCATCGCCGGGGTTATCGTCCAGCTGGGTGGCCAGACCCCGCTCGGGCTGGCCCAGGCGCTCAAGGACGAGGGGGTGCCGATCGTCGGCACGCCGCCGGAGGCCATCCACCTAGCCGAGGACCGAGGGGCCTTCGGTCGGGTCCTGGCCGAGGCCGGGCTGCCCGCGCCCAAGCACGGCACGGCATACAGCGTCGAGGACGCCCTGGCGGTCGCCCGCTCCATCGGCTACCCCGTGCTCGTGCGGCCGTCCTACGTGCTGGGTGGGCGGGGGATGGAGATCGTCTACGACGACGAGACCCTGGCCACCTATGTCACCCGCGCGACCATCGCCAGCCCGGAGCACCCGATCCTCGTCGACCGCTTCCTCGACGACGCGATCGAGATCGACGTCGACGTGCTCTACGACGGTGAAGAGATGTATCTGGGCGGCGTCATGGAACACATCGAGGAAGCCGGCATCCACTCCGGCGACAGTGCCTGTGCGCTTCCTCCCGCGACGCTCGGCAGCGCCGAGATCGACCGGGTGCGGCAGTCCTCGCTCAAGCTCGCCCAAGGGATCGGGGTGCGCGGGCTGATGAACGTGCAGTTCGCCCTGGCGCAAGACGTCCTCTATGTCCTGGAGGCCAACCCGCGGGCATCCCGCACGGTGCCCTTCGTCGCCAAAGCGACCGGCGTGCCGCTGAGCAAGGCCGCCTCGCGGATCATGCTGGGCACGAGCATCGCGCAGTTGCGCGCCGAGGGTGTCCTGCCTCCGGACGGCGACGGTGGCACCCTGCCGGCGCACGCCCCGATGTCGGTCAAGGAGGCGGTGCTGCCGTTCGCGCGGTTCCGCACCGCAGAAGGACAGAACGTCGACGCCCTGCTCGGCCCGGAGATGAAGTCCACCGGCGAGGTCATGGGGATCGACATCGACTTCGGTCGGGCCTTCGCCAAGAGCCAGCTCGCCGCCTACGGCGGGTTGCCCGACTCGGGCACGGTGTTCGTCTCGGTGGCCAACCGCGACAAGCGGGCCATGCTCTTCCCGGTGCGTGGCCTGGTCGACCTCGGGTTCACCATCCTGGCCACCGCGGGCACCGCAGATGTATTGCGGCGCAACGGCATACCGGTCGAAGTCGTGCGCAAGATCACTGAGCGGGCGGGGGAGCCGTCGGTCGTCGAGGACGGACGCACCATCGCCGATCGCATCCTCGATGGCGAGGTGGCCATGGTCGTCAACACGCCGACCGGGTCCAATGCCCGCGCTGACGGCTACGCGATCCGCGCCGCCGCGATCACCGCAGACGTCACCCTCATCACGACCGTCCAGGAGTTGGCGGCCGCGGTGCAGGGCATCGCCTCGATGCGGATGGCAGCGTTGCAGGTCACCTCGCTGCAACGGCACGCCATTGCGCTGGACCTGTACGCACGGAATGGGAAGCCGAGCGCGAAGCAGAGTGCTGTGGTGGCCGGGTGAGGACCTACGACGCGGTCTTCCACCACGTGCTGCGCCACATCGACCCAGAGGTCGCCCACCGGGTCTCGTTCCGTGGATTGCGGGGCCTGTATGCCGTGCCCGGCCTGGGCCGCGGGATCGGATCTCGGCTGGCTCAGCCCGACCCGAGCCTGGCGATCCGGGTGTTCGGGCGCACGGTGAGCAGCCCGCTCGGTCTGGCGGCGGGCTTCGACAAGAACGCGAAGGGCATCGACGCGTTGGCGGCACTGGGTTTCGGTTCGGTGGAGATCGGCACGGTGACCGGGCAGCCGCAGCCGGGCAATCCGACTCCCCGGCTGTTCCGCCTGCCCCTGGACCGCGCCATTCTCAACCGGATGGGGTTCAACAACGACGGTTCTGAGGTGGTCGCCGAGCGGCTGGCGCGGCGGGCTGCCGGGCAGCACAGCGACGTGCTGCTCGGGGTCAACATCGGCAAGACCAAGGTCGTGCCCAACGACGCCGCGATCGAGGACTACCTGGTCAGCGCTCGTCGCCTGGCTCCACACGCCGACTACCTCGTGGTCAATGTCAGCTCGCCCAACACGCCCGGGCTGCGGGACCTCCAGGCAGTCTCCTCGCTGCGGCCGTTGCTCGGAGCCGTCGGCCCGGCCGCGGATGCTGCCGCGGGTCGCCCCGTGCCATTGCTGGTCAAGATCGCGCCCGACCTGGCCGATGCCGATGTCGTCGCGGTGGCCGACCTCGTCACCGAGCTCCGGCTCGCGGGTGTCGTCGCCACGAACACGACGATCGGCCGCGACGGCCTGCGCACCACGCCGGAGAAGGTCGCCGCGTTCGGGCTGGGGGGTCTGTCCGGGCCGGTCCTGGCCCGCCGGTCGGTCGAGATGCTGCGGCTGCTGCGGGCCGAGCTTCCTGGGGATGCGGTGGTCATCAGCGTGGGCGGCGTGTCCACCGCTGACGACGTCGCGCGCCGGCTCGATCTCGGCGCCACCCTCGTGCAGGCCTATACCGGGTTCGTCTACGGCGGGCCGTTGTGGGTGCGTCAGATCAACGCCGAACTTGCCCGACGCACCAGGAGCGCCCGTGCCTGAACCCCTCCCCACGGCATACCCGGCCGGTGCCGCGCCGCAGTCCTTCGGGGTACGGCTGGCTGCCGCGATGGCGCGGTTCGGGCCGCTGTGCGCGGGCATCGATCCCCATCCCGGGCTGATGCACAGCTGGGGGCTGTCCTACGACGTGCAGGGGCTGGAGCGGTTCGCGCTGACGTGCGTCGATGCCTTTGCCGGCCGGGTGGCCGCGGTCAAGCCGCAGTCGGCCTTCTTCGAGGTGTTCGGGTCGACCGGGGTGGCCATCCTCGAGCGCACTGTCGCCGCGTTGCGCGAGGCCGGCACCCTGGTCATCCTCGACGTCAAGCGCGGCGACATCGGCACGACGATGGACGCCTATGCCGAGGCTTTCCTGGGCAAAGACGCCATCGACCCGCCGGATGCGATCACCGTGTCGCCCTACCTCGGCTACGGCTCCCTGCGGCCCGCGATCGACCTCGCCCACGCCACTGGGCGGGGGGTCTTCGTCCTGGCGCTCACATCCAACCCGGAGGGCCCGGCGGTGCAACACGCGCGACTCGGCGGTGTCAGCGTCGCCGGCCACGTGGTGGCCGGGGCGACCGCCGACAACCTGGCCGCAGCCGCGGCCGGCCAGCTCGGCTCGGTCGGCCTGGTCGTCGGGGCCACGGTGGGGGACGCCGTCGCCGAGCTGGGACTCGACCTGCCGGGGGTCAACGGCCCCTTCCTCGCCCCCGGCGTGGGCGCCCAGGGGGGCACGGTCGCCTCGTTGCGGAGGGTCTTCGGCGCTGCGCTGCCGTGGGTGCTGGCCTCCTCGAGTCGCGAGGTGCTGCAGGCTGGACCGGATGTCGCCTCGCTGGAACGGCGGGCCGACGCCGTGGCCGACGAGCTACGCAGTTTCGGGCGGTGAGCTGCCTCGGCGGGTCGCCGGCACCACCACATTGTCGATGAGCCGGGTGCGCCCGAACCGCACGGCCAGGGACAACAGCGCCCCGTGCTCCAGGTCGATCGCAGCCAACTCCGCGAGCGAGTCGGGGTCGGCCACGCTGACGTAGTCGATCTCGGCCCTGGGCTCATCAACGATGATCTGCGCCATGAGCCGCCGCAACGCGTGCGCATCGAGCTCGCCGCCCTCCGCGGCCTGGCGCGCGGTGTTCAATGCCCGGTACAACACGCTGGCAGAGGCCCGTTCGGCGCCCGACAGGTAGGTGTTGCGACTGCTCATCGCCAGCCCGTCGCTCTCTCGGACCGTCGGACCGACGACGACCTCGAGCGGCAGCGCCAGGTCGTGGGCCATCCGTTGGATGACCCGCACCTGCTGGGCATCCTTCTGACCGAAGTAAGCCTTCGTGGGGGAGACCGCCCCGAAAAGCACGGCCACCACCGTCGCGACGCCGGTGAAGTGACCTGGCCGCCGAGCCCCCTCGAGCACGTCGGTGATGCCGCCGACCGTCACGGTGGTCGCGAATCCCGGGGGGTAGACGTCCTCGACACCAGGAGTCCACACCAGATCGGCACCGGCAGCACGCAGGAAGCGCAGGTCGCGGTCGAGATCGCGGGGGTAGGCCGACAGGTCTTCCTCGGGCCCGAACTGCGTCGGGTTGACGAAGATGGACACCGCAGCAGCGCCGCACTCCTGCTTGGCCAGCCGGACCAAGGACAGGTGCCCCTCGTGGAGATAGCCCATCGTGGGCACCAACCCCAGCCGCGGGAATCCGGCTCGGGCAGCGCGCAGTTCGCGCCGCGTGGTCACGACCTTCACGGCATACCTCCGGCTGGTGGGGTCGCCTGACCCGCCGGAGCGCTCCGGACGACGCCCGGGACATCCGCCAGCGCCTCCTGCAGCACCTCGGGCGCCATCGACGCGGTCTGCGCGGCGGTGGGGAAGCTGCGATCGCGCACCTGTGCGGCGAACTCGTCCAATGCCGCCACCGCGGCGTCTGCGAGGTGTGCAAAGCGACGGGTGTGCCGTGGGACGAGTTCGTCGTAGAGGCCCAGCACGTCGTGCCAGACCTGGACCTCACCGTCGCACTCCGCACCTGCGCCGATGCCGATCGTGGGGACGCGCAGCCGGGCCGTGATGGCCTGGGCCAAGGCCCCGGGGACGAGCTCCAGGACGATGGCCCACACGCCCGCCTCTTGGATGGCCAGGGCGTCGAGGACGAGCCGACGTGCTGCGGCGGCATCCCGCCCCTGCACCCGCAGCCCGATCTGATGCACCGACTGGGGCGTGAAGCCCAGATGCCCCATAACGGGGATGCCCGCATCGACCAGTCGCCGGATCGTCGGCGCCAGCGTCGCGCCGCCTTCGAGCTTGACCGATTGGGCGCCGCCCTCGGCCATGAGCCGCCCGGCATTGCGCAAGGCGTCCTCGGTAGTGGCGTAGCTGAGGAAGGGCAGGTCGGCGACGATCAACGGTTTGGAGCAGCCCCGCACCACGGCGCGAGTGTGGTACAGCACGTCGTCCACCGTCACGGGGAGCGTCGAATCACGGCCTTGCACCACCATTCCCAGCGAATCTCCGACGAGGATGAGTGGGATACCGACTCGGTCGGCGATGCGGGCGCTGGTGTAGTCGTAGGCGGTGATCATCGGGATCCGCACGCCTTCCGCTCGCATTCGGTGGATCGAGGCGATGCTCGCGCGCATCCGGTCACCTATCCTGGTAGGTCACGTCACGAGGCGAGCCGTCGGTCGACCCACCCAGCAACTCCAGCATCTCATCGTGGCGCGCCGGCGCGAGTTGTCGTGCAACGAGTCTGAGGGTGGCCCGTCCCAGGACCTGGTAGACGGCCATGGTCTCGGGATCGGTCGACAGCGCGGCCAGATGGGCGCGGATGGTGCCCACGTCGCCTCGCACGAGGGGCCCGGTGAGTCCCTCGGGCAGACCGGAGTCCTCGAGCGCGTCGATCGCGCTGCGTGCCAGCGGGACGAGTGCCTGCAGCGCCTCCTGCGGTGCCAGGCCGCAGCCGGTGAGCAGTTCGGCCGCCTGCCCCAGCAGGCCGACGACGCTGTTGGACCCCAGAACCGCGGCGGCGTGGTAGCGCCCCTTGGCGTCCTCGGGAAGCAGTCGGGGTACGCCGCCCACGGCGCGGGAAAGCATGGCGAGCACGGTGCGCAGGCCGTCGTCGTCGGTGGTGATGGCCCACGTCGCCCCGTAGCGTAGCTCGGTGTCGGGTCGGGGAATCGCCAGAAGCGGGTGCCAGGAACCCACTGGAACGCCGGCCGCGCCCATCGCCGCCAGGCTGCTGAGGTCGGTGGCTCCCGAGCAGTGCACGATGGCCAAGTTGGCCCGACGGCGCGCTGTCGGCAGGAGGTCGGCAAGTCGGTGCGCCACCGCGGCGATCTGCTGGTCGGGCACCGTGACGAGGACGAGATCGCTGCGACCCAGCAGCTCCACGGGGGTGATCGCATCGATTCCCAGGCGAGCGGCGGCCGCTGCTACACGATCCGGGTCTCGGCCCGCGATCCCGCTGAGGTCGACGCCGGCTGCTGCGAGGGCTCGAGTCACCGACTGGCCCACCCGGCCCGGACCGAGCACACCGATCCGCGGCAGGCCGTCCGGCCCTGGCCGCGGCCCCACGCCAAGAGTCATGGCTCATGCTCCCATTCGGCCCGATGACCTCCACCCGGCAGCAACACCCCTGCGGCTGTCGTTGCGTGCCTGGTGGGGCCTGGGTAGGTTCGTCTTCGATGATCGACCGACCCGCAGGAGTGTGACGTGGCTCTTCCCGAGCTGACCCCGCAAGAGCGTGCGGCTGCGCTGGAGAAGGCCGCCCAGGCCCGGCGTGAGCGGGCCGCCGTGAAGAACCGGCTCAAGATGTCGCGCGGCTCGCTGGGTCAGGTCATCGCCGAGGGCAAGGACAACCCAGTCATCGGCAAGATGAAGGTCTCCGCACTCCTGGAGGCGATGCCTGGCATCGGCAGAGTGCGGGCCAGCCAGATCATGGCCGAGGTCGGGATCTCGGAGTCCAGGCGGGTCCGCGGGCTGGGCATCAACCAGACCTCCGCCCTCGTCGCCCGATTCGACGGGTCGTGAGCGCCGCCCAGGCGCCGCAGACCCTCCACGAGCCGCGTCTCGTGGTGCTGGCCGGGCCGACCGCGGTCGGCAAGGGGACGGTCTCGGCATACATCCGCACGCACTTCCCGCAGGTCTACCTCTCGGTGTCGATGACCACCCGGCCCCCGCGCCCCGGTGAGGTCGACGGCGTGCACTACCACTTCGTGGCGCCCCAGGAGTTCGACCGGCTCATCGCGGCGGGGGAGTTTCTCGAGTATGCCGTCGTGCACGGCCGCGCGAAATATGGCACCCCGCGCGGCCCGGTCGAGCGCGCCCTCGCCCTCGGCCAGCCCGCGTTGCTGGAGATCGACCTGCAGGGTGCTCGCCAGGTCCGCGAGACCATGCCCGAGGCCATGTTCGTCTTCCTTTCCCCGCCGAGCTGGGACGAACTCGTCCGCCGTCTGGTCGGCCGGGGCACCGAGGATGCGGCCGAGCGCGAGGTCCGGCTCGAGACCGCGCGCCGCGAGTTGGCGGCTGCCGACGAGTTCGACCGGGTCATCGTCAACGACGATGTTCGTCGGGCCAGTGAGGAACTCGTATCATTGATGGATTGGCGCCCATCGGCGCTCTAGAAGCCTGCCCCCGATCGAAGCGAGACCTCGACGTGTCCGGAACCGTGGCCAACCCCATCGGGATCACCAACCCGCCCATCGACGACCTGCTGCGCGCCACCGACAGCAAGTACGCCCTGGTGATCTACTCGGCCAAGCGGGCCCGTCAGATCAACGCTTACTACTCCCAGTTGCAGGAGGGCCTGCTCGACTACGTCGGTCCCCTCGTGGAGACCGAGGTGCACGAGAAGCCTTTGTCGATCGCGTTGCGCGAGATCAACGAAGGGTTGCTCACGGCGGAGTCGGCGGAGGGCTGATCCCACCGTGCGGGTCGTCCTCGGTGTGAGTGGCGGCATCGCGGCATACAAGGCCGCTGCGCTGCTGCGGCTGTTCAGCGAGAGCGGTCACGACGTCACCGTCGTGCCGACCGCCGCTGCCCTGGAATTCGTAGGCGCCCCGACTTGGGCTGCGCTCTCGGGCAAGTCGGTGGCCAGCGACGTGTGGACCGGTGTCGACCAGGTCCCGCACGTACGAATCGGGCAGCAGGCCGACCTTGTCGTCGTTGCCCCGGCTACGGCTGATCTGCTCGCGAAGGCGGCGTGCGGCCTGGCCGACGACCTGCTCACCGCCACCCTGCTCACGGCTCGATGCCCGGTCGTCTTCGCGCCGGCCATGCACACCGAGATGTGGCTGCACCCGGCCACCCAGGCCAATGTCGCGACGTTGCGCGCCCGCGGCGCCCATGTCATCGACCCCGCATCCGGCCGGCTCACCGGGGCGGATACCGGCCTCGGCCGGCTGCCCGAACCCGCTGATATCGCTGCCGAAGCGCTCGCCGTGGCGGCTGCCGCCACCCGCGGTGGTGGCGCCGCCCAGGTCGCAGCCTCGGACGACGATCCGGGTATGCCGTTGACCGGCGTGCGCGTCCTGGTTACCGCCGGTGGCACGCGCGAACCCCTCGATCCGGTGCGCTTCCTGGGTAACCGATCCTCCGGCAAACAGGGGGTGGCCCTTGCGGAGGTCGCCGCCGCTCGGGGGGCCGAGGTCACCCTGATCGCCTGCAATCTCGAGGCAGCGGTGCTGCCCAGATCGGCGATGAGGGTGCTCCCGGCTGGTTCGGCGTTGGAGCTTGCCGACGCCGTGTCACGCGAGGCTGCGTCGGCCGATGTCGTCGTCATGTGTGCGGCCGTGGCTGACTTCCGGCCCAAGCACTATGCCGAGGCCAAGATCAAGAAGACGCACGGCAGCGGACACGACGATTCGGCCCCCGTCGTCGAATTGGTGCGCAACCCGGACATCCTCGCCGGGCTCGTCGCCGACCGAGGCACCGCGCCGTCGCCGGTCGTCGTCGGCTTCGCCGCCGAGACCGGCGACGACTCCGGCTCGGTGCTGGAGTTGTCACGGGCGAAGCTGGCGCGCAAGGGCTGTGATCTGCTCGTCGCCAACGAAGTTGGGTCGGACAAGACCTTCGGCGCAGACACCAACTCGGTGCACCTGCTTTTCCGCGACGGACGTCCGGATATCGCGGTCGGGCCGACCACGAAACGCCGGGTGTCCGAAGCAGTCTGGGACGCCGTAACCACCTTGCTTCCGCACTGACGACGGTCCGATCCCCAGGAGCCCGCCTGCTGGCAGGCCAGAGCATGGGGAAGCCGAGCCTGGCGCGGTCGGTGCCCACCGGGTCGGGCGATAAGATGGAAACCGGCCAAATGAGTCGGCCGCTCCCTCGCCTTCCTCTTGGAGTCTCATCGTGTCTGCGCGTCTGTTCACCTCGGAATCGGTCACCGAGGGACACCCCGACAAGATCTGCGACCAGATCAGTGACCGCATCCTCGATGCCATGCTGGAGCAGGACCCGCGGGCCCGCGTGGCCGTCGAGACCATGGTGACCACCGGGCTGGTTCATGTCGCGGGCGAAGTGACGACCGAGGCCTACGTCGAGATCCCGCGGATCGTGCGCGACACCGTGCTCGGCATCGGTTACGACTCTTCGACCAAGGGCTTCGACGGCGCGTCGTGCGGCGTGGAGGTCTCCATCGGCCAGCAGAGCCCCGACATCGCTCAAGGTGTCGACACGGCATACGAAAGCCGCACCGGTGCGGTCGACCCGCTGGACAAGCAGGGCGCAGGCGACCAGGGGTTGATGTTCGGCTATGCGTGCGATGACACCGCAGAGTTCATGCCCTTGCCGATTCACCTGGCCCATCGGCTTTCGGAGCGACTCACGGCGGTGCGCAAGGACCAGACGCTGCCCTACCTCCGGCCCGACGGCAAGACCCAGGTGACCATCGCTTACGACGGCGATCGTCCGGTGCGCTTGGACACCGTCGTCATCTCCAGCCAGCACGCCGCTGACATCTCGCTGGAAGGCATGCTGCAACCTGATGTCATCGCGCAGGTCATTGAGCCGGTCTTGGCGCAGCTGCAGGCATCCGGGTCGGACCTTGACGTGTCCGATTACCGCACTCTGATCAACCCCACCGGTCGGTTCGAGGTGGGCGGGCCGATGGGCGACGCGGGGCTGACCGGTCGCAAGATCATCGTCGACACCTACGGCGGCATGGCCCGGCACGGTGGTGGCGCCTTCTCGGGCAAGGACCCCTCGAAGGTCGACCGCTCCGCCGCTTATGCCACCCGGTGGGTCGCCAAGAACGTCGTCGCCGCCGGGTTGGCCCGACGCTGCGAGATCCAGGTGGCCTATGCCATCGGGGCGGCCAAGCCGGTCGGGCTCTACGTCGAGACCTTTGGCACCGAGACTGTCGCCGCCGAGAAGATCCAGGCGGCCATCGAGGCGGTCTTCGACCTGCGGCCGGCCGCGATCGTCGAGGAGCTCGACCTGTTGCGTCCGATCTATGGGGTCACCGCCGCTTACGGCCACTTCGGCCGCGCCGCAGCCGACAACACCGAGCGCCCGTTCACCTGGGAGCAGACCAACCGGGTCGACGAGCTGCGGTCAGCGATCCGCTAGTCCGTCGGGTCGCGACCCGGTTCGGGAGGCCCTGCGCTAGGCGTCGGGCCGGTCGAGGATGTGCTGGCGGGCCACGGCATACCGTGCCCTGACCGACTGGCCCGTCAGCCGGGCCGACTCATCCAGGGTGTAATGCTCAGTGCCGGGGTCCGCCCACTCCGGCGGGGTCGCCGTGTCGGCCAGCACCCAGGCGGCCTGGCGCGCGGCCCCATCCGCGACGTACTCGCCCGGGGCGGGCACAACGACGGCAGCTCCGAGAATGCCGGGGGCCAACCGGCGCAGGGCTTCGGCCCGCGCGCCCCCGCCGATGAGCAACACCCGCTCGACCGTGACGCCGGTCGCCACGAGGGCATCCAGACCATCGGCGAGGCCGCAGAGCAACCCCTCGACGGCGGCCCGGGCCAGGTGCGCGGGCGAGGTGGTCTCCAGGCGCAAGCCGTGCAATGCGCCGGTCGCGGTCGGGAGGTTGGGGGTGCGTTCGCCTTCGAGATAGGGCACGAGGACCAGCCCGTCACAGCCGGCCGGCGCCTGAAGAGCAAGCTCGGACAGCTGGGGCAGGGACACGCCGAGGATGCGCGCCATGGATTCGCCGACCCGGGCGCCGTTGAGCGTGCAGGCCAGCGGCAGGTAGGCCCCGGTAGCGTCCGCGAACCCACTAACCAGGCCGGAGGCATCCCGAGCCGGGACCGGGCTGACCGCAGACACCACCCCGGAGGTGCCGATGGATACCGCCACGTCGCCCGCGGACATCGCCAGGCCAAGAGCGGCACCGGCGTTGTCGCCTGCGCCCGGGCCGATGATCAGGTGACCCCAGCGCTGCGGATCTCCCTGAGCGGCAACGGCATTCGGTGCGCACACCTGGGGGAGAGCAGCATCGTGTCCCAGCGCACGGACGAGCAGGTCGCGCCGGTAGTCGCCACTCACTGGATCCCAGTAGCCCGTGCCCGAGGCGTCGGAACGGTCGGTGCGCAACGCCCCGAGGTCACCACCGGGCCCATGCCCGGCCAGCCGCCAGGTGAGCCAGTCGTGGGGGAGCGCGACGGCTGCCACCCGAGCAGCGTTGTCCGGCTCGTGTTCGGCCAGCCAACGCAGCTTGGTCACGGTGTAGGAGGCCACCGGCACCGAGCCGGTCGCGTCGGCCCAGGCCTGGGCGCCGAGCTCGTCGACGAGGTCGGCCGCCGCCTGGGCCGAGCGCGTGTCGTTCCACAACAGGGCGGGTCGAATGACCTCGCCCTGTGCGTCGAGGGCCACCATGCCGTGCTGCTGACCACCGATCGCGATGGCCGCGACATCCTCCAGCCCGCCGGCATCAGCGATAGCGGCCTGCAGGGCACTCCACCAGTGCGCGGGGTCGATCTCCGTGCCATCCGGGTGCGAGGCCCGGCCTGATCGAACCCGCTCGCCGGTCACGGCATCCCGGATGACGACCTTGCACGACTGGGTGCTGGAGTCGACGCCGGCGACCAGCGAGCGGGCGGTGTGGGACGGCATACCGGCTGCTCCTGTGCCTGGGGTCAGCGGGCGCCGAGCGCGTGCTCGACGGCCAGCTGGTTGAGGGCCACGAACGCGTAGCCGGCTTCGGCGAGTGCGTCCGGGTCGACGTCCTCGTATGCCGTGTGGTCGGCCAGCAGGTCGGCCAGAGTCTCGCCCGGAGCCATCGTCGGCTCGGCCAGCTCCAGCACCCGGCTCGCGGCAATGGCCGCTTGCACCTCGGGGTCGGCGCGGTAAGCGGCGGCGCGGTCCTTGAGCAGCAGGTAGGTTGACATGTTGGCTGCGGCCGAGGCCCACACCCCGTCGTAGTCCTCGGTCCGGGACGGCTTGTAGTCGAAGTGGCGGGGTCCGTCGTAGCGCGGTCCGCCGCTGAGGAAGCCGTTCTCCACGAGGTCGACGGTGAAGAAGGCCGAGAGCAGGTCGCCATGGCCGAAGCAGAGATCCTGGTCGTACTTGATCGAGCGCTGGCCGTTGAGGTCGATGTGGAAGAGCTTGTCCGACCACAACGCCTGGGCGATGCCGGAGGTGTAGTTGAGGCCGGCCATCTGCTCGTGCCCGACCTCGGGGTTGAGGCCGACGATGTCACCGTGCTCGAGCTGGGCGATGAAACCGAGCGCGTGCCCCACGGTCGGCAGCAGGATGTCACCGCGCGGCTCGTTGGGCTTGGGCTCGATGGCGATACGCAGGTCGTAGCCCTGGCTCTTGATATGGCTCGCGACCGTGTCGATGCCCTCGCGGTAGCGATCGAGGGCAGCCCGTTGGTCCTTGACCCCGTCGTATTCCGCGCCCTCCCGGCCGCCCCACATGACGAAGGTCTGGGCGTCGAGCTCGGCAGCGAGGTCGACATTGCGCAGCACCTTGCGCAGGCCGTAGCGGCGTACCTCGCGACGGTTGGACGTGAAGGCGCCGTCCTTGAAGATCGGGTGGGTGAAGGTGTTGGTCGTCACCATGGGCACGACCAGTCCGGTCTCGTCGAGGGCTGCGCGGAAGCGGGTCAAGATGTCGTCGCGCTCGGCGGCGGTGGACCCGAAGGGGACGAGGTCGTCGTCGTGGAAGGTGATGCCCCACGCGCCGAGCTCGGCCAGCTGGTGGACCGCGTGGATCGGGTCGAGCGGGGCTCGGGTGGCGTCACCGAACTGGTCTCGAGCTTGCCAGCCAATGGTCCAGAGGCCGAACGAAAACTTGTCAGAGGGAGTTGGTTGGCGAGTCATGTGGTCTCCTCATCGGGTTCGTTGACTCACTAAACATAATCACCGTGGCCTGTATGGTCAATGCCGTGGACCACACGACCTCTGCTGTGCCGGCCGATGCCGAGGCACGACGACCGCTGCCCAAGGACCGCCGCCGGGGGGCGCTCACTCGCCCGGCCCGGCAGTCCTCGCTGCGCGAGCACAACCTTTCCTTGGCGCTGCGCTATATCGTCGACTCACCGGTGCCGACCACGCGCGCCCGAGTGGCCGACGGCACCGGCCTGACCAAGGCCACGGTGTCCGAACTCGTCGACTTGCTCGTGTCGGCGCGCCTGGTGACCGAACTCGAGCCGGAAGCCGGCGAGCGGGTGGGGCGCCCCGGGGTGCCGCTCATCCCCGCAGCCCGGACCTTCGTGGGTCTGGGGCTGGAAGTCCAGGTCGATCACATCGCGGTCCGAGCGGTCGACCTGCAGGGCACGACCCTGTATGAGCGGGTTGTCCACGGTGACTACCGACGCAGCGACCCCGACCTTACCCTGCGCCAATTGGCCAAGCTCGTCGAGCCGGTCGTCGCGACAGCGCGAGCTCAGGGCGGGCGGGTGGCGGGCGCCTGTGTGTCGGTGCCTGGCCTGGCCCGGCTGGGTTCGGGGGTGGTGCGCTATGCACCCAACCTCGGCTGGGAGGACGTCGATGTCACGCACGTCCTGGGCAGTTCCAGCGCGCTGCGAGACGTGCCGATCGAGGTCGGGAACGACGCCGATCTCGGCGCTCTGGCCGAAGCGCGCACTCGCTCGCGGCTGGCCGGCCTCTCCCGGCTGGATCAGAACTTCCTCTTCATCGCCGGTGAGGTCGGTATCGGTGGGGCCATCGTGCTGGGTGGGGAACTGGCCTCGGGCATGCATGGCTGGAGTGGCGAGATCGGTCATGCCGTCGTCGACCCCAACGGGCCGCGGTGCAACTGCGGTGCGCTCGGGTGTCTGGAGCAGTTCGCGGGCAAGGACGCCCTGGCTCGCGCCGCCGGAGTGTCTTTGGAAGCATCGACCGAGACGCTGCGCGGGATGGCGCTGAAGGGCGACCTGCAGGCGATCGCCGCCATCACCACAGCCGCGACGGCGCTGGGTCGCACGGCCTCCTCGGCCATGAGCCTCATCGACGTCGACCGTCTCATTCTCGGCGGCGCGTATGCCGTGCTGTGCGACCTGCTGCGCCCTGGAATCGAGGCCGAGTTGACCAGTCGGGTCATCTCTCGCCGCTGGTTGCCCTTGCACGTGGAGGGGGCGGTGAGCGGCGAGATGGCCAGCCTGACGGGAGCCGCCCTGCGGGTCATCGACCACATCGTCGCCGACCCCAACGAGTGGGTCGGCGCGGGCAGCTGATCGGGCGCCACCGGCGCCGAGCGCCCGGTCGCCCCCAATTCGGCCGAGACGTTGCCGAATCGTTACCTGAGCCTGGGTTGCCATCTCTTGCATCAGCTACTCGGCAGGAATATGTTCAGTCACACAACAAATGTCCCGGGAAGAGCCACCCTGGGACGACCAACGCCGGCCCAGCCGTGCGAGGAAGGACACGTCCATGACCCGCAAGATCACCCCGGTCATTGCCGGCCTCGGTGCGATCGCACTCATCGCGTCAACCGCAGCCTGCAGCTCGACCCGGGACACCGCCACGCCGGGCGCGAGCTCGGGTGCGGCCGGAGGCCTCATCGGCATCGCGATGCCGACCAAGAGCCTCGAGCGCTGGAACAAGGACGGCGCTCACCTTGAGGAACTGCTGAAGAAGTCCGGCTACGAGACGACGCTGCAGTACGCCGACAACAAGGTCGACCAGCAGATCACCCAGATCCAGAACATGATCAACCAGAACCCCAAGGTCCTGGTCATCGCCTCGATCGACGGCACCGCGCTCGCCCCCGTCCTGGCCACCGCCAAGACCAAGGGCATCAAGGTCATCGCCTACGACCGTCTCATCAACGGGTCGGAGAACGTCGACTACTACGCCACCTTCGACAACTACAAGGTCGGCCAGCTGCAGGGTGAGTTCATCAAGACCAAGCTCGCCAACATGACCAAGCCGGTCAACCTGGAGCCCTTCGCCGGCTCGCCCGACGACAACAACGCCAAGTTCTTCTTCTCCGGCGCGTGGGATGTCCTCAACCCGCTGGTGAAGTCCGGCGACATCGTCGTTCCCTCCGGAAAGGCCCCCGCCTCGAACGAGGAGTGGACCAAGATCGGTATCCAGGGTTGGGGCTCCGACACCGCCCAGTCCGAGATGCAGAACCGCCTCAACTCGTTCTACACCGGCGGCAAGAAGGTCAACGTCGTGCTCTCCCCGAACGACTCGCTGGCTCTGGGGATCGCCCAGGCCCTCGAGGGCGCCGGGTACAAGCCGGGCGACGGCTACCCCGTGCTGACCGGCCAGGACGCCGACAAGGCCAACGTGCTCAACATCATTGCCGGCAAGCAGTCGATGACGGTCTGGAAGGACACCCGTGCGCTGGGTGACCAGGTCGCCAAGATGGTCGACCAGATCGTCAAGAACTCCAAGGTCGACGTCAACGACGAGAAGACCTACAACAACGGCAAGAAGGTCGTCCCGACCTACCTGCTGGCCCCCATCGTCGTCACCAAGGACGAGATCAAGGCCAAGCTGATCGACTCCGGCTTCTACAAGGCAGCCGACCTCGGGATGTGATCTCCCTCGTGCGCGGAGGCCGGGGCGGTGACCCCGGCCCGGCCTCCGCGCCGCCTGTCCCCGTCGCACTGCGGCGGGTCCGCGACCACTGCAAGTCATGTGTCGGAAGGGATTCGTGCCGATGAGCGCCACCGGCGAACAGCAGATCATCCTGGAGATGCGGGATATCACCAAGACCTTCCCCGGCGTCAAGGCACTCTCGGGTGTCACGCTCAAGGTCCGCAAGGGTGAGGTCCACGCCATCTGCGGCGAGAACGGGGCCGGAAAGTCGACCCTCATG
>Ga0116175_1000880_pt1 | contig 20027 bp, 14 predicted proteins | sample AD_UKC125_MetaG_FD_89802 | JGI IMG/M metagenome (GOLD analysis project Ga0116175, IMG submission 89802) | Active sludge microbial communities of municipal wastewater-treating anaerobic digesters from USA - AD_UKC125_MetaG | ecosystem: Engineered > Bioreactor > Anaerobic > Digestate | place: USA... | reverse complement strand
TTCATTAATTTTTGCCTGTTTAAGATAATATTGTTCACCATCGAGCTCCATCTTAATGGCAAACTCTAAAGGTTTCATATTTTTATCCTCCTAATATAATATTTTCTTCTTATAGGCTATATACCCTTATAAATATTTAAAAAAACATTTTCCTAAAAAGACTTTACAAATAATAAAAAATAGTATATTCTTTATATAAAGGGTGTGCAAGCGTTTGCATAAATCTACCATATAAAATATTTACTATAAGGAGGCAGACATGAAGACATATGAACTAAAAAATGGAACAAAAGTTTTTAAATACGGTCATCCCATAGAAACTGGTGCTATTGTCCAATCAAAGATAGAGAAAGAATTGAAAGAAGAATTAGATATTTTATTTGAAAAGGGACATGCAAAAATTTCTATAAAATTTTTACCAAATGATATGGTATATGGATTTGGTGGAAATTTAGGAGGAATTAATAGAAGGGGTAGGTTATATGAATCCTATTGCACCGATGAACCTTTACATATTGAAGATAAAACTAAGCTATATTCAGCTCATAATTTTTTTATAATATCAGGGAAGGAAACTAAGGGATATTTTATAGATTTTCCTAGTAGGATTAAATACGATGTAGGATATTATAATGAGAATTATTTTAATATTGAAATATATGGAGAAGATTTTTATATTTACATAATTGAAGGAAAAGATGCAAAAGAAGTTTCAGAAAAATTTTTAGAGATTATTGGTAGATCCTATATCCCCCCTAAATGGGCTTTTGGATATTTTCAAAGTAGATGGGGCTATAAGGATAGAGAAGAAGTTAGAAAGGTCTATGAAAACTTTAGAAAAAATGATATCCCATTGGAAGGAATTTTTTTAGATTTAGACTATATGGAAAATTTTAAAGACTTTACTATATCAGAAGAAAGATTTAGCGGATTTGAGGATTTTGTAGAAGATTTAAAAAAAGATGGATTATATTTAGTTCCTATAATTGATGCTGGTGTGAAGGCTGAAGAAGGATATCATGTTTATGAAGAAGGCATTGCAGGAGATCATTTTTGTAAAAATGAAGCTGGAGATCCTTATGAAGCTGTAGTATGGCCAGGGAAAGTTCATTTCCCAGACTTTATGAAGGAAGATACTCAATTGTGGTTTGGTTCTAAATATAAGATTTTAACTGATTGTGGTATTGAAGGATTTTGGAATGATATGAATGAGCCAGCAATATTTTATGAACAAAAAGCTTTAGACGAAGCTATTCAATATGCCCATGAACAAAAAGATGAAAATTTAGATGTTTTTTCCTATTTCAAACTAAAGGATAACTTTATAAATTTAGCTAATAAGGATTCTTATTATAAAAATTTTTATCATGAAATAGATGGCAAAACAGTTTCTAATGATGAAGTTCATAATTTATATGGATATTATATGACAAAATCTGCTAATCTAGGTTTAAGTAAATTACTAAAAAACAAGAGGTTTTTATTAATATCCAGGGCATCTTCCATTGGAATGCATAGATATGGAGGTATTTGGACAGGAGACAACTCCTCTTGGTGGTTTCATTTAGAACAAAATATTAAGATTTTACCATCCTTAAATATGTGTGGTTTTTTCTATATAGGTGGAGATACTGGTGGTTTTGGTGGGAATTGCAATGGTGAACTTTTGACTAGATGGTTACAATTAAGCATATTTACACCTCTTTTAAGGAATCATTCTGCTATTGGTTCAAATAATCAAGAGCCTTATGTATTTTCAAAAGAGGTGCTAAAAAATACTAGAAATTTAATTAAGGCTAGATATAGTTTAATTCCCTATATTTATTCAGAATATATGAAAGCTGTAAACAATTATACTTTAATGTTTAAACCATTATCCTTTGAGTTTAAAGGAACTTTAGTTGAAGAGGTTGAAGATCAACTTTTATTGGGAGATCAATTAATGCTTGCACCAGTATATAGATCCAATCAAAGAGGAAGATATGTATATTTTCCAGAGGATATGTTAGAAGTTTCTTTTTTAGATAGAGATATGGCTACAACTGTAAGAAAAAAAGGAATCCATTACGTAGAATATGGGTTGGAAGATTTAAAATTCTTTATTAGAAAAAATTCCATTATTCCCTATGTGAAACCTTCTAAAAATGTAAAAGAATTGGATTTAACAGATTTACAGCTGCTAGCATATGTGGATGATGAAGCATTTTATAAATTATATGATGATGATGGTAAAAGCTATGATTTTATTGAAGGTAAAAGCTATTTAACAAATATAAAAATAGCTAAGAAAGCAGAGGATTATAAAATAAATATAGATAACAATAATCCATATATAAAAAATATAAATATAAAAATTATCGATTCTAATAATAATATAAATCATAAAGAAATTTGAAATAGAGGAGAATAATATGGTAAGAAAACGTTCAAGTGGAATTTTAATGCATATATCTTCATTGCCAGGTGAATATGGAATTGGAGATTTTGGCAAAGAAGCTTATGAATTTGTTGATTTTCTAGTGGAAGCAGAACAAAAGAACTGGCAAGTATTACCTTTGGGAATTACAAGCTTTGGTGACTCCCCCTACCAATCCTTTTCTGCTTTTGCTGGGAATCCATATTTTATAGATTTGGATGAATTTATTGAGAAGGGATACTTGCCAAAAGAAGAAATTAAAGATTTTGACTTAGGAAGGGATCTTAGCAGAGTAGATTATGGATTATTATATAAAAATAAGATGAAACTATTAAGAATAGCTTATAGAAGAGCTAAATACCAAATAAGAGAAGAACTTGATCAATTTTATATGGAAAATTTAGATTGGCTTAGGGAATTTGCATTGTTTATGGCTATAAAAGAATACCATAACAACAAATCCTGGTTATTTTGGGACACTGAATATAGAAGAATAAATTCTAAAGAGGTAGGGAATTTTGAAAGGGAAAATAAGGATTCCATTTACTTTTGGATTTTCACCCAGTATTTTTTTACTAAGCAATGGAATAAGTTAAAAAATTATGCAAATGAGAGAGGAATAAATATTATTGGAGATTTACCAATATATGTGGCAGAAGATAGTTCCGATGTATGGGCAAATCCAGAAATATTTAATTTAGATGAAAACTTGATTCCTATAACTGTATCTGGTTGTCCTCCTGATGCATTTTCTAAAAAAGGACAGCTTTGGGGCAATCCAACTTATGATTGGCTTACTATGGAAAAGGATGGATATAGTTGGTGGATTAGAAGATTTGAGCATAGTTTCAAATTATTTGATGTATTAAGAATTGATCATTTTAGAGGTTTCGAATCCTATTGGGAAGTTGAGTATGGAGCCGAAGATGCTGTAGTTGGACAATGGACAAAAGGACCAGGAATGAAGTTTTTTAATAAGCTTAATGAAGAATTAGGGGATTTAGATATTATAGCTGAGGATTTAGGTTTTTTAACAGATGATGTAGTTGAATTACTTAATAGTTCAGGCTTTCCTGGAATGAAAGTATTACAATTTGCCTTTGATTCAAGGGAGGAAAGCGATTATCTTCCCCATAATTATGACAAAAATTGTGTAGTGTATACTGGCACACATGATAATTCCACTATAGTTGGGTGGTGTTTAAGTGCAGATAAAGAAGATGTAAATTATGCAAAGAAATATTTAAAATTAGATTCTTATGAGGGGGTGAATTGGGGATTTATAAGAGGTGCTTGGAGTTCAACAGCATATTTAGCTATAACTACAATGCAGGATCTTTTAGGTTTAGATGATTCTGCTAGGATGAACATCCCATCTACAATTGGAGGTAATTGGACCTGGAGGATGAAAAAAGAAGATTTAACTGATGAAATTGTTCACAGTTTAAAGGAAATGACAAGGATTTATAGGAGGTGACCCTTTGATAAACAAGGAAAAAATGATGGAAAGAATGGAAGCTTATGCTTTGACTAGCTTTGGAAAAGAATTTATTAATTGTGATGATAAAGAAAAATACTTTGCATTAGTTAAAACGTTAATGGAAGAAATAGTACCTAAATGGAATAATTCAATAAAAAAACATGAGGATAAGAAAAAAGCTTATTATCTTTCAGCTGAATATTTAATGGGAAGAGCATTAAGTAATAATTTAATCAATATGAATATTCAACCTGAGATAAAGAAATTGCTAGAAGAATTGGGAGTAGATTACAACTCCATTGAAGAAGCAGAAGAAGATGCTGGTTTAGGAAATGGTGGTTTAGGAAGATTGGCAGCCTGTTTTTTAGATTCAGCTACTACATTAAATTATCCATTAATGGGATATGGCATTAGATATGAATATGGGATATTTCGTCAAAAATTTAAAGATGGATTTCAAGTAGAAGAAGGAGATAATTGGTTAGAGTCTGAAGACCCTTGGTCTATAAGGAAGGATGAGGAAAAGGTAATAGTAAGTTTTTCTGATGGAGATGTATTAGCGGTACCTTATGATACTCCAATTATAGGTTATGGTGGAGATACCATAAATACTTTAAGACTATGGCAAGGAGAAGCTATAAATCCTTTTGATTTAAATGAGTTTAATAAACAAAATTATGATTTAGCCTTAAAGGAGAAGAATAAAGCAGAAATTATATCTAAAGTTCTATATCCCAATGACACAAAGGATGAAGGAAAAATTTTAAGATTAAAGCAACAATACTTTTTTGTTTCTGCTTCTTTACAGGATTTGGTTCGAAAACATTTAAACAAATATAATACATTGGAAAATTTTCATAAATTCCATGGAATACAGTTAAACGATACCCATCCTGCAGTGGCTATACCAGAGTTGATGCGAATTTTTACTAAAGTACACAATATGGATTGGGATAAATCTTGGGATATAGTAGTAAATACCTTTGCTTATACCAATCATACTATTTTACAAGAAGCACTAGAGGTGTGGCCTGTAAGATTATATAAATCTATATTGCCAGAGGTATATGAGATAATCGAAAAAATAAACAATAATTTAATAGATGAGCTTAAAAGAAGGGGCATCTCCTGTGAGGAAATAGAAAAATACAAGATAATAGAAAATGATAATATTAAAATGGCATATCTTTCAATATATGGCACTCATTCAACTAATGGTGTAGCAAAGGTTCATACGGATATTTTAATAAATAGAGAGTTAAATGACTGGTATAAATTATATCCAGAAAGGTTTAATAACAAGACCAATGGTATTACTCAAAGAAGATGGTTATTAGTTGCCAACCCAGAACTTTCACAGTTTATTACAGAACTATTAGGTTCTAAGGATTGGATAACAAATTTAGAAGAACTAAAAAAATTAGAAAAATATAAAGATGATGAAGAAGTTTTAAAAAAGTTTTTAGATATAAAACAAATTAAGAAAAACCAATTAGCAGAATATATAAAGGTGCATGAAAATATAGAAATAGATCCTTATTCCATATTTGACATTCAAATTAAAAGAATTCATGAATATAAAAGGCAGCTTTTAAATGCTTTTCACATACTAGATCTTTATTATAGACTTAAAGAAAATCCAAATTTGGACATGGTTAATAGAACATTTATATTGGGTGGTAAGGCAGCACCAGGATATGACAGAGCTAAAGGGATTATAAAATATATAAATGAAATTAAAGAATTGATAAACAATGATAAAGAAATAGATGGAAAAATCAAAGTAGTATTTGTAACCAACTATGGAGTTTCTTATGGAGAAAAGCTATTTGTTGCAGCTGATATTTCAGAACAAATTTCTACAGCAGGTAAAGAAGCTTCAGGTACTGGTAATATGAAGTTTATGTTAAATGCTACTCCTACCATTGGGACATTGGATGGAGCAAATATTGAAATAGTAGAAGAAGCAGGAGAGGAGAATAATTTTATATTTGGATTAAGAGTAGAAGATATAGAAAAAATAAAGTCCACATATGATCCAATGGAGTATTATGAAAAAACTGAAGGCCTCAAAAGGGTAGTGGATTCCCTAGTAGATGGAACCTTTAGTGATGGAGGAACAGGAATATTTAAGGAGCTTTATGATTCTACTTTAAAAGGTGCTTCATGGCATAGACCAGATGCTTATTATTTGATGAAGGATTTTGATAGTTATAGAAAAGTTCAGCAAAAGGTTAATGATGCTTATAAAGATAGAATGTCTTGGGCTAAAAAGTGTTGGATAAATATGGCCAATGCAGGTAGGTTTAGCTCGGACAGAACTATAGAACAATATGCTAAGGAAATTTGGGATATTAAAAAAATTAATTAAATATAATTAGGAGGGTAATAAAATGAAAAAAATTGGTGTTTTATTATTAGTGGTGGTATTATCCTTATCTATGGTAGCTTGTGGGAACAAGGAACCTGCTAGCACAGGAGAGGATAATACAGAAGAAGTTACAGAGATAAAAGAAACTATTACAGTGCAAGTGGAGGAAGAATGGCTACCTCATTATGAAAAAGCAGCTGAAAGGGTTAAAGAGGTATATCCAGATGCAACAATTGAATTTATAGTAACTGGTTCTTTTGATCATTTAGATGTTTTGGATGCAACAGATGTTACAAATAAAGACGTAGCAGATGTATTTGCTATTCCAGCAGATAGAATATATGGACTAGCACAAAATGAAGCTTTAGCTGCTATGGATGCTAAAACCATGGCAGAAAATGTAGGAGGATTTTCTAACTACGATGAAGGATTAGGTGGCAATTTTAATGTAGAAGGCGATTATCTTGCATTTCCTATGAACATAGAAACTTTAATTATATTTGCCAACAAATCCAATGCAGAAGCTCATGGTATAGATTTATCTAAAACTATAGAATTTACTGAATTAGAAGCTGAAGATATGTTGATACCAGTATTCGATGCTTGGTATGGAGTTGCAGTAACAAATTCAGCAGAGATAGAATTACTTGGAAAAGATGAATCTGGAAATTTATTCTCAGACTTGACTTTAGAGTTTGATGAATTGCCAAAGGAGAAACAAGAGGTATTTACAGCTTTATTTAATTATTGGAAAGCCCATGATGAAGCTAAGACTTCCCTTTGGGATGAGGATGCAGCTTGGGGATATATGGATTCTGCATTTAGCACTGGTGGAAGCGCTTCCTTAAGACTTGAAGGACCTTGGTCTACAGGAAGTCTATCTAATCTTGCAAATGAGGGAGAAGATTTAGAAATATTATCCATAGATAGTGTTACTGTTAATGGAAGACCTTTAGCTCACTGGAAAGGTGGATGGGGTTTAGCAATAAATTCTAGAGTAGAAGAAAATGAAGAGAAAATGTTACTTGCTCAAAAATTCATAGAAGAAGTAGTAAATCCTGAATACGCAGTGGAATTTTTTAAAGCTACAGGTAAAATACTAGAAAATGTACCAATATCTGATTATGAAGACTCTGATTTGTCTGAAACGGATAAAACAATAATTAAAGCAGTTATTGAATCTTATGAAAACGCTCCAGCTCGTCCATTATTTATAGAATGGGGTTCTGTTTGGGATACTTGGAAGAATGCAATTCTTTCATGGCCTAATACAAAACCTGCTACTCCAGAAGATGCCTATAAAGAAGTAAAAGCATCCTTTGATGCTATGATGCAAAATTTCTAAGGATTAATAATAAGGCGGGAAGAATGGTTACGCTTTCTTCCCTATGCCTTATTTTAAATAGGAGGGCATGTGAAAATTATGGATTCAAGCACAAAACTACCTCAAAAATATCTTTATTTGATATTGATACTTTGTTCTATAATCATATTTTCAAATTGCATAGAAGTGATGATAAATGTAAAGGACATAAACATTTATAGAGAATGGCTAAATAAATTAAAAGAATTAGGGGAAACAATTGTTGAGGATGTAGATTATTATCAATTATATGTATCAGCTAATCTTAGTCATTTTTTTATTAAGATCATAGTTCCTATGATTTTAGGTATTTATTCATATTTTGTATTTAAACGTTCTAAAATCAATAAGATATTTATATATATATGGACTGTACTATTGTTAGGAAATTTAGCTTTTATATTAATTGAATTGAAATTTGATTCTATATTTTTTTATATCAATATAATATGCTATATAATATTGATAATAACCCTATTATCTTTAAACAAGTTTATGGACAATAGGGTAAATTGATAAAAGGTGGGAGTGAGTTGATTAGTTATAATGAGTTTTTATATGATGAACTGGGAAATTCATATAAAAGAAAAAACTTATACTTGTATGAAATAGCACAATTAAATGAAAAATATAAAAAAGCAGATCCCAAATCTAAACAAAAAGTAAAAATGGAAATAAAAAAACTTAAAAAGAATAAGAATACCCATCCATATAATATAAAATTAAAGGAATTTAAATATGAGGAAAAGATATTTTTAAAAGCATTGAATAAAAAGAAGAGAGATTTTGCAAAAAAACTAGATAAATCATTACCTTATAGAGCAAAAAGACTTAAAATTCAATTATTTTTAGCCCAAGAAAAATGTAAATTTTATAAGGACTATATAGATTTAACCTATGATGCAGAATTAGAATATAAAAGTAATAAACTTTTAATGGAAGATTTACCAAATATAATAGATAGCATAATTGATGGAACAATTGAAATAGAAAATGCCATAGAGGATAGGAAGAATATAGATAAACATAATGAGAAAAAATTTAAAAAAGAATTAAATGAGTTTAAAAAGGAACAAAAACGATTTTTAAAAGAAGAAAAAAATAGATTAAAATCTAAAAGAAAAGAAGGGATTATTTCAAAAAAAGCTCAAGTAAATGAAACTAAAATTCTTAAAGAAAAATATAAAAAAGCACTGATATTAAAATCTTATGAATCTCCTTTAAAAGCTAATAAGGAATTTGTGAAGAATAAAAGGCATGAAATTAAAGAAAATACTAAGTTGAGTTTAAAAGTACTAAATTCTAATATTGCTGATATAAGAAGGAGAACCCCTATTGAAGTAGAAAAAGCTAAACCTAAAATTGCCTATTGCACTTTCCTATTTCCAGGAATTGGACAATTATTCAATAAGGAATATAAGAAAGGGATTATCTTTTTATTAGCCACATTGTTCATATATTTTATTGCTATTCCATATGGATTAGGATTTGGTAATTATCAAGGAGAAGGAATAAAAGGTCTTATTACTTTAGCTGAAGGAGGCAGAAGAGTAGACAAGTCCTTAATTTTTATGATAGAAGGTATATTAGCAGTATTTTTAGTTATTATTTCAATATTTCTCATGTATTTTTCCTTTAAAGATGTATTGAAGGTGGAGAAGAATATTATAAAGGGGATTAGACCTAAAAATTGGTTTGAGACAAAGTCCTTTATAAAGGAAGAGGGCTTTCCTTATATTGTAAATATTCCAGCATTTATAGTTATAACTTTTATGGTGTTAGTACCAGTTACTACAACAGTATTGTTATCTTTTACTGGGATGGATCCTCAACATCAATCTAAATTTAATTGGATAGGAATTGAAAACTATAAAATGATATTTCTAGGCCAAGGATTGGCTGGATCTGTATTTTGGTTGACATTGGGATGGACTGTTATTTGGACATTATTAGCTACTAGTTTAGCTATATTTATAGGATTTGTTTTAGCTTTGTTAGTTAATAATGATAGAGTTAAAGGAAAAGGCATATTTAGAACAATTTATTTGTTGCCTTGGGCTGTTCCAGCTTTTATTTCCATAATGTTTTTTAGTATAATGTTATCCCCAAATGGAGCTCTTTCTCAATTAATTAACAATATTTTAGGCATTGAATTGAGTGTAAAGACTAATGCTACTCAAACTAGAATTGCATTGATATTATTACAAGGGTGGTTAGGAAGTTCATATATATTTCTTTTATCTACTGGAGTGTTACAAGCTATACCCAATGATTTATATGAAGCAGCAGATATGGATGGTGCTACTAGATGGCAAAAGTTACGACATATTACAATGCCTATAGTACTATTTCAAACAGCTCCTTTGTTGGTAGGACAATATGTATTTAATTTTAATAATTTTTCTATAATATATTTATTCAATGGAGGAGGACCTTTTGAACCAAGTGTATATGGAAATCTTGCAGGAACCTCTGATTTGCTTATTTCATATATCTATAAATTAACTATAGAAAAACAATATCAGGGGATAGGAGCAGCAATTACAGTATTTGTTTCTATTGCTGTAATGTTTGTTACATTTTTAGGATATAGGAATTCTAAAGCCTTTAAAGAGGAGCGATTATAATGAAATTGTTTAAGAAGAAAAAAGAGGATTTATATTTATCGGATAAGCAACCATTGACTCTTTCAGGTAAGATTTTTTTAGCAGTAACATATATCATATTGATATCCTGGGCAATAGCAATTTTATGGCCTCTTTTTCAGATGGTTTTGTCAGCTTTTAATGGGAAACAAGAACAGTATTTAATGTTAAATGATCAATTTTCTTTTTCATTAAAACATTTTAAATATCTGTTTAAAAATACATTATTTCTTAAATGGGCTAAAAATACTATATTTATTGCTTTGGCCACAGCAGTTTTAACTTTGATTATAGTCTCATTTACTGGATATGCATATTCAAGATATAGATTTAAAGGGAAAAAAGTATCTTTGATGGCTATGATGCTTATACAAGCTATACCTACTTTTGCAGGAATTACTGCATATTTTACTATGTATTCGGTCATATCTTCTATAAATCCAGGTTTTACAAGGCAAATGATGCTTGTGCTTATATATGCAGGAGGTGGAATAGCCAACAATACTTTTATATTAAAGGGATATATTGATTCCATATCTACTGAGTTAGATGATGCTGCTAAAATAGATGGATGTTCTAATTTCCAAGTTTATAAGCTTATAATTATGCCAATTGCAAGACCAATGCTTGCATTAATAGCTTTGTGGTCATTTATTGGGCCTTTTATGGATTATTTATTACCAAAGGTATTGTTAACAAGTCCAGAAACTTATACATTGGCAGCAGGATTATTTACATTGATAAATGACGTTAGAACATTGAACCAGCCTGCTTTTGCAGCGGGAGGATTGCTTACAGCTATTCCTATAGTTATATTATTTATAGCATTACAAAAAGAGTTGGTTTCAGGATTAACTCAAGGTTCAATAAAGGGTTAATGGGGATTTTTATATTGCATAATATAAAGGGTTTGGAGGTATTTTTATGGAAGTTACTTTAAAGAATGTAGGGAAAAAGTATGAAGGAAGAGAAGAGTTTACATTAAGACATATAAATTTAAAAATAAAAAATCAAGATTTCTGTGTTATATTAGGACCATCAGGATGTGGGAAAACTACTTTGCTTAGAATGATAGCAGGGCTTAATTCTATAACTGAAGGGGATTTATATTTTAATGATAAGAGGGTAAATAAGACTCCACCAAAGGATAGGGATATAGCCATGGTTTTTCAGTCCTATGCACTATACCCTCACATGAATGTATATGAAAATATGGCTTTTTCCCTGATGATGAGAAAAGAAAACAAGAAGATTATTCATGAAAGGGTAATGGAAGCAGCTAAACTACTAGAACTTACTGATTATTTGTATTCCAAGCCTTCTGATATTTCAGGAGGTCAAAGGCAGAGGGTTGCTCTTGGGAGAGCCATAGTAAGAAAGCCTCAAGTATTTCTTATGGATGAACCATTATCCAACTTAGATGCTAAACTTAGAGAGCATATGAGGGTAGAACTAGTAAGGCTCCATAAGACATTAGGGAGTACTACTGTTTATGTAACACATGATCAAACAGAGGCAATGACAATGGCAACAAAGATTGTATTGATGAATGATGGTAAGATTCAACAAGTAGGTAAACCAGAAGAACTTTACAATAAACCAGCTAATATATTTGTAGCTGAATTTATTGGTTCTCCAACCATGAATATAATTGAAGGCAGTATGATTGATAGTAAATTTGTATCAAAAGATGGTATTATAAAGGTTAAGCCTTCAGAAGAAGATGGTAAATTATTAAAATCCTTTGAAGGAAAAGACGTATCCTTAGGAATTAGACCAGAAAGATTTGAAAGTGGCGGTAAATTAGGAGATACTTTTGAATGTGTTATAGATGTGGTGGAAATGCTAGGAAAAGAAAAAATATTATATGCTAGATTAGAAAATGGATATGAATTGACTATATCTGTACCAGGTCATTATGAGTATAATGAAGGGGAAAAGCATTCTTTTGGATATGATATTAGTGCACTACATTTCTTTAATAGTAAAACTGGGGAGAGAATAAACTAAAAATAAATAGAAAAGAGGTGAGATGTTGGAAAAGAAAAAACAAGTTACTGCTAATGATGTAGCTAAAATGGCAGGGGTTTCACCATCTACTGTATCAAGGGTAATATCTAATAATCCAAGGATAAGCGAACCAACTAGGAGAAAAGTATTAAAGTGTATGGAAGAATTAGGATATTATCCCAATGCTAATGCTAGATCATTGGCTATAAAAAAGACAGGAACAGTTGGAATAATAATACCTACTACATCGGAAGATTATTTTTCTAATCCTTTTTTTGCTGAATCATTGAGAGGTATTATAAGAGGGGCATCTAAATCTGGTTATGATCTTTTATTGTCTACAAACACAGAAAAAGGAGAGGAACTTAAAATAACTAAAAAATTTGTCAGAGGTTCTAAGGTAGATGGAATAATATTGATGACTAGTAAGGTAGATGATGAGTGTATAGAATATTTAAAGAATATTGATTTTCCCTTTTCTATAATAGGTTCTACTGATGATGAGAAAATTAATCAAGTGGACAATGATAATGCTCTTGCAGCTTATGAATTGACCAAACATCTGATTGAAATTGGGAGAAAGCGAATTGCTATGATAGTTGGAGATATAAATTTAGTAGTAAGTAAAAAGCGTATAAAAGGTTATAAAAAGGCATTGTCAGAAGCTAATATTGATTTTGATGAAAACTTATTATTTAGTGGAAGTTTTGATGAAAAAACTGGTTATGATTATGGAGTGAAAATATCAAAAATTAATCCTTTACCTGATGGATTGATAGTTGCAGATGATTTAGTAGCATTTGGGGCTGTAAAAGCCTTTGAAGATTTGGAAATAAATATACCGAAAGATATAGCAGTGGCAAGTTTTAACAATAGTGTTCTTGCAAAACATTCAAATATTCCCTTAACATCTGTAGATATAAATGCCTTTGAATTAGGAAGGGAAGCTATGAATTTATTAGTAGATGCTATTGAAGATGAAGTACGAGGGGAAAAAATAACAATACCTTATAATATTTATAAGAGAACATCTACAGAAGGATAATATATTATATAGTTACCTTAGACAATCCACTTCTAATTTAGTAAAATATATATAAGTTAAAAATTGAGGGGTGGGTTAATATGGATATGAAAGAAGTTAGAAAAGTTGCAAGGGAAAGAATGAAAGGTTATTGTAGAGTTTGCCCTGTATGTAATGGAGTAGCTTGTGCTGGGGAGGTTCCTGGTATGGGAGGTTCTTTGACAGGAGCTGCTTTCAAGAGCAATGTAGAAGACTTAAGTAAAGTGAAATTAAAATTAAGAACTATACATGATGCTAAAGATCCTAATATGGAGTTTCAATTTTTTAATGAAAAGTTAGATTTCCCTATAATGGCAGCTCCTATAACAGGAAGTGCCTTTAATATGGGAGGAGCTTTGACAGAAAAAGAGTATATAAATAGTGTAGTAAAAGGGAGCATATCATCAGGAACTATTGCTATGACTGGGGATTCAGCTGATTTAACTTTATATGAAGATGGACTAGAGGCTTTAAAAACTGTTGGGGGCAAAGGGGTACCTATTATAAAACCTAGAGAAAATCCCCATGTGATTGAAAATATAAGAAAAGCAGAGGATATTAATTCAATAGCCGTAGGAATGGATATTGATGGAGCAGGTTTAGTTACTATGGCCCTTAAAGGGCAACCTGTAGGTCCAAAGACTGTAGAGGAATTAAAGGAAATAGTTTCTTCTACAAAATTGCCATTTATTTTAAAAGGAATAATGACTGTGGAGGAAGCACAATTAGCTGTAGAAATTGGAGCAAAAGCTATAGTGGTATCAAACCATGGAGGAAGAGTATTAGACCATACTCAATCTACAGCAAAAGCACTGCTAGAAATAAAAAGAGTAGTTAAAGGAAAAATAATGCTTCTCGTAGATGGAGGGATACGTTCTGGAGTAGATGTGTTTAAGATGTTGGCTTTAGGAGCCGATGGAGTATTAATAGGTAGACCTATAATTATAGGCGCTTTTGGAGGATATGAAGAAGGGGTATCATTAGTCCTTGATAATATGAAAAACGAATTATATCAAGCTATGATATTAACTGGATGTAAGGATTTAAGCTCAATTGATGAGACAAAAATTTCCATAGAGTGGTAATTTATATATAAAAAATTGTCATCATCCTTAGGTAATAGAAACTTAAGGAATTAGATGGCAATTTTATTTTAAAAAGAGGAATTTGCAATTTTTTGTAGAAGTAATATATAAATATTTTTAGCATTTGGGGGTTTGACAATGAAAGAAATAATTACTTTTAATCCTATTGAATCCGATAAGGTGGTGTTGCCTATACAATATAACCATATGGTTCAAGCTATGATATATAGGTTATTAGATGAAGAACTTGCAGATTTTTTACATGAAGAGGGTTTTCAAAATAAAAATAGGACATTTAAGATGTTTACTTTTTCTAGAATAAATGGGAGATATATTTTAAAAAAGGATGATGGGTTAATAATATTTGATGGTCCAATAAAGCTCACCGTATCTTCTCATTTCGACGATTTTTCTAACTCTATAGGAAATAGTTTTTTAAAACGTCAAAGGGTACAATTAGGAAATAATTATTTAGAAGTGAAACAATTAGCAGTGGAAAAGGAAAATGTAAATAGTGAAGAAATAAAGGTTCGAACTTTATCTCCTATATCTACATATAGTACTTTATACAGAAAAGATGGCAAAAAGTTTACTTATTATTTTAATCCAATGGAAGAAGAATTTTCAGAAACTATAGAAAACAACCTAAAAAATAAGTATAGGGCTTTTTATTCAGAGGAAGCTCCTGAGGGAGAAATAAATATAAAATCCATAGGAGAACCTAGATTAGCTGTTGTAAAATACAAGGGTTTTGTAATAAAAGGATATACAGGCAAATTTTCCATAACAGGTCCAATTCCACTACTTCAATTAGGTATAGATACAGGATTAGGCAGTAAAAATAGCCAAGGGTTTGGCTGCGTTAAATTAATATAAAAATATATTAGGGAGGTGAGAAAGATTATTGAAGGAATAATTCAAATTGGAGATACACTGTTAAAATTTAATGATCCAGTACTAAATTTTATAGAAGAACTAAGACCTACTAGAAGGAATAAACAGCTTAATGTATTAAAATTTAATTTTTTACCTGATGAAGGAAAATTAGAAATTGATGTAAAAGAAGAAATGGATGATAATACAGCAGAAAAATATACTTTTGTAGGTTCAGCCAGTGGTCCAAATTCTCCCCAATGGTATGTATCAAGTACATCTAGCAAGTATCATTTGACAGAAACTTTCTATAATTTATCTCAAATAAATTTTAGTGAAGAATTAGATGAAAAAATTAATAAGGTTTTTAAAAATTTTTATGTAGATCTTGGAGAGGAACTAAAAACCAAGTACAGATATGCTTTAGATCTATATAAATGTGGGATAATAGATGTACCAATGGAACAATTATTTGAGGAAGTAAAAAAAGAAGTTGGAGATGTAAAAGATTTAGGGAAAAATTTTTCAGATAAAGTAATAGAAATATTTGAAGATTATTTAAAAGAGGAAAAAGGGATAAATCCAAATGAAATAGGTTTATACACTATATTCATAGACGGAGTTCCTTTATCAAATTTTAAAGAATACAAGGAAGCTGTAGTAGAATCCAAAAAACCAAAAACTAAAGGGAAAAAAGGGGGTAAAGGAGTATGTAGTATTTGTGGTACAGATGAAAATGTATCATCAGATATGGCTAATACAAAAATTAAATATTACACTACTAATCAAGTTATATTTGCAAGTGAATTATCCAGGAATAATTATTATAAAAATATGCAAATGTGCTTAGATTGTATGTTTAAATATTTAGCAGGGGAAAATTACGTTATAAATAAATTAAAAACAAGACTTGCAGCATTTGATTTATACATAATTCCCCAATTTATTTATGGGCAACCCCTTACTGAAGAAGATTTGGATATTGCTACCAGTAGAATAATAAATTCCTTTAATACAGTAAAATCCTATGAAGGACTTGAGAATTTAAGAAAAGAAATAAAAGGCTCCATTGATTTAAGAGATGAAGATAGCTATTTTCTTTTGAATTTTATGTTTTTTAAAAGTAGCCAAAAGGCAACTAAAATACAGAGGCTTATAAAAGATGTACAACCTTCGATTTTTGAAGAAATTAGAATAGCTTCTAATAAATCTAGAGAGGATTTTCAAAATATATTAGGGAAAAAATTTGGAAGCACTATAACTTTAACTACTGTTTATTATATGAACCCCATAAGAATAAGAGAAGGAGAAGCTACTCAATATAGGGATGTACTTGAAACTTATGATGCCATATTAACAAGGAAAAAATTGAACAAAAAACATCTTATAAAAAATTTAATAGAATGTATTAAAATAATAAAATTTGATAAAGGATCCTACAATATAAATCCTAGCGAAGAAATACTAGAATTTTATGTGATGAGAGCCAATATGTATATTAAATTTTTAGAATATATGGACTGTCTAGAGGAGGGGAGAGGTTTGGATGTATCTCAATTAAAAGTGAAAGATTATATAAAAAACTATATTGAAAAAATGGGCTATAATGAACAAGAAACAGCAATGTTTTTATTAGGATATTTAATAGGAGAAATAGGGAATGTTCAATATAGGAAGACAGAAGAAGGTACTAAACCTATACTCAATAAGCTTAATTTCAATGGTTTAGATAGGCAAAAAATTATAAGGCTTACAAAAGATGTGTTTGATAAGTTAAACCAAGAAAAAATTAGGCAATACAATGAAGTTACCTTTTTTGAATTGAAAAGGCTTTTAGATTTAAATATTGATAATTGGAAATTGAACAAAGATGAAAGCTTGTTCTATGTACTTTCAGGATATTCTTATGCAACTACAATACCAATGTTAAGGGAAAAGGAGGATATTTCAAATGACAGTGACAAACAATGAAATATTATATATTTATGATGCCAAGTTGACTAATCCTAATGGAGATCCAGATGAGGAAAACAGGCCACGTATGGATTATGAAAGAGAGATGAATTTAGTATCAGACTTAAGACTTAAAAGATATATAAGGGATTATTTACTGCTCAAAGGCCATGATATATTTGTACGTAGGGTGGATGATAAACCAGTAACAGCTGATAAGAGAATAAAAGATCTAGAAGATTCTTCAAATGAATGGATATTGGAAAACTTAACAGATGTGAGAATGTTTGGTGCTACTATGACAGTTAAAGGTGATAATAAAACCTTTATAGGACCTATTCAGTTTAATTGGGGATATTCTCTAAACAAGGTGGAGCTTTTAGAAGCTAGTATTACTTCTCATTTTTCTACAAGAGAGAGTAGTACTCAAGGTACAATGGGGAAGGATTTTAGAGTAAAATATTCTTTAATTGCTTTTTCAGGAATAGTAAGTGGTAATAGAGCTAATAAAACCATGTTAAAAGACGAAGACTTAATTTTGCTTGATGAAGCTATGAAATATGCTATACCAAACCTTGCTACAAGGAGTAAAATAGGGCAATATCCAAGATTTTATATGAGAGTAGAATATATAGACAATGAAACTGTGTTAGGTGATTATAGGGATTTTATAGAACTTAAAGAAGAAGTGCCTAATATTAGGGACATAAATGAATGTTCTTTAATAATAGATGAATTAGTGGAATTATTAGAGAAAAATAAAGAAAAGATAAATGCTGTACATTATTTTATAGATGAAAACTTAAAACTTATATTAGATGATAATTATGTTAGTTTTGAGGAGGCATTTGGTAAGTTACCATTAAAATTGGTGGAATAGGGTGATGATTATGACGATGATTATATTTGACCTTTGGGGGAAATTTGCACATTTTAGAAAATTTTATACTAATTCTTCTTCATTATCCTATTTAGTGCCACCTAGAACCACTATTGAAGGGATGGTAGCTGCACTACTAGGTCTTGAAAGGGACAGCTATTATGAATTATTAAGTTCTGAAAAATTACATATAGCAGTTAGAAAGATTGGAAAGTCAAAGAAAATAATGCAATCCCTTAATTATATAAGAGCTACTGGCCCTAAGGAATTGATAATTCAAAAAAATCATACACAAATTCCATTTGAATTGCTTACAGGATATGATAATTTACGTTATAGAATTTATTTAACCCATGAAGATGAAAATATATTAAGTGAAATAGAACAAAGGATAATTAACAATAAACCTGTGTATCCCCTATATTTTGGAAGTGCTCCTTTTAGTTGCTATATAGATTATATAGATAAAACAGAATGGTGTTGGAATGAGAGTAATAGATATGAAGTTGTACCTACAGTTATTAATAATGATAAAGTTGAAGAAATAGATATTAAGAATATGGAAGGAGCTTTAATTAAAGAAAGAATGCCAAGGGATTTTGAAGAAAATAGGATAATTAAAGAAGTAACTACCTATATTTATGAAGAAGAAGGTAAACCTTTAAGAGTTAAAATTAATGGAAAATATGCACGGCTTTCTAATGGGGAAAATGTAGTATTTTTATAGAAGGTGATATGAATGAAATTTTATTCCCATCCAGAAAAAACAATGTTAGAACATTTAACAGAGGTTAAAGAGCTTTCAATATCTAAAATTCCAAATGAGCTTAAAGAAGCATATGAAATAGTAGCAGTATGTCATGATTTTGGGAAATATACTTCTTATTTCCAAAGATATTTAAAATATAATAAAAAATCTAAGTTATCTAATCATAGCTTTATATCTGCTACATTTGGAGGTTATATAGGATTAAGAAGATTTGGGGAAGGGAATATCCTTCCCTTGATCATATATAATACCATATTGCATCATCATGGTAATTTAAAGAATTTTTCTGTAAATCTTCCTGATACATTTAAAGAAGTATCTAAAACGGATTTTTCTGTAAATGTATTGGAAAAAATAGACATAGCTTATGAGCAAATTAATGATATGAAGGAAAATATAAATTTTATAAAACCTGATATGGAAAAGCTAGGTATATTGAAAGAATTTATTAGTTTTACTCAAGAAGAAAATATAATAGAAGAAACACTGAGCAAATTAAAAAAATTAGATCTTTTATCCATTAGAGGATTAAAATCTGAAAAAAACTATTTTACTCATCAAATATTATATTCTGCATTGATTTCTGCAGATAAAATAAGTGCCTCTAATACTTTTTTACCTAAAGAGATGCATGGTAATTATGAAATATTAGATTCTATTAGAAAAGATAAATTTGGCAAACCAACAAAAGCAATAGATAAGATAAGAACTGATATATACACAAAGGTAATAAAAAGTATTGAAGAAAATTATGATAAATCTAAAATATTTTCTATCACAGCTCCTACAGGAACAGGGAAAACTATAACAGGTTTTTTTGCAGCTTTAAAATTGAAAGAACTATTAGGAGATAATCGAAGGATTATATATTCTTTACCTTTTACTTCTATTATAGAACAAAATTATGATGTGTTATTTGATATATTTAGGGGAATAGAAGATTTTGAACAAAATTATAGTAGTTATATTATTAAACATCATAACTTATCCACTGTTGAATATGAAAATGAATACAGGGATTATACAAAGACAGAAGCAGAATTATTAATAGAAAACTGGTCTAGTGGAGTTGTAGTTACTACATTTGTTCAACTTTTAGAAACTTTAGTTGGAGCCCGA
>Ga0116175_1000878_pt1 | contig 20050 bp, 12 predicted proteins | sample AD_UKC125_MetaG_FD_89802 | JGI IMG/M metagenome (GOLD analysis project Ga0116175, IMG submission 89802) | Active sludge microbial communities of municipal wastewater-treating anaerobic digesters from USA - AD_UKC125_MetaG | ecosystem: Engineered > Bioreactor > Anaerobic > Digestate | place: USA... | reverse complement strand
TTCGGAGTCGACGATCGCCACGGCCGCGCGGTCGCCGTCGATATCGACCTCGATGTCACCGTCGAGATCGGCGATGTCGAGCAGCTTCTCCAAGAAGTCAGCGGCCACCTCGCCCTCGCGTTCCAGCAGAGCTACCCGAGCCTTGCTGCGGCGTCGGCTACCGCCCGTCGCACCACCGACCGAACCAGCGCTGTCGTCAGCGTCGACGCCGTCAACGTCCTCGGACTCGTCAGCGTCCTCGTCGTCTCCGGAGTCGGAGTCGTCGTCGGCGGCATCGTCAGCGGCCACCTCACCAACGGCGTCGTCACCAGGGTTGCCGTCCTCGGTGTTGTTGCCCGGGTCGGCCACACCGTCACCGGCCGTCCGGCCCGCCTCGTCCCGAACCTCTTCGGCCGCGCTGGGCACCTCGGTAGCGCTGCCGCCGTCCGCACCGGCGTCGTGGGACGGCATACCTGCGTCGTTCATGTCTACTCCTTCATCCGTGGTCGAGCGCAGCCACCCGCGAGGGGTGCCGGTCGAGCGCGATTCACTGGTCTTGAGGGGAGCCCGGCTCGGGCTTCGACGCGGCACCGCCGGCGCCACCGCCAGCACCGCCGCCTCCAGCAGCACCAGCAGCACCGGAGCGCTTGGCCCGCTTGGCGCTCTTGGGCTGTTGCCGCTGGCGGCTCACCGGCGGCTGCGGCTCACCGGCACCCGACCCGGCACCCGTTCCGTCGGTCGCGTCGCCGCCACCAGAGCTGTCGCGCTCGAGGCCCTTGACCGAGAACGGCGTGACCGTCTTGCCCTTGCGGGCCTGACGCTCGTGCAGCGCGCGCTCGGCGGCCGAGCCCGGGGCCGGCATCCGGCGGATGACGTAGAACTGCTGACCCATCGACCACACGTTGGTGGTCAGCCAGTAGAGCAGCACACCGATGGGGAAGTTGATGCCCGACAAGGCGAAGAAGATCGGCATCAGGTAGAGGATCACCGTCTGCTGCTTCATGTACGGGTTGTCCAGTGCCGAGTCCGGCAGGTTCTTGCGCATCAGCTGCCGCTGCGTGGTGAAGGTCGACAGCGACATGAGCACGATGAGCACGACGGTGACGATCTTGGTCGGCGTGTCCGTCGAGCCCATGAACGTCGACGAGAACGGCGCACCAAAAATGTCCGACTTCTCGATCTGCTGCGCCACACTCGCGTCGATCGGCCCGATCGCTCCCCAGGTGCCCTCGGCGATCGCCTTGAGGTGGTTGAGCACGGTGAACAGCGCGAAGAAGAACGGCGACTGCAGCAGGATCGGCAGGCACGAGGAGAACGGGTTGGTGCCCGTCTTCTTGTAGAGATCCATCGTCTCCTGGGTCATCGCCTGGCGCGACTCAGGGTCGGTCTTGCCCTTGTACTTCGCCTGGATCTTCTGCATCTCCGGCTGGATGAGCTGCATCCGCCGGGACGCGTGGATCTGCTTGACGAACAGCGGGATGAGCACGATCCGCACGACGACGGTGAGCCCGACGATCGACAACGCCCACGCCCACCCGCCGCCGACCCCGATGGTCGTCCACACTTTGTGCCAGCCCAGCATCACCCAGGCCACGCCGATGGTCAGCGGCGACAGCAGCGTGTTGAAAAAATCTCCCACGGTCGTCCTTGCTCGTAGGGCGAGACAGCTGTCTCACCATTCTGGGGAGGACTGCCCGGCCGGTATGCCGTGCCCCTCCCGGGGTTCAGGGGGTGGTGTGTGCCGAGGCGGTCACTATGAGGTCATCCGGTGCCGGGTGAGCGCACTCGGACGAGTGAGACGAAAACTGCGAAAGAGCGGACGCCGAGGTGGCACCCTCGCGGTGCGGAACGTGGTCGGTGCCGCCCGGGTTCCAGGGATGGCACCGCAGCAACCGCCGCACCACGAGCCACGACCCGCGCAGCGGACCGAACTGCCCGAGCGCCGTCACGGCATACGAGGAGCAGCACGGAAAGAACCGGCACGACGGCGGCGTCAGCGGCGAGATGAGCACTTGGTAGCCACGCACGAGCACCAACAGCGGCACGACGAGGACCTGACCGAGCGTCCACGCGCCCTCGGGCAGCAGCAGCGCCGCCCGCACCCACGCACTCAGCCAACCCAGCAGCTCGCGCATCACGGCACCCATCAGTGGCGACCCCCCGCGCGCAAACCGCGCAGGCCGCGCAGCGAGCGCGCCAGGCTCGACCCGAGTTCGGTCGCCAACTCGGCATACGAGGCCGTCGCTGCCGCGGGTTGCGCGCGGACGACGACGTCGACCCCAGCCGGTATGCCGGCCAGCAGCGGCGCGGTCGCGGCGCGCAGCCGGCGCGTGACGAGATTGCGCACCACGGCACCCCCCACGGCCTTGGACACGACAAAACCGACCCGGGGGGAACGAACCCCCGTCGGGTCGGTCGAGGCTAGCGACACCACGAGCAGCCGCCCGCCGGCGCGTGTGCCCCGTGGGCCGCGGCCTGCCGCGCGGAACTGCGCGGCGTCGCGCAGCCGGTGCCGCGCGGCCAGCACACCGCAGCCTCAGGCAGACAGCTCGGCGCGGCCCTTGCGGCGACGGCCGGCCAGGATGGCGCGGCCGGCGCGAGTGGCCATCCGCGCACGGAAACCGTGCGTCTTGGCGCGACGACGGTTGTTGGGCTGGAAGGTGCGCTTGCTCACGGTGAGTTCTCCGTCAGATCGGCCGGGCGCGCGCGGTGAGCGGCCTGGCAAGGGTGGTCGGTGCAGCCGGTATGCCGGTCGCAATCGGAGACCCGCGCAGAGCACGGGCATGCGAAAGCGGCCGGAGGAAGGCTCGGTCAAGGGTACGGTTCACCCCTGTCAGGGTCAAACCAGCCGCCGTCATGGGCGTGTGGACGAGGCAGGGCACCCCGGCCGGAGAAGGGCCGACGCCCGCTGACCATCACGATGAGAGCCGAACCTTCCAGTGTGAATCCCCCCTTGGGCAGACTCGGCTGCGACACGCCGAAGACCGGTGTAATGTCTGATCCCGCCCACCGCAGCTTCCCTCACGTTGGTTCTCCCGAAGGTTTCCCTCATCGGCCGTCGACGAGCATCACCGTTCCGCGGCGGTCATGCACAGCCTGTGGATAACACTGTGGACGACATATGATCACGTCGTCGCTGGTGTCGGGGTTCCGCAGCGTGCCTGACGCCCTGACACTTGGAGGCGACGGGAAGCAGCCGTGCTGACCGCCCTCCGGCGGTCTTCGACCGAGTCAAGGGGGGTGTGCGGATGAGTGCCGACGATCTCGACCTCGCCGACGTCTGGCACCGCACCCTTCGAGATCTCGACAGCACCGACCTCACCCCCAGCGAACGCGCCTTCGTCGGTCTCGGCCGTCTGGTCGCTGTGCTCGACAGCACCGCGCTGGTCGAGGTACCCAATGACTACACCAAGTCGATCATCGAGCACCGCGTCAACGACACCGTCGTGCGCACCTTGAGCGCACAGCTCGGGCGCGAGGTGCGCCTGGCGGTGGCGGTCGATCAGAGCCTGGACCCCGTGCCGGCCACCGACCACGGCGACAGCCCTCGACCTGGTGCCGATGACGACGACGCGAGCCACCCCGTCCATCCGCCGCGGCGTGCGGACGAGGACCCCTTCCGAATCCCGTCCTACGACGAGGACCGCTACGACGAGGACCGCTACGACGGCGCCCGCACCGAGCGCTTCCACCCGGCGAGCCAGCCCACCTTCGACGGCCAGGACGGTCACGACGGTCAGGACGGTCAGGACGGTCACGAGCCCAAAGAACGGGACGGCGCACGGCATACCGATCGGTTGGGGAATGTCATCCCCATCACCAGCCGCCGCGGAGCAGAAGACTCCGCGCGCACCCGGCTCAACCCGAAGTACACCTTCGAGACCTTCGTCGCCGGGTCGAGCAACCGCTTCGCGCACGCCGCGGCCAACGCGGTGTCCGAGGCACCGGGTAAGAGTTACAACCCGCTGTTCATCTACGGGTCCTCGGGGCTGGGCAAGACCCACCTGCTGCACGCGATCGGGCACTACACCCGCCATCTCTATCCGCACGTGCGGGTGCGTTACGTCAACTCGGAAGAGTTCACCAACGACTTCATCAACTCGATCCGCGACGACCGCACGAGCCGCTTCCAGAGCCTCTATCGCGAGGTCGACGTGCTGCTCATCGACGACATCCAGTTCCTCGCCGGCAAGGAGCAGACCCAGGAGGAGTTCTTCCACACCTTCAATGCGCTGCACAACGCGAGCAAGCAGGTCGTCATCACCTCGGACCTGCCGCCCAAGCAGCTCACCAGCTTCGAGGAGCGCCTGCGCAGCCGGTTCGAATGGGGCCTCATCACCGACGTGCAGGCGCCCGACCTGGAAACCCGCATCGCGATCCTGCGCAAGAAGGCCAGCCAGGAGCGGATGAACGCCCCGGACGACGTCCTGGAATACATCGCGACGATGATCACGTCCAACATCCGCGAGCTCGAGGGCGCGCTCATCCGGGTGACGGCCTTCGCGAGCCTCAACCGCGAGCCGGTCGACCTGGCCCTCGGCCAGAGCGTGCTCACCTACCTCGTGCCGACCGATCAACCGGTGCCGATCACCGTGACGACGATCCAGAAGCACACCGCCGAATACTTCGCCCTGAGCGTCGATGACCTGTGCGGCTCGTCGCGATCTCGCCAGCTCGTCACCGCTCGGCAGATCGCGATGTATCTCTGCCGCGAGCTCACCGAGCTCTCGCTGCCCAAGATCGGGCAGGCCTTCGGCGGCCGCGACCACACGACGGTGATGCACGCCGACCGCAAGATCCGCGAGCTCATGGGCGAGCGCCGGGCGATCTACAACCAGGTCACCGAGCTCACCGCCCGAATCCGCCAGCGCTGACCGACCGCCCACTTATCCCCAGGAACCTGTGGATACCTGTGGACATCTCCCCCTATCTGGGGGACAAAGTCGCCCGCTTCGGGGGACAAACCCGTATGCCGTGTGCGTCGCCTCCCGTCGTCCCCACTTAGGTGCCCTCATCCACCACGGTGTCCACACGGCATACCCATGGGGTTGTCCGAGCCGACCTGGGCAAACGGTGGTTATCCCCAGAGTCCACACCACCTATGACGACGACTACCTAGACACAGATATCGAGTCGGCCCCGATCACGAGGCTGGGGACGGGACGTGGACGCCCCGGGACATGTCGGCATCCCAAACCTGAGCACACCTGGCCCAAAGGGTGGACAAGCATTAGGGTCTAAACCCCGGGGACTGTGCCGAGGCCGGCAACGCTGCTCGTGATCGACAGGTCAGGGCGGCACGCGAGCCAACGGCTGGTCGCACCCGGGATCCGAGCACGAGTGGAGAGCAACCGTGAAGTTCCGGGTTGAGCGTGAGGTCCTGGCCGATGCCGTGACGTGGGTGGCCCGTGGGCTGCCGGCCCGTCCGCCTGTCCCGGTGCTGGCCGGTGTGCTCATCGAGGCCGATCGCGCCGGCACGCTCACCCTCTCGGCGTTCGACTACGAGGTCTCGGCCAAGATCACCGTCCCCGCTGATGTCGACGAGGGCGGCCGTGCCCTCGTCATGGGTCGGCTGCTCGCCGAGATCTCCCGCAGCCTGCCCGCCGGCCGTCCCGTCGACGTGGCGACCGAGGGCAACAAGGTGCAGGTCACCTGTGGGTCGAGCCGGTTCGCGCTGCTGCAGATGCCGGCCGACGATTACCCGACGCTGCCGGCCTCGCCCGAGGCCTCCGGGCAGGTTGCCGGCGATGTCTTCACCCAGGCGGTCCACCAGGTCGCCGTGGCCGCTGACCGCGGCGACACCCTGCCGATCCTCACCGGCGTGCGGATGAGCATCGAGGGCGAGAAGGTCACCTTGCTCGCCACCGACCGCTATCGCCTGGCCATGCGCGAGCTGACCTGGACGCCCGCAGCGAGCGACGCGGCATACACCGCTCTCATCCCGGCCAAGACGCTTTCCGACACCGCCAAGGCCCTCGGCGCGCAGGGCTCGATCGAGCTCGCGCTCGGCGGCAATGCCGGCGGCGACGGGCTGATCGGGTTCGAGGCCGGGCAGCGGCGCGCGACGACGCGGCTGCTGGACGGCGAATACCCCAAGGTCACCTCGATCTTCCCGACGAGCGTCGACACCGAGGCGGTCGTCGAGACCGGTGCCCTCGTCGAAGCGGTCAAGCGGGTGGCCCTGGTCGCCGAGCGCAACACCCCGGTGCGGCTGCGCTTCACCGACGGCCAGCTGGCCATCGAAGCCGGCACCGGCGACGACGCCCAGGCCTCTGAAGCCGTCGAGTGCACGCTCACCGGCCCCGAGCTCGAGATCGCCTTCAACCCGCACTACTTCCTCGACGGCCTGGGCGTGCTTGGTCACCCCTACACCCGGATGTCCTTCACCCAGCCCAGCCGGCCGGCGGTCGTCGCCGGTCAGGCCGACGCCGATGGCGAGGCCGACGCGTCCTACCGTTACGTCCTCATGCCGGTGCGCTTCGCCAGCTGAGCAATCAGTATGTCGGGTGCCTCTGGTACACAGGGCGCCTTCTGGTATGCCGGTGCGCCGGGTGCCGTGACAACAGGCGGCAAGCGGTGGTCTGGGATGTCGACCCGGGCTTAGCCTGACGACGACGGGCAACACCGGACATCGGACCACATCGGAAGGCGATCACCATGCAGTTGGGTCTCATCGGGCTGGGCAAGATGGGCGGCAACATGCGCGAGCGGATCCGCCGCGCGGGCCACGAGGTCGTGGGCTATGACCGCAACCCGGCGGTCTCCGACGTGGCCGACCTGCCGGGTTTGGTCGCCGCGCTCGCCGCTCCGCGGGTCGTGTGGGTCATGGTGCCCGCGGGTGCGCCGACTCGGGACACCGTGGCCGCGCTCGCCGAGGTCCTCGAGCCGGGTGACCTGGTCATCGACGGCGGCAACTCGCGGTTCACCGACGACTTCGCCAACGCAGAATTGTTGGCGGACAAGGGCATCGGCTACCTCGACTGCGGGGTGAGCGGCGGGATCTGGGGCCTGGACAACGGCTACGGCCTGATGGCCGGCGGCTCCGCGGCCGACATCGAGCGGGCCATGCCGATCTTCGACGCGCTGCGCCCCGAGGGGGAGCGCGAGTTGGGGTTCGTGCACGCCGGCGATGTGGGAGCGGGCCACTACGCGAAGATGGTCCACAACGGCATCGAATACGCCCTCATGCACGCCTATGGCGAGGGTTACGAGCTGCTCATGGCCAAGGACATCGTCAAGGACGTGCCCGGCTGCTTCAAGGCATGGAGCCGGGGCACGGTCGTGCGGTCCTGGCTGCTGGACCTGCTGGTCACCGCCCTCGACGAGAACCCCACCCTCGATGGCGTCTCCGACTACACCAACGATTCCGGGGAGGGTCGCTGGACGGTCGAGGAAGCCGTCGCCAACGCGGTGCCGATGCCGGTCATCGCGGCCTCGCTCTTCGCCCGGTTCGCCTCGCGCCAGCCGGTCAGCCCCGCGCTGCAGGCGGTCGCCGCGCTGCGCGGCCAGTTCGGCGGGCACGCGGTCATGACGACGGCCGAAGGTGAGACCCTGCGCCGCGGCGAGTCATAGGCGCGAGATGTCGATTGGGGCTGCTTCACGACTCGGATAGCCGCCGAAATCGAGATCTCGCGGGTCGTGGGCGCGGGTCATGGGTGACGGCGCGACACGGCATGATCGATGCGTGCATGTCCGTCACCTCTCGCTCGTGGATTTCCGGTCGTATGCCGTGGCCGACCTCCCGCTCGCGCCCGGGGTGACGACGATCATGGGCCTCAACGGCCAGGGCAAGACCAATCTCGTCGAAGCCATCGGTTATGTCGCCACCCTCGGCAGCCACCGGGTCGCCACCGATCAACCGTTGGTCCGCTTCGGCGCGGGTCAAGCCGTCATCCGCGCCGCCGTCGTCCGCCACGGCCGCGAGACCCTCGTCGAACTCGAACTCACCCCCGGCCGCGCCAACCGGGCCCGGGTCAACAAGTCGCCGCTCCCCCGCACCCGTGACGTCCTGGGCACCCTGCGCACCGTGCTCTTCGCCCCCGAAGACCTGGCCCTGGTCAAGGGCGACCCGTCGGTGCGCCGCGCCTTCCTCGACGACCTGCTCGTCGCCCGGCAACCGCGCTGGTCGGGCGTGCGCACCGACTACGACCGGATCCTCAAACAACGCAATGCCCTGCTCAAGTCGGCCGCCCCCGTCCTGCGCGCCGGACCCAGACGCCGGTATGCCGTGCGACCAGTCCCAGCCGCGACGCCCGCTCCCGATGTGTCGGCACCGACGGGCATCGACCCCACGATCGCCGACTACAGCGACCCGGTGGTCAGCGCCTTGCACACCCTCGACGTGTGGAACCACCACCTCGCCGAGGTCGGCGCCCAACTCCTCTATGCCCGGTTGCGCCTGCTGCGCGACCTGGCACCCTTCCTGCGCACGGCATACGAGCAGGTGAGCGCCGGCGTCAGCGAGGCGGCGGTGAGTTACCGCGCGAGCGTGCGTGAGGAGGCTGCGGCGGCCATCGCGGCCGGGGAGGTGCCCGAGATCGACGCGCTACGCGCGGAACTGCTCGCGAGCTTCGAGGCCCAGCGGCAGGCCGAGATCGACCGCGGCATCACCCTCGTCGGCCCACACCGCGACGACGTGCTGCTCAGTCTCGGTCCGCTGCCGGCCAAGGGCTACGCGAGTCACGGCGAGAGCTGGTCGTTCGCGCTGGGCCTCAAGCTCGCGGCTTACCAACTCCTGCGGCGCGACCTCGGCGAAGACCCGGTGCTCGTCCTCGACGACGTCTTCGCCGAGCTCGACGTCGAACGCCGCGAGCGCCTGGCCGTGCTCGTCGCCGACTGCGAGCAGGTGCTCGTCACGGCGGCGGTCGGCGCCGACGTACCGGCGGCGCTGCGCGCGTCAGGTCGCACGTATGCCGTGACGCTCGGCGAGGTGCTCAGTGAGGTGCACAGTGAGGTGCCTGGCGAGGTCCCCGACGGCAAGCAATCTCAGGAGCCCGGCGATGGCGACTGACCCGGACTTCGCGGTCGGGGGCTCCGAGGGCTCCGACCGTCCCGAGAGCGCCGCCGATCGTCCCGCTGGCCCCGACGGCATACCTGACGGTGGAGAGCCCGATCCCCGGGATGCGGCCCGCGATGCTCTGCAGAGGGCTCGAAAAGTCGCGCGGGACAAGGGTTTTCGCCCCGGGATGAAGCCGTCCAAACGGCGCCGGCCGGCCACCCAGGCGACCGCGAGCGGGCCCGGCAAGGACGGCCGCGATCCGGCCCTCGTCGGAGAGGAACTCGATCGGCTGCTCGCCGACCGTGGCTGGGTCGCCGATGTCACCGTCGGGTCGGTCGTCGGCCGCTGGGAGCAGATCGTCGGCCCGGACATCGCCGCACACGTGCAGCCGAGCAGCTTCGAGGGATCGGTGCTCACGGTCGCCGCCGAGTCGACGGCGTGGGCCACCCAGATGCGGCTGCTCACCTCGATGGTGCTCGGACGGATCGAGGCCGAGGTCGGCGCGGGGGTCGTCACCGAGCTGGTCGTCAAGGGTCCACACGCTCCGTCGTGGGTCAAGGGCAAGCTGCGGGTCAAGGGTCAAGGCCCGCGCGACACCTACGGCTAGGCGGACCTGGCACAGCGCAGCAGGCTCACTGCGTCAGCGGCGGCGGTAGGCCTTCGCGCGGTGGTCAACCCGGATGACCAGGATGACTCGGTCGCTGGGGATGATGTCGTAGAGCACCCGATAGTCGCCCCGGCGGGCCGAATACAGACCCTCGAAGCCCTGCCGCAGCGGTTTCCCGACCCGCCGTGGGTTATCGGGCAGGACGTGGGCAATGAACTCGATGACGGCTGCTGCGGCCCGCGGCGGCAGCTGGTTCAGATCGCGCAGGGCACCGGGAGCAAGGGTGACCCGGTATCCGTCCTCGTGCACCAGGGCCTCGGCTCTCGACGGTCGCTCGATCAGGCCCGCGGTCCACCCCGGCGCAGGAGCTCATCGACGCTGATGGTCGCTCCGTCGGCGTAGGCGGCCCGGGCTTCGGCAACGTCCTGGACGATCCCGGGTTGGGCTTGCCAGAACAGGGTCTCCTGGATCGACTCCCACTCCTGCGCCGAGACCACGACGGCGGCGGGCGTCCCGTTCTTGGTGATGGTGAAATGCTCCTGCGTTGCGACAGCCTGGTCGACGAGTTCGTTGAGGTGGGCCTTAGCCGCGCTGATCGACATCGTCTGCATGTGTCGATGATAACCAAGAGCACCGAATTCAGGTCTTGCCAGGACCTCTTTGTGGGCAACCCCGGTGTGGATACCTGGCAGCCAGGGTTGCCGGCCGGCATACCCTGCGGACATGGCTCGTGCAGATGTCCTGGTCACCGTTCCCGAACTCGCTGCCGCGCTGGAGCGCGATGCGGTCACCCTCCTGGACGTGCGGTGGCGCCTGGGCGAACCCGCCGGCGCCGGAGCGGCCCGGTATGCCGTGGCGCACCTTCCCGGCGCGCGTTTCCTCGACCTCGAGACGGTGCTCACCCGGCATACCGCAGATCCGCGCGACGGTCGCCATCCGCTGCCCGACCTCGACGCGCTCGCGGCCGGACTGGACGCTGCCGGGGTGCGCGAGGGCCAGCCGGTGGTCGTCTACGACGAGGCGGGGTCTTTCGCGGCGGGGCGCGCCTGGTGGGTGTTGCGCTGGGCGGGGTTCGAGGTCCGGGTGCTCGACGGTGGGATTGCGGCGTGGCAGAGCGCAGGTATGCCGGTGACCGACGCTCCCACTGCTGACGCTCCCGCCGACAGTCCCGCAGCCGGGGGCCGGCTGGCGGTGCAGCTTGGCGGGTTGCCCACGATCACCGCGGACGAGGCCGCCGCGGTCGGTGCGGTCGGGACCCTCGTCGACGTGCGCGCCCGGGAGCGCTTCCGCGGCGAGACCGAGCCCCTGGACCCGCAGGCCGGCCACATCCCCGGTGCCGTCAATGTGCCGGTCAGCGGGCTGTTCGCCGGTGCCGACACGGCATACCCCGGTGGTATGCCGTCCGAGCAGGTGCTGCGCGAGCGGTTGGCGCCCCTGCTGGAAGCTGCGGCGGATGGCCGACCGATCGGGGTCTACTGCGGGTCGGGAGTGTCAGCAGCGCAGGCGGTGCTGGCGCTCGCGACGCTCGGGGTGGACGTGCCGCTCTATCCGGGCTCGTGGTCGGCGTGGTCCAACGACCCGTCGCGTCCGGTTGCTATTGGCGACTGAGGCCGAGCCTGAGCTGAGCCTGAGCCGAGCCTGAGCCGACCAGCTACGGCTTGCCCTTGCCTTCGCCCTTGTCCTTTCCCTCGAGGACGTACTTGACGTAGACCCCGAGGGCGCCGCCGGCGAGCATGGCGTACCAGCCCGGCGAGGTGCCGATCGCTCCGGTCATGGCGACCAGGCTGAGCACGATGCCCAGGACGATGAGGGCGATCGCGAGGGCGAGCAAGGGGTGCACGGCGCTCCTGGTGTGACACAGGGGGAGGTTGTCCCCCAAGTATCCACAATCCTGTGGACAAATTCGGTGGATAACTGACCACCCTGTGTCGTTAACCCTGCTCTGGGGGACATGAACCGGGTTAACTCCACCCTTGACCCGGGCACGGCTGAGTGCTTCGGTGAGCCCGAAAACGCCCGCATCGGCGTCTGCTGAACTTCAGTGGTCGGGGTGGTCAGCCGACGGGGCCCACGTCGCCGGGAGCAGGCCCGCACGCTCTCGGTTTGCGACCGAGCGTCGATGTCCCTCATGACGCTGTGGTCGGTCACTCGAGGGGGCTACTCGGCATGTCCGGTATCCGAGCTCGCAGCACACGTGCCATGACCGCTGTCGTCCTCGCGCTCAGCGCGGTCCTTGCCCCACTCATCGGCGGGCCCTTCCTGCCTGAGCCGGCTTTCGCGGCGACCGGTCCGGTTGCCCCGGCGGCCAATGAGATCAACGGCCTGATCTGGCGTGACGCCTCCGCCGATGGGGTCAACTCCGCCGACGAGACCGGCTTCGCCGGGGTCACCGTCCAGCTGCTCGACAGCACGGGGACGGTGGTGCGGACGACGACCACCAATGCCAGTGGTCTGTATTCGTTCACCGCCCTCACCGGCGGTCCGTTCACCGTGCGGGTGCCGTCGGCGCCGACCTACTTCCAGGTCGTGGGTGGCGGCCCCGATCAGCAGCTCACGACCGGTTCGTCACCGTCGGTCGGGCTCTCGGCACCGATCAACCCCGGCACGACGATCAACGGTGCCCTCCGGCCGACCTGGGTCGTCCAGCTCGGCACCTGGGGCAACGGGCCGCTGTCGGGGACTGGTCCGTTTGCCACCGACCCGGCCTCGGCCTGTCCCGGCTCCTACGCTCCCGGCGACGACTGCTCCAACACCGACAATGTCGTCCGCTCCCAGGATGTGACCTCCTTCCTGTGGGCGGTGTCTGCCTCCAACCAGGTCGCCTCACTGGCGACCCCATTGGCCAATGTCACCCTGGTCCAGCGGGTGGTCCCGGCCGCCGGGGCGTCGATCACCGGTGGCGCCCTGCCGAGCATCTGCCTGACGACCGGTGGCACCGTTCCCATGTCGTCGGTGACCAACAACCCGGACGGCTCGGTCACCCTGGTCTGCAACCTCTCGTCGTGGTCGACGTCCGGCACGGCCAAGCTGCTGCAGTGGGACCTGCGGGTCAACCCCTCCCCGAACGGGTCGACGTTCACGTCCACGGCATACGCGACGAGCACTCAGTCGGCGATCGCCAATGCCGCGACCAACCCGACCGCGATCCCCAATGCCGTGCCGAGCGCGCCGATCGTCAACCCCTTCGTCGTGTCGTCGGGGTTCAAGTACGACCTCAACAAGACGCTCTACACGAACGCGATCGGCTACTACACCGTCAACGGGGAGACGCTCCGGGGCCGGATTGCGACGTTCCAGTTCGGGATCAGTTCGCCGACCAAGGGCAATGAACCGATCGCCCTGCCGCTGACCTTCACCGACGACATGTTCTTCGCCTCGGGGGCCAACACGTTCAACCCCTTCCCCGGCGGCGACATCGAGCACTACATCACCAGCTGCGGCCGCAACAGCGGGAACAGCGGTGCGGTCCCAATCGGCTACTCACAGACCAACGGCACCGGCGTCGTCGACTCCGGGACGTGCAGCTACTCGCGGGCCGCCGGGAGCACGACGGCGCCGTATACGTTCTCGCTGTCCGGCATCGTCCAGGGTGGGCCGTTCCCGACGAAGTACGCCAATGGCACCGGCGACCTGACCAACGGCCCCTATTTCATCGCGGCCTACATCTACCAGGTGTTCATCCCGGACCGGGCGATGGATGCCCTCGACGGGGTGCTCGGCAACAACACCGGCACCGGCACGCTGTGGAACCGGATGGCGGGTTTCGATCCCACCTCGACGTCGGGGCAGTCCAACTACGGCACCGGGTTCGAGCCGGGCTACTGCGACCCGGCCGCCAACCCGTATGCCACGAATCCGCTCACCTCCGGGTGCACGGCGATGCCCAACAACACCGCGAGCAACGATGTCGTCAGCGCGCCGCTGAGCATCGCACCGCCGTATACGGTCGGTCCCAACTCGACGAAGAACTACATCAACGTCCCGACGACGGTCTGGAACAACGGCAACCCCACGAATGCCGTGTTGCCGGGCATGACGAACTACCAGGACGGGCTCGGCCTGCGGGAGCCGGCCCAGCTCATCATGAGTTCGCAGAACCTCGGGTATGGCGGCGAGATCGGCTACAAGGATCCGGTTTCGTGTGACGTCTTCGACAACTCGACCCAGGTGCTCGTCCCCGCGACCGACCAATACCCCGGAGCGCCGGCCGGGACCTACGCGTGGTTCAACGCACCCGGGTCCACGGCGGGTTACCCCGGGTCGGCGGCATCGTTCTGGACCTTCGAATACGGGCACTACGACCTCAGCGCCGTCGACCCGCTCTACAACTCCGCCCAGGCCGGGGTGGCCGGAGTCGTCAACTCCACGGCATACCCAGGTCTGGACACCTTCAACACGACCGACGGACGCTACTGGGGCAAGTGGACCGCCCAGGCAGCGGCCCTCAACGGCTGCCGCACGACACCTCCGTCCGGCGGGTGGTTCTCCGACCCGAACCTGGTGCCGGGCGGCATCAACGCCGTCAATGTCGTGCGGATGCGTGCCGTCGACCCGACGATCGTCGACGGTCTCACCCAGACGACCACAAGCGTCTCGCGCAACTGGCGGATGCTGCTGCGCGCTCGCGACACCTTCTATGGCGCGCCGCACGACGGCGAGTCGATCCCGACCGGCACGGTGCTGGCCAACTACGTCGGCGCCTGGGGCACGAACGCCACAACGGGCGCCTTGGCCGCGATGAGCAACAACCTTTATGTCCCTGCCCCGGAGACCACCCACAGCAACGGCGATCGCGCCACGCTGATCCGCGGCACGCTCAACGTCAAGAAGAACACCATCACGGTCAACGGCATCGGCTCGGGCGCGGCCGCGATCGACCAGACCGGCTCGGCTCCCGCCGGGGACACCATCGTCTGGCAGATCCAGCCATCGGGGACCTCGATGTCCACCGGGTCGACGGCGAGCGCCGTCAAGGTCGTCGATGTCCTGCCGGTCGGGGCCACCTATGACCCCTCGTGCAGCGGCACCATCACCGGCGGCACCCCGGCCGCTCAGGTCGAGCCCAACACCCCGGCCGCGGGACAGACCCGGTTGACGTGGAACCTCGGTGATCTCGCGTTCAACACGACCTGGCCGACGCTGCGGTTCTGCACGACGACCGACCCGACCGCGGTGGCGGGCACGGCGCTGGTCAACACGGCCACGGTGTCCTCGGTGTCGTCCCTGCCCATCTCCGACCCGCACACCGTCAACCTCACCCAGAACGCCCAGGTTGCCCTGAGCAAGCAGGTGGACAACTCGCTCGACCTGCTCAACGACACCCAGGTCTACACGCTGCGGGCCCGCAACTTCTCCAGCCTCGTCAACGTCCAGGCGATGCGGTTCATCGAGGTCTTCCCTTACCCCAACGACACGTCCAACACGGCCGGGGTGTCGCGCGTGCCGGGCTCGACCTACTCCGGCACGGTCGCCCTGACCGCCGTCCCGACGACGTCGTTCAGCAACGACCCGGCCAAGCCGGCAGTCGCGGGGACCTTCACCTACACCGCCGACCCGCCCGCGACGGTCAACCAGGACTACAACGTCAACACCTCGACCTGGTGCTCGTTCAACGGCACGTCCTTCACCCGAGTGAGCGGCACCGGCACCTGCCCGACGTCGCTGGCGCAGGTCACCGCCTTCATGTTCGTCGCCACCCCCGATCTCGCCGCGATCTCGGTCTCCAGCGGCACCCGTTCGGTCATCGACGTCACCTTCACGCTGAAGGCCAACGGCAACAAGCCCAACGAGTGGTATGCCGACCGGTTCACCGGGTTCACCCCGACGATCCGCAGCGGCACCGGCGCCACTGCGCCCTACCAGATGCTGCAGTCCAACCGGGTCGAGGTCGGCACCTACGCCTTCTACGTCGGCGACCTGGTCTTCATCGACCGCAATGGCGACGGGAAGTACTCCACCGGCGACCTGCTCGCCCCGGACGGCACGACCGTCGAGTTGTGGGACGCCGGGCCCGATGGCCTGCGCGGGACGACCGACGACACGATCCTCGGCACCCAGACCACCTCGGGCGGGAAGTATCTGTTCAAGGATCTGGTCGCCGGCCAGGTCTACGTGCGCATCCCGGCAGCCGAGCTCGCGGCCGGCGGCCATCTGGCCGGGTGGGCACCGGTGCCGACCGTGGGCGCCGAGGACCAGAACGACCGGACCTCGCAGGACGGCTCGCTGGCCCCTGACGGCTCGGTGATGTCGACGGTCCACACCCTGTCGTATGTCGTCGTCGCCGGCTTCCCCACCGGTCAGGAACCCACCGGAGACAACACCAACGGCATCACCCTGCCCGCGCGCGCCCTGGACAACTACACCAACCTCACCATCGACCTGGGCTTCTCCGGCCTGGGTTCCATCGGCGACACGGTGTGGTTCGACGCCGATGCCAACGGGGCGATCGACGCGGGCGAGGCCGGCATCGCCGGGGCGACCGTGACGGTGGTCTGGCTGGGTCCCGACAGTGTCCCGAGCGCCGACGACCTCACCTACACCACGACGACCGACGCCAACGGCACCTACCTCGTCTCAAACCTCCCGGCCGGCTCCTACACGGTCACCGTCTCGGGGGTCACCGCGACGCCGACCTACGACGCCGACGGCACGGCCAGCGCGAGCACGACGGCGCTCACCCTGGCTGCCGCGCAGAACCGCACCGACGTGGATTTCGGGTATGCCGCGCTGCTCACCCTCGGTGATCTGGTCTTCCAGGACCTCGACCGCAACGGCCTTTACAACCCCGCCATCGACGTCGCGGTCCCCGACGCCACGCCGGTGGTGCTCCATCGCGCCGACGGCTCGGTGGTTGCTTCGACGACGACGACCAATGGGGCCTACTCCTTCACCGGTCTGGTCCCCGGGGACTATTACGTCGAATTGCCCGCCACCCTCTTCGCTGCCGGCGACCCGCTCGACGGGTGGACTGCCACGACGGCCACCACCGGCACGACCGACCCCAACACCGACGTCAACAACGACAGCAACGCGGTCGCGGGTGCCGACGGGTCGGTCGTCTCCAAGGTCATCACGCTCAGCGCGTCGTTCAACACGACCACGCGCAGCGTCGTCGGCGGCGAGCCCGGCGGGCTCACCAATGCCACCCTCGACCTCGGGCTGATCAAGCCGGTCCATCCAGCGATCGACCTGGTCAAGAAGGTCCAGACGCTGGACGCCAATACCGGGGTCAAGCCGGTCGTGCTCGTCGGCGAGCCGGTGCGGTGGACCTACGAGGTGACCAACACCGGCGACGTCGCCCTCATGACGATCACGCTCACCGACGACAAGCTCGGCAACCTCGCGACGGCATACCTCTCGGGCGACACGAACGGCAATGCGGTCCTCGACGTCGGGGAGACCTGGCTGTATGCCGTCGACGGCACCTCGGTGGTCGGCATACACACCAACCTCGGCACCGTCACCGGCACTCCGACGGTGACCGGCACGAGCGCCTTGCCCGGCACCGTCCCCGTGAGCGACACCGATCCGGCCACCTATATGGGCTTCACCATGGGCGCCGAGATCACGAAGTACACCAACGGCGTGGATGCCGACACTGCTCCCGGTCCGTTGGTGGCCATCGGGTCGACGGTGACCTGGACCTATGTCGTGAAGAACACCGGCAGCAACACCGAGACCATCGAGGTGACCGACGACAAGGTCGACCCGGCCACCATCGACTGCGGCGACGGGAGCAACGTCACCTTCCTCTTCCCCGGTGACACGGCCACCTGTACGGCCACCGGGGTGGCCGGCGCCGGTCAATACGCCAACATCGGCACCGTCGTCGCGACCGGTGCGCAGCCGAGGAACGCCGACGGCACACTCGCAGACAACCCGACCGTGACCGTCACCGACCCGTCGCACTACTTCGGCGCCGACCCGAAGATCGCGGTGGTCAAGAAGATCAACGGCCAGGACGCCAACACCGCACCCGGGGTGGCTGTTGCGTCCCCCGGCACGATGCTCTTCGAGTTCGTCGTGAGCAACACCGGCAACGTCCGGCTGGACCCGGTCGTCGTCACCGACAGTGTCGTGGCCTCGGCTGACATCGTCTGCCCGGCCACCCTGCTCGACCCCGGCGCGTCGATGACCTGCCGGGCCTCCCTCGCGGCGCCCGCCGCCGGCGTCACGCACACCGACACCGCGACGGCCACGGGCACCCCACCGGTGATGACCGACGGCAGCGTCCTGCCGGATGTGACGGCGACCGACTCGGCCCATGGCTACGGTGACCCGAAGCCGGGCATCTCGCTGACGAAGTACCTCAACGGGCTCGACGCCAACACCGCTCCGGGCCCGCAGGTCGTCACCGGCGACACCGTCAACGTCACCTTCGCGGTGACGAACACCGGCAACACCCGGCTCAACCCCGTCGTCGTCACCGATGACCAGATCCCCTCCGGTGACATCACCTGCGAAAGGTCGGCTCTCGACCCGGGGCAGTCGATGGTATGCCGTGCGACGTTCACCGCCCCGGCTCCGGGCACCCAGCACACCAACACCGCTACCGTCACCGGCACCTCGGTGTTCGCCGACGACACCCCGATGACCCACCCCCTCACCGGGGCGCCGGTGCCCGACATCACGGCCACCGACGTGGCCAATGCCCAAGCGGTGCAACCCGGCGTCTACGTCGTCAAGAAGATCAACGGGGCCGACGCCAACACGGCGCCCGGCACCTTCGCCATCCCCGGATCGACGATGACGGTGACCTTCTTCGTCGCAAACATCGGGTCGACACCGCTGGATCCGGTCATCGTCACCGATGACGCCATCCCCGCGGCCGACATCGTGTGCCCGGCCACCACCCTTGCGGTCGGCGCGAACATGACATGCACGGCATACCTGCCTGCTCCCGATCCGGCGGTGCAGCACACCGACACGGCCACCAGCACGGCGACCGGCATCGTCAACGGGCAGCCGCTCCCGACCCCGGTGACCGACACCGACCCCGCGTATGCCGTGGGGGCAGCGCCGCAGATCACGGTCGCGAAGCTCATCAACGGGCGCGACGCCGACACCATCAGTGCGGGTGCGTCGGTCACGCCGGGCGATGTCATGACGGTGACCTTCATCGTGACGAACACCGGCAACACGCCGCTGGTCGACGTCGCCGTGAGCGACAGCGTGATCCCCACGGGTGCCATCGTCTGTCCGCAATCGGTGCTCGCGCCGGGCGGGACGATGACCTGCACCGCGACGTGGGTGGCCCCGGCGACCGGTGGCACGCACGTCGACACGGCTGCCACCCAAGGACGTCCGACCCAGGCGGACGGGTCGCCGATCGTCGATCCGGCGACGGGCTCGGAGATCCCGGCACCGACGGATTCCGACGCGGCGTGGGCGTATACGCCCGCCCACCCGGCGATGACGGTGGTCAAGTCGATCAATGGTGATGACGCGAATGTGGCTCCGGGTGTCGCGGTCGCGGCCGGCTCGGACATGCTGGTCGAGATCGTCGTGACGAACACCGGTGATGTGCGCTTGGCGCCGGTGACGGTCACCGACTCGGTGGCGACGGTCGTCGATTGCCCCGGCACCGCCCTCAACGCGGGACAGTCGATGACCTGCCAGGCGTGGATCCCGGCGCCGGAGGTCGGGGGCACGCACTCCGACCTCGCGACTGTGACCGGCACGCCGGTCCAGGCCGGCGGCAGCCCGGCATACGGTGTCGACGGGACGGTGCTGCCCGACACGGTGGTGACCGACCCGGCGTCGGCGTATGTGCCGGCTCACCCCGGGGTGACCGTGGTGAAGTCGATCAATGGTGACGACGCGAATGCGGCGCCTGGTGTGGCGGTGGCCGCGGGGTCGTCGATGGATGTGACGTTCCTCGTGACGAACACCGGTGACGTGAAGCTGTCGCCGGTGACGGTCACCGATGACGCGATCACGCAGATCTCTTGCCCGGCAACGGAACTCGCGGTCAGTGGGTCGATGACCTGCACTGGCACGTTGGCTGCGCCTGCTGTCGGTGGGACGCACACGAACACGGCGACCGTGTCGGGTACCCCGGTCCTCGCTGACGGAACGCCCGCGTTGGGTGTTGATGGGTTGCCGTTGGCTGCCACGACCGACACCGACATTGCGCACGCCTACGTGGCTGCGCACCCGGGTGTGACGGTCGTGAAGTCGATCAATGGTGACGACGCGAACACCGCACCTGGTGTGGCGGTGGCTGCTGGCTCCACCATGGATGTGACGTTCGTGGTGACGAATACCGGTGATGTGAAGTTGTCGCCGGTGACGGTGACCGATGACGCGATCGCGTCGGTGTCGTGTCCGGCAACAGAGTTGGCGGTTGGTGGGTCGATGACCTGCACCGGGGCGTTGGCTGCCCCGGCTGTGGGTGACACACACACGAACACGGCCACGGTCTCCGGGACGCCGGTGTTGGCGGATGGGTCACCCGCGTTGGGTGT
>Ga0116175_1000868_pt1 | contig 20198 bp, 19 predicted proteins | sample AD_UKC125_MetaG_FD_89802 | JGI IMG/M metagenome (GOLD analysis project Ga0116175, IMG submission 89802) | Active sludge microbial communities of municipal wastewater-treating anaerobic digesters from USA - AD_UKC125_MetaG | ecosystem: Engineered > Bioreactor > Anaerobic > Digestate | place: USA... | reverse complement strand
AGCAGAGGCGGTACCCGCAGGGGTACTGGCAATTCCGGCAGCATACAAAGACCCCGAGGCCCTGCATGCGGCACTGGCCGCCACCCGCCGGGACGACCCGGTCTCGTACGTCGATGTGGAGGGTTACACCCCGTTCTGGGCGGTCACCAAGTACGCGGACATCATCAAGGTCGAACGCGCGGCCAAGACGTTCACCAACTCGCCGCGGCCGGTGCTGATGACCACCGAGCAGGACAAGCTGCAGCAGCAGGTCGGCATCGACACGCTCATCCACATGGACGGTGCCAAGCACCGGCAGTACCGGGCGATCGGTGTCAACTGGTTCAAGCCGAGCGCCCTGGCCGCCCTGCAGACCCGTGTCGATACCCTCGCCAAGCGGTTCGTGGACAAGCTGGCCGCGGCCGGTGGTGAATGCGACTTCGTGCAGACGGTCGGCGTCGACTACCCGCTGTACGTGATCATGTCGCTGCTCGGCATCCCCGAAGACGACTTCGCGTTCATGCTCAAGCTGACGCAGGAGCTCGTCGGCAACGACGACCCGGAACTGCAGCGCGGCACCACCGACGAAGAGAACATGATGGCGATGCTGGAGATGTTCGCCTACTTCCAGAAGCTCACCGAGGACCGCCGCGCCAACCCCACCGACGACCTCGCCTCGGCCATCGCCAACGCCACCGTCGACGGCGCGCCGCTCGACGACATCCAGACGGTCTCGTACTACGCGATCGTCGCGACCGCCGGCCACGACACCACCAGCAGCTCCATCACCGGTGGTCTGCAGGCGCTGATCGAGCATCCCGACCAGTTGGCCACGTTGCGCGACAACCCGGATCTCATGCCGACCGCGGTGGAGGAGATGATCCGCTGGGTCACCCCGGTCAAGGAGTTCATGCGCACGGCCGCCGAGGACACCGAACTGTGCGGCAAGCAGATCAAGGCCGGTGACGCGGTGCTGCTGTCGTACGCCTCGGCCAACCGCGACGAGGATGCCTTCGACGACCCGTTCGCCTTCGACATCGAGCGCGAACCCAACAAGCATCTGGCGTTCGGCCACGGGCTGCACTTCTGCCTCGGTGCTCCACTGGCCCGGATGGAGATCGGCGCGTTCTTCAAGGAACTACTCTCGCGCCTGGACCACATCGAGCTGGCCGGGGAGCCGCAGTTGACGGCCACCACCTTCGTCGGCGGTCTCAAGCACCTCCCGATCCGGTACTCGCTGCGATGACCGTACCCGCGCATGGCGAACCTGCCGTCGGATACGAACTCCGCGACAACGGCGTCGCGGTGCTCACCCTCAACAGGCCGGAACGGCTCAACGCGTGGGGTATGGACATCGCCGTCCCGTTCTACGAACTGATCGATCGCGCCGACGCCGACGAGGCGGTGCGCGTGATCGTGGTGACCGGCGCCGGCCGCGGCTTCTGCGCCGGTGCCGACCTGTCCGGCGGCGGCGCCACCAGCACCGAATCGCTCGGTGACGATCTGGGCAATACCGATGAGAACGCACTGGGTGCGATTCTCGGGGAGCGTCAGCCCTACACACTGACCGCGTTGCGCAAACCGGTCATCGCCGCCATCAACGGTGCGTGCATCGGATTCGGTTTCACCCTCGCGCTGATGTGCGACGTCCGGTTCGCCGGTGCGGGCGCGAAGTTCGGCGCCACCTTCGTCCGGCTGGGTCTGGTCGCCGAGCAGGGAATCTCGTGGATCCTGCCCCGGGTGGTGGGCGCCGCGCCCGCCGCCGACCTGCTGCTCAGCGGCCGCAAGTTCGATGCCGCCGAGGCTTCGCGACTGGGTCTGGTCAAAGAGGTCGTCGACGACGAGGACCTGCTGGCCCGGGCCATCGACTACGCCGACGAACTGGCGACCCGGTGCTCACCGTGGGCGCTGGCGCAGATCAAAGGTCAGCTCTACGATGAGTCCGATCGCGCCAACGTCGCCGCCACGACGGCGAAATCAGTGGAACTGATGAATCTTTCGATCAAGCAACCGGATGTCATCGAAGGCATCACCAGCTTCTTCGAGAAGCGGAATCCGCAATTTCCGCCCCTGACAGCGGATGACTGAAGGACAATGTTCCCGGCGCTGATGCCGGAACTCTAAATGTCTGATTTATCGCAGTAAAGGCCGAATCCGGCATCAACAGCTACATACACGGAGGCCCGATGACCTCGACGCAGGCAGGAGCCTGGGACGAAACCCTGGACGATCTGGACACGCGCCGCAAACGCTCCTATGCGATGGGCGGCGCCGAACGGGTGGCCAAGCACCGCGCCAAGGGCAAGCTCGACGCGCGGGCGCGCATTCGCGCGCTGCTCGATCCCGGCAGCTTTCAGGAATTCGGCACCCTCGTGGGCGGTGAGATCGCGGCCGACGCGATCGTCACCGGCACCGGCGAGATCAACGGCACGCCGGTGGTGGTCGGGGCCGAGGACTTCACCACTTTCGCCGGCACCATCGCCCCGGGCAGCAACGCCAAACGCTACCGCGTGGCCGAGCTCGCGCTGCGCAACCGCATCCCCATGGTGATGCTGCTCGAAGGCGCGGGCTTCCGGCCCACCGGCGATCACTACGGCCGCACCCCCACCGACCTGTTGATGCAGGCCCAGTGCTCGGGCAAGGTGCCGATCGTGACCGCGGTACTCGGGCCGTCGGCCGGGCACGGCGCGCTCGTCGCCCCCGTCTCCGACTTCCGTGTGATGAGCGAGCAGGGATCGATCTTCACCGCCGGACCGCCCGTGGTGCGCGCGTCCACGGGTGAGGACATCGCCAAGGAAGACCTCGGCGGACCGACCGTGGCCATCCCCAGCGGCGTGATCCATAACCACTACGCCGACGACCTGACATGCCTGAGTGAGGTGCGCCGCTACCTGTCGTACTTCCCGCCGAGCGCCTGGTCGTACCCGATGCCGCGGCCCGACGACCCCGATGACCCGGAGGTGACCGGACCGCGCGACTCGTCGGAACTGCTCGAGGTGGTCTCGCGCGACAACCGCCGCGTCTACGACATGCACGACGTCCTCGACATCGTTCTCGACACCGACGACTGGATGGAGATCCAGCCCACGTTCGGGCAGGCCGTGATCTGTGCCATGGGCCATCTCGGCGGGCATCCGGTGGCCGTGGTGGCCAATCAGCCCCAGGTGCTGGCCGGATCCATCGACGCCGCCGCCGCGAACAAGGCCGCGCACTTCATCCAGGTGGCCGACTCGTTCCATCTGCCGCTGATCTTCCTCGCCGACAACCCCGGCATGCTGCCCGGCAGCAAGTCCGAGCGCGAGGGCGTGTTGCTGGCGGGCGGCAAGATGTTCGCCGCGCAGACCACCGCCACCACCCTGAAACTGCACCTCACCCTCCGAAAGGCATACGGGTTCGGGTCGATGGTCATGTCCTTGCTCGGATTCGACAACCAGGTGGCCGCCTTCGCCTATCCTGGGGCGACAATGGGCGCAATGGGGGCGGGGGCGTTGAGTTCGGCCTCCGGCGCCGATGCCGATATGGCAAAGCAGTTGCGCGACATGGAACTCGCCGCGTCATACTACTCCGCGGAGATGATGGGATTCGATGAACTGATCGATCCGCGCGAAACGCGCAACCAACTGTTGTTCGCGCTGCGGCGCGGCCTGTACTCTCGTCAGGCCACGCCCGAACCGGTGCAGCGCACCGCGATCATGCCCTGATAGGACCCCCCAACGATGACCGCTCGCCCCGTCCTGCCCGGCACCACGCGGCTGCCGCGCCTGCGCCGCAGGCTCGGGCAGGCAGGTGCGAGCTGGGAGAAACTCGGCGAACAGGCGCTGTACTACTTCGTCTCCATCGCCAGTATCCCCAAGGCCGTCAAGGACTACCGGCGCGAAGTGCTTCGGGTGATCGCCGAGATCACCATGGGTACAGGCGCGTTGGCCGTGATCGGCGGTACGGTGGTGGTCGTCGGATTTCTGACCCTGTTCACCGGTGGCACCATCGCGGTGCAGGGCTACAGTTCGCTGGCCAATATCGGTGTGGAGGCGCTGACCGGCTTCTTCTCCGCCTACATCAACGTGCGTATCGCCATTCCGGTGATCTCCGGGATCGCGCTCGCCGCCACGGTCGGAGCGGGCACGACCGCCCAGCTCGGCGCTATGCGGGTGTCCGAGGAGATCGACGCCCTGGAGACCATGGCCATCCCGGCGATCCCGTATCTGGTGGGTACCCGCATCCTGGCCGGTCTGACGGCGATCATCCCGCTCTACGCGCTCGCGACGGTGGCGGCGTTCTTCTCCAGCAGATTCGCCACCGTCTACATCTACGGTCAGTCCTCCGGCGTGTACGATCACTACTTCACCACCTTTCTGGCGCCGAGTGACCTACTATGGTCGTTCGTGCAGGCCATCGCGATGGCCGTGGCGGTCATGCTGATCCACACCTACCACGGCTACAACGCGGCCGGGGGGCCGGTGGGAGTCGGTGTGGCCGTGGGCAACGCGGTGCGTGCGTCGCTGGTGGCGGTCGTCCTGATCACTCTGCTGATGTCGCTCGCCATCTATGGCATCGACGGCAAGTTCAACCTTTCGGGCTAGGGGATCATAGGCCAATGCATTTCGGAAGTGAATTCTCCGGGAGAACCAAGAAAGCCGCCGCGGCGGCACTGGTGTTCTTCCTGGTGGCGGTCGTGGTGCTGGCGATCCTGCAATTCCAGGCGGCGTTCACCCGCACCATCGCGGTGACGGTGGTGGCCGATCGGGCCGGTCTGGTGATGAACCCCGAGGCCAAGGTGCAACTGCGCGGGGTCCGGGTGGGCCGGGTGGCCTCGATCGCCGAGGACCCGAACCGAGGCAAGGTCACCCTGATCCTCGACATCGAACGCGATCAGGTGAAATACATCCCCGCCAACGTCACCGCGATGATCCGCTCCAACACCGTGTTCGGTGCCAAGTCGGTGGAATTGCAGGCACCGGACAATCCGTCGGCGCGTCAGATCTCCTCGGGCGCGGTGATCACCGGTGATCGGGTGGCCGTGGAACTCAACACCCTCTACCAGCGGCTCGTCGGCGTGCTGGCCGACGTCGAACCGGTGAAACTCAACGTGGTGCTCGGCAGCCTGTCGCAGGCGCTCGAGGGCAATGGCAACAAGCTCGGCGAGGGGCTGGCCGGCATGTCGCAGTTGCTGGGCCGGATGACCACCGCCCGGCGAACGGCGACGCTGCGTGAGGACATCAGCTCCGCCGGCCGTGTCGACGACACCTACGCCGACGCCGCACCCGAGTTGGTGCGTACCGTCGACAACCTCACCGTTCTGGGAAACACGCTGCGCGACAAGCAGTCCGATCTGGATTCATTGCTGGTCAATCTCACCGGGATGTCGAACATCGGCAACGACACCCTCGCTCCGAAGAAGGACACGCTCATCACCACACTGTCGGATCTGACCCCCACCGCCACGCTGTTCGGCGGTCTCGCGCCCGGGGTGCAGTGCTTCTTCGAACCGATCGCCAGGGTGGCGCTCGGCACCGCGATGGAGCCGGGCGGGGTGTTCGGCACCGACACCGGATTCTTCAAGTTCAACGCGACGCTGCGGCCCAACAAGGACTCCTATCGCTATCCCGACGACCTGCCCAAGGTGGGGGTGAAGGGGCCGACCGTCTGTTTGCCCAACATGCGTGATGTGAACCTGCGCGAGCACGCGCCGTTCTATGTGTCCGACAACGCGAACCGCCCGTATCAACCGCGAACCTCACCGCAGGTCAATCCCGCCCGGCTGTTCCAGCTGATGTTCGGCGAGTACCCCGGTCCGGGGCCGAACTGATGGCTACCGCAAGAGACCGCGAGTTTCGGTCCACCGCCGTCAAACTGGGAGTGTTCGGCACCATCATGGTGCTGGTGTTCGCCGGGCTGGTCATCGTGTTCGGGCAGTTCCGCAGTGGATCGTCGGGCGACTATTCGGCGATCTTCACCAGCGCCTCACGGCTGACCTCCGGCTCGAAGGTGCGGATCGCCGGGGTGGAGGTCGGGCGGGTACAGAGTATCGAGGTGACACGCGATCACCGAGCCAAGATCGGCTTCTCCGTCGACGACGCCTACGAGCTGCCCGCCGACGTGCGTGCGCTGATCAGGTACGAGAACCTCACCGGTGACCGGTATCTCGAACTTGAACAGGGTACAGGCGACAACCGGCAGACCCTCAAGCGCCACGCGACGATCCCGGTGCAGAACACCGAGCCCGCCCTGAACCTGGACGTTCTGCTCGGCGGGTTCAAACCACTGTTCGAGACCCTCGAACCCGATGATGTGAATTCACTCGCCGACAGCCTGATCAAGGTGTTCCAGGGGCAGGGAACGACCATGGAGTCGCTGCTCGGCGACACCGCCTCGTTCACCTCGGCGCTGGCCGACAAGGACACCCTGATCGGCGAGGTCATCGACAATCTCAACACCTCGCTTGGTACGTTCGCCGACAACAGCGAGGGCCTGGACACCTCGCTGGTGCAGATGCGCGAGCTGGTCGACGGACTGGCCCGCCAGCGCGGCACCCTCGGATCGGCGTTGCAGAGCACGTCGCAGGTCACCACCAGACTCAGCGATGTGTTGGAGACCAACCGGCCCGCGCTGCGTGACCTGGTGCCCGAGGTGCATCAGCTCTCGGACAACCTGTTGCGCTCGGAGGGGCGACTGGACGCCACGTTCAAGTTGCTTCCGGACGCGTTCCACCGGCTGAGCAACCTCGGCAGTTACGGATCATGGCTGCAGATCTGGCTGTGCCAGGTCAAGATCCTGTTCACCGGACCCAACAACCAGACTGTGTACTGGACGGCGCTGGATTCGACGACCAACAAGAATCAGAACCCCGGGGGGAGGTGCCAGAAGCGATGACCGAACCCTCCCTGTCTCCCGAGTCCAAATCGCTCGGGGAGCAACCGCGGCACGAGGCGACGCACAAGCATTCGTCCAACGACGCCGCCGTGATCGCCGCCCGGCGCATCCGGATGGGTGTGATCGGTGTGCTCGTCACCTCGATGGTGGTGCTGTCCGCGTTGCAGATGGACAAGCTGCCGTTCCTGAGCAACGGCGCGGTGTACACCGCGCAGCTCGCCGACGCCAGCGGTCTGCGGTCCGGTGACTCGGTGGTGGTCGCCGGCGTCGAGGTGGGCAAGGTCCGCTCGATCGCCCTGCGTGATTCCACCGACGCCGACGGCGGACCCCTGACCACCGCCGAGGTCACCTTCGACATGGCCGACGACATGGTGGTCGGTACATCGTCGAAGGCGTCGGTACAGGCCGAGACCATCCTCGGCAGAAGGAACCTCACCATCACCCCGGCCGGTGGCACACGCCTGCGGCCCGGTGGTGATCTGCCCGTCGAACAAACCACGCCCGGATACACCCTCACCGAGGCGCTCCAGGACACCGCCGCCACCATCGGCGACACCAAACTCTCCCGGGTCGACGAGGCCCTCGACTCGATGTCCGAGGCGTTCAGGAACACGCCCGACGATCTGCGCGATGCGGTCGACGGCATCACCCGGCTCTCGCGCACCATCGCCTCCCGCGACGACCAGCTCGGCCAGTTGCTCGGCCGGGCCGACGACGTGTCGGAGGTCGTGGCCGATCGCAGCGGCGACATCACCACACTGCTGGCCCAGGCCAACGCGCTGTTCGGTGAGCTGCAACGGCGCAACCAGGCCATCGAGACCCTGCTGACGGGTATCAAGGACGTGTCGGTGCAGCTGCGGGCGTTCATCGACGAGAACGGCACCAAGCTCGCCCCCGCATTGCGCAGACTCGACGATGTCGTCAAGGTGATGCAGGACAACAAGTCCGAGCTGGCCGAAGGCATCGACCGGCTCGGGCCCTACGCCAACTCGCTCGGCGAGGCGGTGGCCAGCGCACCGTATTTCCAGGCGCTCGCCCAGTTCCCGTCGTCCGGCGACATCACCAACATCTTCATCAAACTGTTCAAGCAGAAGTATCCGCAGGCGTGGCAGGCGATGCTGCGGTACAACCCGATCAATCCGAAGAACTTCCAGTTCGCACCCAAGTACAACATCGCCGACGATCCGCGGAACGCGCCGACGGCCACCTTCCTGCCGCCCACCTCGTTCACGCCGGGACCGCCCTGATATGCGGCCATCAGCTTTCATATTCCGCGCCCACGACACATCACCAGCACCCGACCAGCCGGAAGGACCGACATCATGAGCGGATCGAGCGGTATCGCCGCCGGTGTGCGATCGGTGCCCGGCAAGGTCTGGATCTCGATGGCGGCGGTGGTCGCGATCATCGCCGCGCTGATCATCGGCGGCAAGGTCGTGAACAACCTGCGCTACAACACCTACACGGCCTACTTCAAGGCCACCTCGGGGATGTTCGTCGGCGACCCGGTGAAGATCATCGGCGTCGAGGTGGGCAAGGTCAGCTCGATCACGCCCCGCACGGGGGACGTGCGGGTGCGCTTCACGGTCGACAGTTCGCGCACACTGCCCAAGAACGCTAGCGCCTACATCGTGGCCGACAGTCTCGTCGGCGGCCGGTTCATCCAGGTCACCCCGGTCTATCACGGTGGCGACAAGCTCGGCGACGGCGGTCAGATCCCCATGGAACGCACCGCGATTCCGGTGGAATGGGATCAGGTGAAAACCGAACTCGACAAGTTAGCCAACAATTTCGGCCCCACCGTCGACGACGACAAGGGGTCGCTCGCCCGTACCGTCGACACCCTGGGCCGCAATCTCGACGGCACGGGCGCCGAGCTGAACCGTGCTATCAAGGAACTATCCACGGTGGCAACCACATTCTCGGACAACCGGGGTGATCTGTTTGCGACGGTACGCAACCTGCAGACGCTGACCACGGCCCTGTCCTCGGTGGACGGGCAGATGATGGAGTTCAACGGGCGCATCGCCTCGGTCTCCGAACTGCTCGCCCGCAACACGGGCAAGATCGACGGCGCACTGACCGAACTCGATTCGGTTCTCGGCGAGGTGAGTTCATTCCTGGACAACAACACCGACGCCCTGAGCACGTCGGTGAAGCGGTTGTCCGACGTCACCACGATGGTAGCGGCGAAGGACGAAGAGTTCCGCGGCCTGCTGCACTCCGGTCCGCATCAGCTGGTGAACTTCTACAACATCTACAACCCGCTCACCGGTTCGCTCACCGGGGCGTTCGCGCTCGGCAACGGCGGCAGCCTGATCAACTTCCTGTGCCAGGCCATCGAGGGGTCCGATGCCCCGGGCACCGCCGCCGAAGCCGACGCGGCCGAATGCGTCGAGGTGCTGGGCCCGATGCTGGCGTCCATCGCGGTGAACTATCCACCGTTCCTGTTCAGTCCGATGACCGGGATGTCGGCCACCCAGGATCAGCTGATCTACCAGAACGCGGATGTCAAGCGGCGTGCACAGGCCCGCCAGGACGACATCGACGCGGGCAATCGCACGGAGAACCCGGGCAAGAACACCGATTCGCTGTCCTCGCTTCTCGTGCCGTTCGGGGTCGGCGGATGAGGGGCGCACCGATGAGCGGGCCGGAAGTGAGCCGGGCACCGGGAACCATGGGGATGAGGCGCGTCCGGGAAGCGGTGTCCTCGCGGACGGCGGTGGCGGTCGCGGTGGCCGTGACCCTGCTGGTGTCGGCGGGATGCTCCTTCGACGGCGTGCAGAACATGTCGGTACCGGGCGTGGCAGGTACCCAGAGCGGCGCGTACACCCTGACCGCCACGTTGCCGACCGCGGGCAACATCACCGTCAACGCCCCGGTGATGATGAACGACGCGACGGTCGGGTCGGTCGGCAAGCTGCGCGTGACCACCGTTCCCTCCGATACCGCGGGCCGCGAGAGCTGGCAGGCGGAGGTGACGCTGCGCCTCAAACAGGGGGTGAAGGTGCCCGCCGGATCGTATGCCCGCGTGGGCTACACCAGCGTGCTCGGGTCGATGCACGTGGCGATCGTGCCGCCCGAACACGAACGTGGAGGCTTCCTGCGCGCCGGCGACCGGCTGTCGGCGCAGGACTGCCCCGACCAGCGCCGGATGACCCCGCCGACATCCGGCGGGGAGCCGAATGTGACGGTGGCGCAGCAGGTGAGAAAGTGCACCGTGCCCAGCACCGAGCAGGTCCTCAGTTCACTGTCGGTGGTGCTCAACGGTGGTGGCCTGTCGCAGGTCGGCACCATCGTCGACGAACTGAACAAGGTCTTCGCCGGGCGCACCGGTCTGCTGTCCGAACTGCTGCCGCGGGCCGCGTCGATGATGGCGGTGCTCGACGATCAGCGGGCCGACATCGTCACCGCCCTCGACGGCATCAACCGGCTCACCGGAACCTTCAACGCGCAGCAGCCGACCATCGAGCAGGCATTGACCGACGGTCCGAAGATATTGCGCATGCTCAACGACGAGCGTCCCGAGCTGGTGGACGCGCTGGCCGCGGTCGACAAGCTGAGCAGGACGACGAACAGTGTGCTGAAGGCGAGTTCGGACGACATCTCCACCACGCTCACCGAACTGGAGAAGTTCATCGAGCAACTGGTGCTCAGCGGGCCCAACTTCGTCAACTCGTTCAGCTATCTGACGACGTTCCCGTTCCCCGCGGCCCAGGTGCCGCAGTTCGTCCGCGGCGACTACCTCAACGGCGCCATCTATCTGGACCTCACGTTCAACCGGCTGTCGAGGAACTTCGCCAAGACGATGACCAACCCGGAGAACGTGGCCGGTAAGCAGGCGGGTCGGGCGAGGGTCGATGGTGACCCGTTCTCCGGGCCGTTGCGCAACCAGAACGACCCGAATCAGTCGGCCGGCAGTCGACGCGGGCCGGGCCAGAAGACGACGGGCCAGAAGACCACAACACAGAAGACCACAACACAGAAGACCACAACACAGAAGACCACAACACAGAAGACGAGCCAGAAGCCGTCGGGCACGGCGAGCACCTCCCGGACGACGACCGCGCCGACGACCAAGCCGGTGACCGGTTCGGCGACACCGACCGAGGGGCAACGATGAACATCACCCGCAAGGTCAAGCTGCAACTACTGGCGTTCGCGGTCGTCGGGACGGTGGCGCTGCTCATCGTGGCCATCAGCTACCTGGCGGTGCCCGGGATGCTGGGCATCGGAAAGTACACGGTGACCCTGAACCTGGCCGCGAGCGGAGGGCTCTACCAGAATTCGAATGTCACCTACCGCGGCGTGACGGTGGGCCGCGTCGAGTCGGTGCGGCTCACCCCGGACGGCGTCACCGCATCGCTGGTCATCGACGATTCGGCGCGCATCCCCAAGAATCTGACGGCCACCGTGCGCAGTGCGTCGGCCATCGGCGAACAGTACGTCGATTTCGGTGTGCCGGAAGGGGACACCGACACCGGCGGTGGGACCGAGTCGGTGCTGACCTCGGCGGAGACGCTCCGCGACGGATCGGTGATCACCGGCGAGATCACCGTCCCGATCAGCGGTGTGATCGACCGCGCCGACTCGATGCTCGCACAGATCGAGGACGGCAATCTGCGCACCGTCGTCACCGAGGCATTCGCCGCTTTCGACGGCCGGACCGATGATCTGCAACGGTTCATCGACTCGCTGACGCTCTTCCTCGGTGAGGCGAACAAGAACAGCGACGCGATCGTGACACTGATCGACTCGGCCCGGCCGGTTCTCGCCTCACAGGACAACACCCGCGGCGAGATCGCCTCGTGGACACGTGACCTCACAGCGGTCACCGACCGGTTGCGGGCGAACAAGCCGGAACTGGTCGGCATCCTGGACAAGGCGCCCGTGACCACCGACAAGGGCCGGCAACTGTTCGAATCGCTCAAGCCGACGCTGCCGCTGCTCATCGACAATCTGTCGGTGACCGCGAAAACGCTTGCCGTGTACCACGCCAACCTCAATCAGATTGTCGTGATCTACCCCCGGCTGATCGCCGGTCTGGTCACGGCGATGAACTCGGAGGATTCGACCAAGGGCGCCAACGTCGACTTCGTGGCGTCCTTCCAGGACCCGCCGCCGTGTACCGTCGGCTTCTATCCGCTGGAGAAGCGGCGCAGCCCGGCCGACCAGACGGTCAAGGACTATCCGTCCGGGATGCTGTGCAGGGTGGCCCACGACAGCCCGCTGGCCGTGCGCGGCTCCCGCAACTACCCGTGCGTCGAGTACCCGGGTCGGCGGGCGTCCACACCGGCCGAATGCCGTACGGGGTACACCCCGTCCGATCAGAAGAGCCTGCCGTTGCCGAACGGTGTACCGGGGCTGGTCCCCACACCGGCATCGACGTCGGGGACGCAGGGCAAGCTGGTGCCCGCGGCGCCGACCTCGGTCGACTCCACCCCGTCGGTGTTCGCCACCAACTACGACCCGCGCAGCGGCGAGTACACCGGGCCGGACGGTAAGGTCTACCGGGTCGACGCAGCGAGCAGTACCGGGGAGGTCGCCACACAGTGGGAGCAGCTGATCACCACAACCCTGCAGTGAAGGCCGGACCGACGTGAGCGGTGCCCCGACGAACCGCGGTGTCCGGGTCACGAGCCGCGCCGCGCCGCTCGGTCGCCATCGTGGCCTGGGGGTTCGCCGTGGCGGTCATCCTCGCGCTGGCCACCACGCTGCTGGTCCTGCTGTCCACCGGTGACTCGTCCGAACCCGACGACACCGCACGCGTGCGCTTCACGCAGTACGCGAGCACGATGGTCACCGAGCTGACCACCCTCAACCGCGACAACGTCGACCGCGTGACCGCGCAGATGAAGCAGGCCGGGGCCGGTGAGGCGCTGGGCGCCGACGACTCCTCGCTCGAGTCGATCGTCGAGCTGGTCAAGGCGCAGAATGTCACTACCACCGGCAAGGTGGTCAGGACGGCCGTCTCGCAGATCAGTGATTCGTCGGCGACGATCCTGCTGGTGTCCGGCTGGCGGATGGAGAGCCCCGGCCAGGAGCCGCAGGTCAAGACCTTCCGCTGGCGGGTCCGGGTTGACAAGCACGCCGGAAAGATGTCCCTCGGCAAGATCGAATGGGTGGTGTGATGACGGAAACCCCCCGGTCCGGCGACTCCCTGCCCGACACTCCCGATCCCGGCACCGCTCCGGATCCCGGCACTCCGGCGGCCACCACGGGCCCGGTGGTGCGGCGCAGCCGACCCCGCCCGGCGATCGCCGCGCGGCACATCGCGGCCGCCGGTGCGGCGGTACTGATCGTGGCGCTCACGGCCGCGGTGATCGCCGTCGCGGTGGGGCGCGGGGACGACGATTCACTCGAGGACGTCCGGCGGGATGCGATGGCCAAGGCCCGGGAGGTGGCCGGGCTGATGTTCACCTACTCGCCGGAGACGGTGCGCGCGAACGTCGACAAGGTCCAGCCGATGCTGACCGGTGATGCGGCACAGCAATTCGAGACAGTGCTGAGCGACAATCAGTTCGTGTTCGTCGTCGACAAGAACAACGTGACATCGACGTTGTCCATCGCCGACGCCGGAATCGTCGAGGCACACAAGGATTCGGCAACAGTGCTGCTGTTCATGGATCAGACCGTGTCCCGCAAGGACGCCGACACCACCTCGGTGGTGCCGAGCCGCCTGGAGATGGACGTGGTCAAACACGGTGGGGGCTGGAAGGTGTCGACGCTGTCACTGATCTCAGACGACAGCATCAGCAAGGCGATCCCCGCGGCCTCCGCCGCACCGACCTCACCGTCCCGGACCACCACCGCACCGTCCACACCCACCGGCTGAGAATCCGGGTGTGGGGCGCGTCGGTGTGGGGCCGGGCGGCTATACGGCGTTGAGGTCGGCCTTGGTCACACCGGCCGGCGGCTCCATGATGGCGAAGTTGGCCGAGGCCACTGCGGCGACCTTGCCCGACGGCTCTTCGGTGATCGTGATGTCGATGACGGCCGAGCGCCGGCCGAGGTGAACCACGCGGGCCGTCCCGCGCGCGAAACCCTCACGGACACCGCGAATGTAGCGGATGGTCATGTCGGAGGTGACCACCAGCTTGCGTTCGGTGAGGCTGTTGATGACCGCACGGCCCGCCACGGTGTCGACGAGGGTGGCGATGAACCCGCCCTGAATGGCACCGGCGTGGTTGATGATGTGCGATGCCACGGGCAATTCCACGACGACCGAACCGTTCTCGTCCGTCCACTCCCGGTATCCGAGGAGCTCGAAAAGGTCGTAGATGGATTCGAGCGGAGCGACGCGAAGTTCATCGGCGGTCACGGTGGTGGTCCGTTCTGTGTCAGCGGTCGGCATCGGTGAATCGAAGGTAGGCGCGCCGCGTGTTGTCGCGCCGCAGCGTGGTGAATCCGTCGTTGATGTCGTCGAGCCGGTACTCGACCGTTTCGACATCACCCAGCGGAAAGTCGCCGAGCTTGTACAAAGTGAGCAGTTCGGCGATGTCGTGCCGCGGGTTGCCGCCGCCGAAGATGCTGCTGCGCAGGTTCTTCTGGAGGAGCTCTGCCACCGGGACGCGCAGTTCGGCGCCGTGATCGGACAGGTCGCCCATGCCGGTGAACACGCAGGTACCGCCCTTGGCGGTCAGTCGCATCCACTGCTGGGCCTCGGTGAGATCGCCGGTGGCGATGACGTGTGAGCAGAACTGACCGGAGGTGACACCGGCGATGTCGGCGCGTGCCTCGTCGACTGAGGCGTAGGCGTGTGTCGCACCGAGTTTGAGTGCGAGTTCGCGCCGATCCGCGGCAGAGTCGACGGCGAAGATGCGTGCGGCACCCGCGACGACGGCTCCCGAGATCGCCGCGGCGCCCACCAATCCGACACCGATGACGGCTACGTCGTCACCGGGGGAGACGCCGTCACCGTGAACGGCGGCGCCGTAGCCGGTGGTGATCATGCACCCGGCGAGGCAGGCCACCTCGAACGGGATGGACGGGTCGATCTTGATCAGCGAATTCTCGTGCGCCACGACGTACGGCGCGAAGGTGCCGACGAGCGACATCGGGGTGACGGTCTCGCCGTCCGCGGCGGTGATGCGGTGACTGCCGTCGGAGATCGACGCTCCGCCGAGCAGTCCGCCCGGGTTCCGCCGGGCACCGCTGTCGCACTGATTGGGCAGACCGGCCCGGCAGGAATCGCATTCACCGCAGGACGGCAGGAAGGAGGCGACGACATGATCGCCGACGACCAGCCCGGTCACGTCCTCGCCGACGGCGACCACCACGCCGGCACCCTCATGGCCGCCGAGCACCGGAGGGGTGCCCATCGGGATGGTGCCGTTGGCGAGGTTGTGGTCGGACTCGCAGAGTGCGCTGCACTCCATGGCCACCTTCACCTCGCCGCGACGGGGTTCGCCGATCTCGATCTCCTCGACCGACCACGGGGAGCCGACCTGCCTGATGAGCGCGCCTTTGGTCTTCATGGTCCATTCCTCTTCCGGGGCTGGGTTCAGTGCGACTTCACACTGGCTGTCCTCAGTCTACAACCCCTGTCGAGGCCCTAACAGTAAGACTTACCGTTGAGAGTATTCGGACTCTTGCGCAGATCTACGCCGTCCGCGCTCCGACGGCCGACTTCTCCGCGATGAGCCGTGCGGTGTTGTCGAGAATGCAGTTGAGCACGTACTCGAAGTTGTGGTCGTTCGGTGCGCCGGCAACCCAGCCGTGCGCCTCGGCCTCGGCCAGTCGCGGGGTGTCCTCGGCGGTGATGACCAGATTCTCGTAGTAGGCGACGGTTCCCGAGTCCTCGGCCTTGCTGCGCTGGTAGAGCCGTTCGAGCACGATGGACCCGCGGATATGCAGTTGCACGGCCGAGTAGCTGTCGTAAGCGTCCTCCAGCGACAACCCGGCCTCCATCAGTAGCGCGACGATGCGTTCGATCTCCTTGGCGCCCATCGCGCCGGCCTTGGTGCTCATGGTGGAGCGGATGAGCAGCAGGTCGCACAGAATCGGGTTTGCCAGGAACGCCTGCCGCATCGAATGCGCGTGATGGTGCAACTGGCTGCGCCAGTCGTCGCCGCTGGCCTTCATCGCCGCGGGCAGCCGGTAACGGGTGATGGCCCGGTCGGTCATCGCGTTGAGGAGGTCGTCCTTCTTACGGAAGTACCAGTAGATACTGGTGACCCCGACACCGAGGTGTTTGCCGAGCATCGGCATGCTCAGGTTGTCGATCGAGACCTCTTCGGCGAGTTCGAACGCGCCGTTGATGATTTCCTCGGGGTCGATCGACCCGCGCTCGCGGCGCTTGCGCTTGGGCGCGGACTCCTGACCTGCCATGGTCGGGCCACCTCCTGTGGTTGTTGGTCGGTATTCGTGGTGGCGTGCTCGGTTCGGGGAACCGCGCCTATGTAGTTGGTGCCTATGTCTCATCCGGAATGACAACCAGGCGATTTGTCGATTGTGCCGTTCGGTGGGACCAACCGCAATGTCAACAGTAGTGGTATTCGTCATGCGGGTGGGTCGGTTCGACGGACAGTGGTGTGCGGATGTCCGCCGATGTCCTGCCGATCGGGCGACTTCGATCAGGTTTCGATGGACAGTGCCGCCGACGGGCAGCCGTTCACCGCGTCCTTGAGGGCGGCCTCGTCGGCATCGCCGATCGCGTCTTCGTGGATGTGGACGTAGCCCTCGTCGAGGACCTCGAAGACCTCGGGGACGATGGATTCGCAGATGCCGTGGCCGACACAGCGGTCACGGTCGACGATGATGCGCATTCAGGCCCCCTCGGGCGGGTTGAGCTTACTTACTGTAAGCGCAACGGTAATCCCTCCCGTGGCGGCAGTCAACCGACTGTTCCCGTCGTGTATGCCAGAAAGGCACGAAGGCAGGCGCCCCGTCGGGGCACCTGCCTTCGCCTGCTCCGGGACAACCCGGGCACACCGCCGATCAGTAAGCGAGAAAAAGGATCTCGTCGCGCGAGTACTGGTGGTCGGGATGTTCCTTGGCCAGATGTTCCTGCACCTTCGTCACCAGCTCGTCGTCGGTTTCCTCGCGGAACCCCTCGCCGCACGGGCATGTCAGTCTGCGGGCCATGGTCGCCTCCTTGTTGTTGTTGTTGTTGTTGTTGTTGTTGTCAGGTCGGGTCGGGCCACACACTCGGTATGCGTGCTCTGCTATCGATTGAAACACCTCGGCCGTGACGGGGCACACACCGCGCGGGCCCCGCCGGGCACCTTCCTATTGCGGCACGATGCCCTGCAGGCCGCCGACGTCGGTGATCTGCCAGTCCTTGTTGCTGTCGATGGTGATGCTGTAGGTGACGGTTGTGGTCGCCCCGTTAGGTGCCTGTGAGCTCGTCGAACTCACATTGACGAAGGCATCGACCTTGAAGATGCCGCCGTCGGAGGACTTGGTCACCGAGGTGATCGGTTGGGCCGTCGACTTCCAGCCCAGCGGGGCCAGGATCTGCTTGAGCGAGGGCGCCGTCGCGTCGAACTTGGCCGCGAGCTCGGGGGTGGTGCCCTTCTTGAGGCGGGCGAACCAGTCGTCGAGCTTCTGGTAGTCGGTGGTCGCCGCACCCACCGCGTAATCGAGCGCGATCTGCTCGGCGCGCCGGTTGTCTGCCGCGCGATCGTCGCGTTCGGAGATGTCCGAGCGCGCACCCGCCCACAGCAGGGCGAAGGTGATGGTCGTGGCGGCCAGCACGAGCAGGGCGGCCCCGACCACCAGCGACCGCACCGAGATCGAGACCCGGCGATCGGACTGTGCCGGGCCCGAGGAGGCGGCTGTTCCCGAAGCCGGTTCGGGCTTCTTCTCCGCGTCCCCGGTCTCGGGTTTTTCGGCGGTGGCGGGTTCGGCCGCCGATTCCGCGGCTGTCGGCGTCCCGGCCTCGACAGCCTCCGACTCCGCCTTCGCGGCCGGGGTCTGGTCGTTCGTGTCGGCGTCGTCGGTCACTTCTGCGCCTTCTTCCGTTGGGGTGGTCACGTGCTGACCCTCACTTTCCGGGTGGCACCTTATCTGGGTGAGACGTCGAGTTGCAGACGTACGACGCCGTCGGAGCCGACGGTACCCAGGGCCTGCGTGAGCAGTTCGCCGATGTCCAGGCGCGCCAACGCCGTCGCGGACTGGTCGACCACCGGCTGCAAGGCCGGCCCCAGCGGCTTCAGACTGGGCCCGATCTCCACCAGGACCTCGTTCATCGCGGTCAGGAATGGGATCATGCCCGTCGGGTTGGTGTACTCGGCCGGGTCGCGCTGCTCGGCCAGCGTCGCCAGCTCGGCGGACATCTGGGAGATGATGCCGGTGCCGAGCGACTCCCACGAGGGCCCGCCCTCACGCAACGCGGGCCCGAGCCACGACAGGTCGCCGCCCACCCGCTGGACGCTTGTCAGCAACGTCGTGAGGTCGGGGTTCTTCGCGATCAGCGTCTGCGCCAGCAGCCGTGCCGAACGCTGCAGCGCGGGCATGACCGTCTCGGTGCCGTCCAGACCTTCGCGCAGCGTGGCGACCAGGCTTGATATGGCGTCGGGGTCGAACTGCTCGAGCAGCGTCACCGCCTTGCCCGCGGTGTCCGAGATCGTGACCGGGGTGAAGCTTTCGTGCGTGTCCACCCGCTGCCCGTCGCGCAGTTCCGGACCGTCTGCCGAGTTGGGGCGGAAGATCATGTACGGCTCGCTCAGCGCCGACAGGTTCTCCACGCTCATCGTGCTGTCGGCGGGGATCGGTGTGTCGTCATCGACCCGGATGACCGCCTCGACGCCGCCGTCGTGGCCGATCCGCAGATCGGTCACCTTGCCGACCTCGTTGCCCACCACCAGCACCGGTGAGTTGATCTCGATACCGCCCGACCCGGACATCGCGATGGTGATGGTGCGGTAGTCCTTGAACGGTTCCACCCGCAGCACCGACACCAGGATGTACACGACACCGACCAGCAGCACCACGACGATCGCGCCCAGTGACAGGACCGACGACGGGATCTTGCGGCGCCGGGCCATCACCGCACCAGCCCGATCATCCGCATCAGCACGACGATCTGTTGCGCCTGGGCGTCACCGGACAACGACTGCCCGTTCACGCCGACCTTGGTCACGTCCACCTTCGCCCCGGTCGTCGACCACGGAATCAGATCCTTGTTGATCAGGTCGATCAACCGGCTCATGTTGTGCGGGGCGGTGGTGTCGAGCGGCCGGGCGCCGAACAGCACCGGAACCACGGCCGAGATGGCGCCGTCCGCCGCGCCGATCGCCGGAGCCAGCCACTTTCCCGGTGGGGCGACCTTGCCGAGGTCGGTCAGGATGTAGACCATGTTCAGGATCGAGGTCATCGAGGACGTGGTGCGGTCCACTCCGGCCCGGGTGAGCAGCGGCGCGAGCCGGTCGCGTTGATCGATGACGGCCTGCGTGGTGTCGCCGAGGCCGTTGAGCAGCGAATCGAGCGAGCCCTGATTGTCGGCGAGATCCCGCAGGTCCTTGCCGACGACGTCGAAGACCTTGGCCGTGCGGTTCACATCGTCGGGGAAGGCCTTGTTGACCGTGCGCACGGTGGAGATGAGGTTGGTGAACGTGCCATTGCCGGTGGCGGTGGCCAGCTGCGAGAGCGTGTCCTCGATCTGCGGTGCCTGCGAGGTCTGCTTCAGCGGAATCGTCGACCCGCCGCGCAGCGCGGCCCCCGACGATGACGCACCGGTCCCGGTGGTGGTGAGTGCGATGTGCACATCCGACAGCGGGGCGGACTGGCGCAGCATCGCGGTGGTCGTGGTGGGCAGGGTGACGTCGGAGTCGATGCTCACATCGGCGACCACGAACCCCTTGTCGGAGGTGGTCAGTCCCGCGAGCCTGCCCACGGGTACGCCGTCGGCGACGACCTGCGCGCCGTCGGGCAGGTTGAGCACGTTGGCGAACTGGATGTGCACGTTGTAGGTGTCGCCGCCGGTGCCGCCCCCGGGGGCGGGGAGGCTGGAGGCGTCGAAGTCGCAGCCGGTGGCGCCCAGCGACACGACCGCGGCCATGCCCATGGCCGCGGCGGCGCGGCGCAGTCCGGCGCGCCCGGTGAATCGGATCGTCGATGGTGTTCTCATCGCACACCTCCCGTGAGCAGTCCGGGCAACAGGCCCGCGAGCGGTCCGGCTTCGGTGCACGAGGTGCCCCGCCGGCCCAGCACCGCGCACAACTCCTTGCCGGCGGCCTTGGGCAGCGCGGCAGGTGTGGCGGCGTAGCCCAGCGTGATCCGTTTGGTGGCCGGGTCGATGGAATTGCTGAAGGCGTCGGCGATCACCGGCAGCCGGTCGATCATCTCGGTCAGCCCGGTCACGCCCGCCGAGATCTGGGCCGGGAGATTGTCCATGTTCTGCACGT
>Ga0116175_1000864_pt1 | contig 20235 bp, 17 predicted proteins | sample AD_UKC125_MetaG_FD_89802 | JGI IMG/M metagenome (GOLD analysis project Ga0116175, IMG submission 89802) | Active sludge microbial communities of municipal wastewater-treating anaerobic digesters from USA - AD_UKC125_MetaG | ecosystem: Engineered > Bioreactor > Anaerobic > Digestate | place: USA... | reverse complement strand
TTCTCGGCGATGTTCCTCAACGACCTGATCTTCGGTGGGCGGCGGCAGATGGATGCCCCGTTCGCCGACATCCTCGCCTTCGCCTCCGACTGGGGTTTCCAGGTGTCCGACATCAAGGTCCCGGTGCGCTGGTGGCACGGCGACGCCGACCACATCATCCCGTTCTCGCACGGTGAGCATATGGTGGCGCTGCTGCCCGATGCCAAGCTGTATCCGCTGCCCGGCGACAGCCACCTGTCGACGCTGCACATGGCCACCGACCTCATCGACGAACTCAACGCCGTGTGGGATGTCGAGCGGCCCGATAAAAAGCGGTAGCCCGCACGTGGTGGTCAGGGGGCGGTGACCGACAGCCCCACCGCCAGCCCCAGAACCACCGCCATCACGGCGAGTTGTGTCGCGGCCCGGCGAATGGCCTGATTTTCGGTGCCCCGATGCCGGGCCGCGTCGGGCACCCAACGGCGGCGATGCCGGGCCGCGATCGCCACCAGTAGGCCCAGTCCGACCGATTTGCCGACGACGATCAGCCCGTACCCCGTGGTGAACAGCGACGACACCGACCCCAGTTCGATGATCGCCGACACCACCCCGGTCGGTACCAGCGCCAGCACCGCCCACGGCGCGAGTTCGGAGAACCGCGGCAGCGATCGTGCCCAGCCGGACCGGCCGCGCACCGAGAGCACCAGCGCGGCGAGCGTGCCGCACCACCAGGCCGCGGCCAGCGCATGAACCGCCACCAGCACCGGCATCACCGCGTGGGTGCCGGGGTGCGCCGAAATGGCGACGGCGACGAGGCCGACGCCACCGAGCACCGCCACCGACTGCACGGGCACCGAGGTGTCGGTGATCAGGTCGGCGCATGCCCAGCCGATGACGGCGAGCGCGCACGTCGCGGCAACCAGGTCGGGAGCACCGTGACGCATCACCTCGGAGAATTGTCCGAGCGCCACCTCACCCACACCCACACCCACCTGGTCGGCCGCTCGTGCCCACGCCGCCACCAGCGACGCCGCCGCCCACACCCCGCCGACCACGCCGACCGCCATCGGCGACGGTGCGGCGCCCAGGGCGGGCAACGTGCCGAGACCGATGAGCAGGACCGCGGCGGCCAGTGTCACCACGGCCGGCAACGAGCCGGCACCGGCGGTGTCGGCGGCGCCGCCGGCCGCACCCGACAACCGGGCGGCGACCAGACCGACGGCCATCACCGGCACGCAGGCAACCACCAGCAGGGCGCGCGTGCGGCCGTCGGCCGGGGTCACCGGGTCAGCTCTTCCGGCGGCGCGAGAGCACGAACATCGCGCCCACACCGGCCGCGATGACGACGACCGCGCCGATAATGAACGGCCACACCGGAACACCGTCACCGGAGCCGGAATCCTCACTCGCCGACGTGCCGGGTGTGCCGGTACCGACGACGGTCAGCGTGAAACGGCGCTGCCCTTCGACGGGGTGTCCGTCGGCGGAGGTGACCCGGTAGTTGACCGTGTAGGCGCCGACCGGCCCGAGCGGGCGCAGCGCCACCCGCACCCGCGGGCCGTCGACGACCGCGGTGCCGTCGTGCCAGTAGTTGCCGTCGGGGCCGACGACGGTCATCACCGCGAACTGTTCCTGCAGCGGTTCGTTGAACGTCAGCACCACCTCGGCCGGACCGGATGTCAGCTGAGCATCCTGCGCGGGTACCGACGAGGTGAGCCCGGAGTGCGCCGCCGCGGACGCGGCGAACACCACTCCCACCAGCGCCAGCAGCAGCGCCAGGACGGTCGCGGCGAGCCCGCGGCTACGCATCGGATCCACCCGGGCGCCGACGTCCGGCGGCCACCCCGAACGCCACACCGGCGATACCGACGGCCAGTCCGGCACCGCCGAGCCAGCGGGCGACGGTGTCGGTGCCCTCGCCGTCGGTGTCCGCCGCCACCGACGGTGTGCCGTGGTGGCCGTCGTGGCCGTCACCCTCGGGGAGGGTCAACGTGGGCGCGGGATGTTCGGGTTCGTCGCCGCCCTCGGGTGTGCTCTGATCCCAGGCGACCTTCTGGCCGTCGGAGTAGACCTGCACGGCGGGCAGTTCGACGGTGTTCTGGTCGGGGAACGGACCGCCGGCCAGCCGGAACTGGGCGAACTGCCCGACGGGCACACCGGGTGTGCCGGGTTCGGCGGTCCAGGTGATCGCGGTGGCCTCCTGCGTCCGGGGATCCTTGGTGACCTCGGCCTTCCAGCCGGTGGTCGTCTCGGGTCGGGCCGATTTAAGCCGGGGCAGGGTGACGGTGACCGATGTGGTGGACGCGGTGTCCGATTCGTTGGGCACCACCAAGGTCACCACCCCGTAGCCACCCTGGGTGAGGGTGGGTGCGTTGGCGCTGACATGGGCCTGCGCGGCCCCGGCGCCGAGCGTCGCGCACGCTCCGCCGAGGACCGCGGCAGCACAGAGAGCGGTCGCGGACGACCGATTGAAATGAAACATGATGAAGTTCAATGCCTTTCAGGCAACAGCAGGGAGCGTACCGGGACATCGGTCCGGGCGCGCAGTGGTCACAGGTGCGGTACCGCGACCGTTCCCGGAGGCCCCCGGACACCGCCGGCACCGCTCAGCGCGGCCGACGAGGGCACCCGCACCACACCGAAGACCGGTGCGGGCGCCCGCCGCGACGAATGTTCGTGCCCGGCCACGAGGCGGCGTGCGGCGACCAGCACCACCCCGACCTGATGGGCGAGTTGGGCGGCCACCGCGACCACGACGGCCGTCAGCCCGGTCGCCACCGCGTGCGCGGTCACCATCGACCACGACATCCCGAGGCCGTGGCCGGGCGACACGTGGGTGCCCGCCGCGAGCACGAGGTGCGCACAGATCTGCGCCGCCGACAACACCCCGGCGGTCCGCAGCATCGACAACTTCGGCCGACGCACGGCGGCCGACGCGGCATGCTGCGAGGGCACGGCGACGAGCGCGGCCAGCGCGCCCACCCCGAGCAGCAGCACCAGATCCGACGCCGACGCGGACACATCGCCCGCCCTACCGTGAGCGGCCGCGGCGAGCGCGGGCACGGCGAGGGCGATCGTCGCCCGGACGGGCAGCACGTCTCCTCGCTCGCATTTCACGGGTTCCAGCATCCCATGTCATTCATCGGCCACGATGTCCGGTTCTCCCGACACACGCGAGAGCGCGGCAACCGGCTCCGGGACCACGGACAGATGACAGAATCGAGTCATGGCCCTTACGCCCGCGGGGTCGGCACCGAAGCATTCGGCCGACCCACTGACGACACAGCGCGATGTGGTGATCCGTGAACTCACCGATTCCGATGATCTCGCCGCATTGGCCAACGTCTTCGATGACGTGTGGCATCCGGACCCCAGCAACCGGGTCATCGGCGTCGACACGCTGCGTACGCTGGCGCACACCGGCAACTATGTGGTGGGCGCATTCATCGATGGTGTCCTCGCCGGAGGCAGTGTCGGGTTCTTCGGCGCGCCCGCCGGCACCACCCTGCACAGCCACATCACCGGGGTGTCGAGGCTGGGCCGCGGCCACAACCTCGGTCACGCGCTCAAGCTGTATCAGCGGGAGTGGGCGATCGAGCGCGGGCTGTCGGAGATCACCTGGACGTTCGATCCGCTGGTGTCGCGCAACGCCTACTTCAACCTGGTCAAGCTGGGTGCGCGGCCTCGCGACTATCTGGTCGACTTCTACGGGCAGCTCGGGCTGGAACTCGCCGGCACCGATGCCACCGACCGGCTGTTCGTGTCGTGGCCGCTCGACGTCCCGGTGCCCGACCCGCCCGTCGTCGACCCAGGTGGTCCGGGGGTGGTGTACGCGATCGACATGCAGGACCATGATCATCCGCAGGGTAAACCGGGGGTGATCTCCGATGCCGCCACGGTCGTGGTGCCGGTGCCCGGCGACATCGAGTCGATGCGCCGCACCGAACCGCTGGTCGCCGCACGCTGGCGGATCGCGCTGCGTGAGGCGCTGGCTCCACTGGTCGACGGTCCCGACCGTGACCCTGTCACGTTCCTGCGGTCCGGTGCCTACGTGTTCGGTCCGGTAGGCGGGCCGCCCCCGGAATAGCCGTCGCGGCATGGCGCCCAGGCGAGTTCGGCGCGGATTTTCTCCGTGTGTTCACCGAGCGCCGGCACATCGCCCATGGCCAGTTCGACATCGGCGAACGTCATCGGTGGCAGCACCGCCCGTACCTCGCCCTTCTCGGTGCCGACGGTGCGCCAGCGCTCGCGCATCCGCAATTGCGGATGATCGGCCAGGCCGTCGAGTTCGCGGATCTCGGCCGCGGGCACACCGGCGGCGGCAAGCCGTTCATCGAGTTCACCGGTGGTGAACGTGGCCGTCTCGGCAGCGATCAGGGCGTCTACCTCGGCGCGGCGCCGCACCCGGGCGATGTTGGTGGCGTAGCGCGGGTCGTCGACGAGTTCGGGGCGGCCGAGAACCTCGGTCATCAACAGTTCCCAGCCGCGTTCGTTCTGCACGCCGATCAGGATTTCTCCGTCTGCGGTCGGATACCGGTCGTAGGGCACGATCGCGGCGTGGCCCACGCCCGCGCGTTCGACCTGTCTGCCGCCGTACAGCCGGATGTAGAGCGGGTGGGTCATCCACTCGGCGATGGCGTCGAACATCGACACCGACACCGTCGCCCCCTCCCCGGTGACACCCCGGCGTACCAGCGCCGCCAGCACCGCGGTGAGCACATACATACCCGCGCCGATGTCGGCGGCGGGGATACCGGTCTTGGCGGCGGCATCAGGGGTTCCGGTGACCGAGATGAGCCCGGTCTCAGCCTGGATCAGCATGTCGTAGGCCTTGCGGTCGCGGTATGGTCCGTCGTCGCCGTACCCGGACAGGTCGACGACGATCAGCCGCCGATGATCGGCGCGCAGGTCGTCGGCGCCGAAGCCGAGGCGGGCCGCCGCGCCGGGTGCCAGGTTCTGCACGAACACGTCGGCGCGGGTGATCAGCCGGTGCAGCAGGGCGTTGTCGCCGGGGTCACGCAGGTCGAGGGCGATCGATTCCTTGCCGCGGTTGAGCCATACGAAATGGGAGGCGAGGCCGTGGACGTCGGCGTCGTAGCGCCGGGCGAAATCGCCGCCGTCGGGCCGCTCCACCTTGATGACGCGGGCGCCGAGATCGGCGAGGTGCCGGGTGGCCAGCGGGGCGGCCACGGCCTGTTCGAGGGCGACGACGGTGATCCCGTCCAGCGGTAGCGTTCCCGGCTGCGCACGATCCATGCCGCAACGATCGCCGATGACGGCCACGGTGGTCAACCCGGCTCCGCCGCCGCGCCGGTTTGCTATCGTAACCCTTCCCGAATGGCTGTCGAGATGTGTGGTCTCATGGAGGAGCAGCCCTGCGCGTCCTTGAGGAGGCCACACACGATGACGTCCACCGTGGAAATAACCGGTCACAGCCAGCGTGAGGCCTGGCTCGCCAAGACGCTACCGCCGATCGAGGAGGTCCGGCCCGGCCTGTGGTCCATTCCGGTGCCGATGCCGCAGTCCCCGCTGCGGTACACCCTGGTCTACGCACTGGTCCTGCCCGACGGCATCGCCCTCATCGATACCGGCCTGGACACCGACGAGACATGGCGGGCACTGGTCGACGGCATCCACGCCACCGGGCACGACATCACCGACATCCGGTACGTCGCGATCACCCACCTGCACCCCGACCATTTCGGACTCGTGCCCCGGCTGCTCGAACACACCGACTTCACCCTCGCCATGCACGGCAACGACGCGAAGTTCATGCGGTTCCGCGACGAGGGCGAGATCGAGCGCGAACAAACCTGGGCCACCGAGCAACTCGCCAGACTCGGCGCTCCCACCGACATCCCCGAGACGGGGATGCGTTCGTTCACCAGGCTGCCCGACGGGCGCACCGTCGACGTCGAACTCGACGACCACCAGCCGCTGAACCTGCCCGGCTGGAACGTCAAGGCGCTGTGGACGCCCGGGCACACGCCCGGCCATCTGTGCTTTCTCGACGAGGACGCGGGCACGGTGTTCACCGGCGACCATCTGCTGCCGCGCATCAGCCCCAACGTGTCCACCACCATCTTCCAGCCCACCGACCCGCTCGCGGCCTACCTGGTGTCGCTGGCGCACACCGAACAGCTCCCCGACGTGGAGGCCCTGCCGTCGCACGAGTACCGCTTCCGGGGACTGGCCGAGCGCGTCACCGCCCTGCTGTCCCATCACGAGGAACGGTTCGATGAGATCACCGCCGCCGTCGCCGCCGATCCGCAGATCACCGCCTGGGAGATCGCCCGCTCGGTGTCGTGGTCACGTCCCTTCGACGATCTGCTGTTGCCCCTGCGGCGGATGGCGACCCGCGAAACCCATGCCCATCTCACCGTCTTGGAGTCGCGCGGCATCCTCACCCACGACGGCGGACTCCCCCAACGCTGGTCGGTCGTCGCAGTTCCCGTCTGAGACTCGGCTGTCGCAGCGCATTGATACGTTGACGCCTGTGGCGACGGCCTGTCGGCTCCGGCGTCTTGTGGTGACCGCGGTGCGTCGTGCCGCACGCTGCTCATCTGATCCGGTATGCGCGAGCCCGACTCGAAAGGCCCACCCCGTGATCAGGCTATCTGCCCGAGCACGGCGAGGCCGTATTCGACGGCCTCCGCGAAGGGCTCGATATCGCGCGCACGGATGCCATTGCGCGCTGCCGCTTCTCGCCACCCGGCCACCACCTCGGCCACCTCCCGCACCAGCGCGGACGCCTGCGTGCTGGTGAGTCGGCACTCGTCGGCGAACGCCAGGAGCGCGGCGGGCTCGTCGTCGACGCTGCCGACGATGCCCATCACCCTGCGCTTGTGGATGTCGGGTTCGGGGTTGACATCGAAGACCGGGCTCAACGACCAACCGCCCTGAGTGCGCAGGAAGCCGTGGTTGCGCAGGTGGTCATCAGTGTTGTGGATGGCGACATTGAAGACGACGCGTCGGAACAGGTCGGCGAGATCCGCCTTGACGGACGCGCCGTAATCGGGCAGCGCCTCGGCGATATCGGCGTAGTCACGTTCGTCGCCGTCGCGGGCACCGAGCAACGTCATCGCCGAGATATAGCCGATACGCGCTACACCAGATCGATCAAATCGACTGATAAGTAACGAATTTCGATCACCAACCTTGGCCAGGAGCCTCGGCGCACATCGTGTCCCGGCGCGAGGAAGCCGTCGGTGTCATTCCGGTCGGCGAATCGGAGGTCGCCCTGTCTGGTGATGTCGCTGACGCCGACGAGATAGTCGATCGCGGTGGCAGCGGGCAGCCGCTGCGAGGTTTCGCGCTGCGCTGCGCGACGACCTTGTCGATGAGGTTACGTCCCCACCGGTCGGGTGCCGAGTCGGCGAATGCTCCCGGCAGACCGTCGACGTACTGCTGGCCACCCACCCGGGGCAGACGGGGTTCGAGATCCCCGGGAACGGAACGGGCCAGATATGACGGATCGTAGGTGAACGTGGTGCCCACTCGGTGTCGGTGCTCGGTGAAATAGGCGACACCGGCCCGGACGGGCTCACCGCCGACGTCGATGTACACGTCCAGGGCGTCGTTCAATGACGCACCCGCTTGGGGATGGACTCAATGGCCCGGACGCGACCGACGTCGGTCCACATCGGGTCGAGGGCGTCGCCGGGTCTATCGGCACCCGGTCCGAGTTTGCCGATAGACCCGGTTTCCGGGTTCAACAGCAAACTCAGACGCGACCGCACAACGCCGCCCGCTACGCTCACAGCTGTGTCTGTCTACTCCCACGGATTCGCCCGCGTGGCGGGGGCCGTGCCGGTCATCAAGGCCGCCGACCCCGCCTTCAACGCCGAACGTACCGTCGAACTCCTCCGCGAGGCGGCCGCACACGACTCGGCGCTCGTGGTGTTCCCCGAACTCGGGCTCACCGGGTACAGCATCGACGACCTCGTCCAACAGGACGCGATCCTCGACGCCGCGCTCGCCGGATTGGCGCGGATCCTGGAGGCCAGCCGTGGTCTGCGCCCGGTGGTGGCCGTCGGGCTGCCGCTGAATGTGGGCGACGCCCTGTTCAATTGCGCGGCCGTCCTGCGTGACGGCGAGTTGCTCGGGGTGGTGCCCAAGTCGTACCTGCCCAACTATCGGGAATTCTACGAGCAGCGGTACTTCTCCGCCGCCCGCGATGCCGTCACCGACACGGTCACCGTCCTCGGGCACACGGTGCCGTTCGGTGCCGACCTCATCTTCGAAGCCACCGACCTGCCCGGATTCGCGTTGCACGTGGAGATCTGCGAGGACGGCTGGGTGGCGATCCCCCCGAGCACCTGGGCATCCCTGGCGGGGGCGACCGTGCTGGCGAACCTGTCGGGCAGCCCGGTCACCGTAGGCAAGGAGTCGTACCGGAAGTCATTGTGCACCGGGCATTCCGCCCGCTGCATCGCCGCCCATCTGTACGTGGCCGCAGGTTACGGCGAGTCCACCACCGATCTCGCCTGGGACGCAGACGCACTGATCACCGAGAACGGCACCCTGCTCGCCCGCAGCGAACAGTTCTCGATGGCCGACCAGATCATCACCGCCGACATCGACCTCGATCGGCTGCGACAGGAACGCCTGCGTATGATCAGCCTGCGCGACCAGGCGGGCGACCTGCGCGACCGGCTGACACCGTTGCGGCGCATTCCGGTGCGCTTGGGCACCCTCGACGACGCCGACGACGCGCTGCGCCGGCTGGTGCCCCGGTTCCCATTCGTGCCCACCGGCACCGCGGACCGCGAGATGCGCTGCCGAGAGGTGCGCAACATCCAGGTGCAGGGACTGGCGCAACGACTGCGCTCGACCGGGTTGCAGAAGATCGTCATCGGTGTGTCCGGCGGCCTCGACTCGACCCTCGCACTGCTCGTCGCCGTCGACACCTTCGACCGGATCGGGCTGCCGCGCACCAACATTCTAGCCTACACGATGCCAGGATTCGCCACCGGCAGCGCCACCCTGCGCCGGGCGCACGAGCTCATGGATTCACTCGGCGTGTCGGGCACCGAACTCGATATCCGGCCCTCGTGCGAGCAGATGCTCGCCGACCTCGGACACCCGTACGCCAACGGCGAGAAGGTTTTCGACATCACCTTCGAGAACGTGCAGGCCGGTGAGCGCACCTCCCACCTGTTCCGGCTGGCCAACCATCACGGGGCGGTCGTGCTGGGCACCGGTGACCTGTCGGAGCTGGCACTGGGCTGGTGCACCTACGGTGTGGGCGACCAGATGTCGCACTACAACGTCAACACGTCGGTACCGAAAACCCTGATCCAGCACCTGATCCGGTGGATGATCGACACCGGCGAATACTCGGCGCGCACCACCGGCACGCTGCGGGAGATCCTTGACGACGTGATCTCCCCCGAACTCGTCCCACCCGGTGAGGACGGCGCCGTGCAATCCACCGAGGACACCGTCGGCCCGTACGAGTTGCACGACTTCTTTCTCTACTACACCACCCGATTCGGTTACCGCCCCAGCAAGGTCGCCTTCCTGGCCCGGCATGCCTGGGGTGACGTGACCCGCGGACCGTGGTCGGAGATGATGCCGACCGATCGTCGCAACCAGTACGACGACGCCACCATCGACCACTGGCTCGCGGAGTTCCTGCGCCGCTTCATGGGTGCGCAGTTCAAACGCACCGCCATGCCCAACGGGCCCAAGATCGGCTCGGGCGGTTCGCTGTCGCCGCGCGGTGACTGGCGCTCGCCGTCGGACGTGTCGGCCCGCACCTGGCTCGACCAACTACGACAGTAGTTGCGAACATACTCATCTCACCGGCTGTCGAGGCTCCTCGCCCAGCGGCTCGTCGCACCTCAACCAGCGACACCCCGCCGGTTGAGGTGCGAGGTCGCTCCGCGACCGAGCCTCGAAACCCCGTACGCCGACCGCTCAGTCGCAGGTGTCGAGGAGCTTGGTGAGTTCGTCGCCGAAGTAGTGGGCGAGTTTGTCGATGTCGGGGACCAATTCGGTGCAGCCGAGCAGGCCGACGTTGATGGATGCGTCGGCGGAGAACACGCTGATGTTGAGGCCGAGGCCGTGGAAGATGGGACCCAGCGGGTATACACCCACCACCCGCGCACCGAGATAGTACAGCGGCAGCGTTGGGCCGGGAACGTTGGATACCACCACATTGAACACCGGCGGGTGGAGGGCCGAGAGTTTGCGGCCACCATAGCTTTTCATCAGCTGCTGCAACGTGATACCGGGCGCGAACTGAGCCCAGGCCCGGAGAATGTTGGCGTCGATGTCGGCGTGATGGTCCTTGGACCGGCGGGCCAGTTCGGCGGCCTGTTCGACACGCTCGACGGGATCGTCGACGTCGGTGGCCAGCTGGGTGAACATGCCGCTCACCTTGTTGGTGCCGGTCTCCACGAGCGCGGTCTCGTCCGAGCCGTGCACCGACACCGGCACCATCGCCACCAGTCGCCGGTCCGGCACGCCGCCGTGGTTCGCCAGGTACGACCGCAGCGCACCGGCCGCGATGGCCAGCACGACGTCGTTGATCTTGGCACCGTACCGGTTCTTGACGCGTTTGACGTCATCGAGCGGCAGCTGGGTGAGCGCCAGCGAACGATGCGGGGTGATCGGGGCGTTGAACGGGGTACGCGGTGCCTGGAACGGCGCGGGCATGGCCGAACCATCCAAGGCGCGTCTGACCCAGCCGATCGGCACGTTGATAGTACCGGGCAGCAGACGGGCCAGTGCCAGCGGACGTTGAACAAAGTTCAGTGCCCCGCCGACGGCCATCGCCAGCCGCGAGGTGCCGCCCGCGGATTCCTTGATCTTGGCGGTGTCGAGCTGAGGCGGCTCGGGGGTGATGGTGCACAGCTGGGAGAGCATCTCGGCACTCGTGACACCGTCGACATTGGCGTGGTGCATGCGCAGCACCACCGCGACGTTGCCGTTGGCGAGCCCCTCGATCACCCACATCTCCCACAGCGGCTTACTGCGATGCAGTTCGCGACCGGCTACGTGGCCGATGAGTTCGGTGAGTTCACGGTCGCCACCGGGCGCGGGCACGCCGACATGCCGGACATGCTTCTCGATGTCGAAGTCGGCGTCCTCGACCCACACCGGATGATCGATGTTGAGCAGTGAGTTGTCAAGTTTACGGCGGAAGTTGGGCATGGCCGCGATGCGCCGGCCGAGTTCGTCGCGCATCGCCGGGTACGAGTAGCCACCCGGCATGGTCGACGGGTCGATCTCGATGACACCCACCACATGCATCAGCTGCGATCGGGTTTCCAGGTAGAGAAACGACGCATCCAAACCGCTCAGACGCTCCATCGGACCACGCACCTCCATCGCCATCGCCCGACCCGGGACCGGGCGGATTCCGATCACGCACTACGGGCGGGCGTCACGATCATCGCAGACCGTACGCCGGATCATCGCCGGATGCACGATCCCCGCCACGACACAACCTAGCGCTTGCTAGGTTGTGGTGATGACACCGACGCCGCCCCGCTTCTCCGCCGCCGAACTCGACGCGGCGTTCACCGCGTTCCAGGCCACCGTTGCCGAGATCGCAATCAGCCGCGATTGGGACCGGTTCGCCGAGCAGTTCACCGTCGACGCCGACTACGTCGAACACGCACTGGGCACGATGCACGGCCGGGAGGAGATCCGCGAATGGATCTGGCGGACGATGACCGCCTTCCCCGGTAGCCACATGACCGGCTATCCGTCGTTGTGGCATGTCGTCGACGAGGAACGCGGCCGGGTGATCTGCGAGGTGGACAACCCGATGCGCGATCCGGGGGACGGAACCGCCATCACTGCGACCAACATCACGATCCTCACCTACGCCGGTGACGGGTTGTGGAGCCGCGAGGAGGACATCTACAACCCGCTCAGGTTCGGGATCGCGGCCATGCGCTGGTGCGAAAAGGCCGAGACGCTGGGCACTCTCGACGACGCCGCACGGGCGTGGATGACCGGTACGGGGGCGATGTTCGCCCGCAAAGCCCGTTAGCGGACCACCCGAACACCGATCACACGCACCCGACACCTCGACTACGGAACCGTAACCAAGACTTGGGCGTGCGTCCGAGTGTGCCGTATGGTAGGGGGCCGACCAGCCCAACACCCGATCGGCCCGAAGGACTGCAATGACCCGTGAACTGACGCAACTGGAACTCCTCCGCGAGCTGGAGTCCGTTGCCGAAGCCAACGTGAATCGCCATCTGAAGGCAGCTCGCGACTGGAATCCGCACGATTATGTGCCGTGGGACGAGGGCCGCAACTTCGCCGCACTCGGCGGCGTCGACTACCACCCGGAGCAGTCCCGGCTCAGCGATGTCGCACAGGCCGCGATGATCACCAACCTGCTCACCGAGGACAATCTTCCATCCTATCATCGGGTGATCGCCGATAACTTCTCGATGGATTCGGCGTGGGGCTACTGGGTGGGCCGCTGGACCGCGGAGGAGAACCGGCACGGCATCGCCATGCGCGACTACCTGGTGGTGACCCGCGGCGTCGACCCGGTGGCCCTGGAGCAGGCCCGCATGACGCACATGACCAACGGCTACTCCCCCGAGGTGGCCGCGGGGGACCGCATCGACGAGTTCACCGGCGCCACCGGTCAGATGGGCACCCTGCGGTCGGTGGCGTATGTGACGTTCCAGGAACTGGCCACCCGCGTCAGCCACAAGAACACCGGCAAGGCCTGTGACGATCCGATCGCCGACAAGCTGCTGCAGCGGATCGCGGCCGACGAGAACCTGCACATGCAGTTCTATCGCAACGTCTGCGGTGCGGGCATGGACATCGCACCCGACCAGACGCTGCGCGCGGTCACCGATGTGGTCACCAATTTCCAGATGCCGGGCGCCGGTATGCCCAACTTCCGCAGGCACGGTGTGCTGATGGCCAAGCACGGCATCTACGATCTGCGCCAGCACCTCGACGAGGTGATCATGCCCGTTCTGCGCAAGTGGGATGTGTTCGGCCGCGACGACTTCGGTGCCGAGGGCGAGCAGACCCGCGAAGAACTCGCCGCCTTCCTCGAACAGCTCGAACGCGACACGGCGAAGTTCGAGGAGATGCGCGACCGCTCGCTGGCCCGGGACGCCCTCAAGAGGGCGCGGCAGCAGGAAAAGAAGGCGTCCTGAGCACCGCGCAGGCGATCGCGGTCGATACCCGTTCACCGGCGCACGACCGGCTGCGCATAGGGTCGATCGAGCTCGCCAGTCCCGTCGTGCTGGCACCGATGGCCGGTGTCACCAACGTCGCCTTCCGCACGCTGTGCCGCGAGCTCGAACTCGAGCGGACCGGCACGGTGTCGGGTCTTTACGTCTGTGAGATGGTGACCGCCCGCGCACTCGTGGAGCGGCATCCGGTGACGATGCACATGACCACGTTCGCCCCGCAGGAGAACCCGCGGTCGATGCAGCTGTACACCGTCGACCCCGAGTACACCTATGCCGCGGCCAAGATGATCGTCGAGGAGAATCTCGCCGATCACATCGACATGAATTTCGGTTGTCCGGTCCCCAAGGTGACCAGGAAGGGCGGCGGTTCGGCGATCCCCTACAAGCGCAAGCTGTTTCAGCGCATCGTCGCCGCCGCGGTCAAAGCCACCGAGGGCACCGATATCCCGGTGACCGTCAAGTTCCGCATCGGGATCGACGATGAGCATCGCACCCATCTCGACGCCGGCCGCATCGCGGCCGCCGAGGGCGCGCGGGCCGTGGCGCTGCACGCGCGCACAGCCTCGCAACGCTATTCGGGCACCGCCGACTGGGATGAGATCGCCCGGCTCAAGGACCATGTCGCCGATGTCCCGGTGCTCGGCAACGGCGACATCTTCGAGCCCGCCGACGCGGTGGCGATGATGGATCGCACCGGATGCGACGGCGTGGTCATCGGACGCGGTTGTCTGGGCAGGCCGTGGCTGTTCGCCGAGTTGTCGGCAATGCTGAACGGCCGTCCGGCGCCGCAGGCGCCGACCCTCGGAGAGGTGTCGGACATCATCATCCGGCACTGCGAGTTGCTTATCGCGCACTACAACCATCTGGAGGGCGGCGGCGAGGCCAAGGGCTGTCCCGCGATCCGGAAGCATGTGGCGTGGTATCTGCGCGGCTTCCCGGCGGGGTCGGAGATCCGTTCCCGGATGTCGCTGGTGACAACCCTCGATGAGCTGCGCGAACTGGTGAGCTCGCTGCCCGCCGACGCCCCGTTTCCCACCGACGGCCACGGCCCGCGCGGCAGGCAGGGTTCGCCCGCGAAGGTCGCCCTGCCGGAGGGGTGGCTCGACGACCCGTACGAGGACATCGTTCCCGAGGGCGCCGAGATCATGCATTCGGGCGGCTGAGCCCGGTACCGCGACGGGCGATCGAGTCGGGTGTTCTCAGGTCCGCTCGGTACGATGTCGGGGTATCCACACCAGTGGGCACATTCGATGCACGCCGGTACGTCCCCCGTACCCGGTGCGTCGAGTCCAGACGCGAGAGGTGGCCGACGCACGTGAGCCGCAGGAAATCCGGGCCGGAAGGCCCGCATTCCGGTGACACCGGCGACGGCGCATGGTCCGGACCCGAGTCCACCGGGGCGGGCCGAGGTGGTCCCGGTCAGGCCGGATCCGATCAGCCTCGGCACGGAGCGGCGCAGCCGCCGCAGCGGCCCGGTCCCCGCGTCATCCCCCCGATACCGGGTGGTCTGCATGAGCCCCGTACCACCAACCGGTATGTGCGCGGGCGTTCCCGACTGACCGTCCGGGAACTGCTCGAGGAGATGAACGCCGAGGGCGCGGCCTTCGACGATGCCGGACAACCCGAACCCGACGAGTCGCCGACGATAGCGCACCGGTTCGGGTCACTCTTCCGCGGCGACCGCGACGGCGGCGACAGGCCCGCGAGTGAGGGCGCCCCCGACCACCGACCCCCGGCCGATCGCGGTCGGCGTGGCCGGCCACCGATCCGGGAGGTTCCCGCACCCCGCCCCGGTGGGCGTGGTCGGCAGGAACCGGGGCGGCCTCCCGTCGGCGGGAACCCGGCCCCCCACACCCCCGCACACCAGACCCCCGGACGCCAGATCCCGGGCGGCCAACACGCCTCCGGCCCCCAGACGTCCGGCGCGCACAGCAGGCCGACCGACGTCCCACCGCCCGGCCTCGACGTCACGCAACGAATCCCCACCGTCGGCGACCACGCCGACGTCGACCTGTCCGAACAGGCCACCCGGCAGCGGGCCATCGCCGAATCGCGCGGTCAGGAGCCGGCTCCCTCCGATACGGCGTTCGATCCGGGCGGTATACCGACGGTCCCGCCGGTGCGTTCGGGCCAGGACGACGCGCCCACCGAGATCATCCCGGTCGTCCGGGCCGCGGCCGGGGCACCGGAGACGACGACACCGGCCGACGAGACCGATGCCGACGCCGCGTCCCCCGCGGCTCCGGCCGAGGCCACATCCGACGCCGATGCGGACGACGAACCGACACCGTCGGCGGGCTCACGGCTCAAGGCCCGGGCGCTGCCGCTGCAGCGCACCCCGGATCTGGTGGCCGCCAGCACCCGCGTGGCCGCGGCCCGCGGCAAGGCCGCACGACGGCGGGCACTGGTGCACGATGCCACGATCACCGGCCGCATTCTGGTATCGGTGGCGTGTGTCCTCGCGCTGGTCGGCACCGGTTTCGTGTGGGGTTACATCCAGTCGGTGGACGGCAACTGGCGCTCCATCGAGGCGCTCGACTCCGGTGACGGCAACATCCGCAACAAGGAGGCCCAGCACGGCGACGAGACGTATCTGATCGTCGGCACCGACACGCGCGGCGGCACGAACTCCACGGTCGGTGCGGGCAGTGCCGAAGATGTTGAGGGCGCCCGCTCGGACACCGTCATCCTGGTCAGCGTGCCCGCCGACCGGGACCGGGTGGTCGCCGTGTCGTTCCCGCGTGACCTGCAGGTCGACCGGCCGGACTGCGCGTCGTGGGACAACGACAACGGCGCATACGACTACGACAACGTGTTGCCCGCGGCCGAGGCGGTAAAACTCAACTCGGTGTACGCCGAGGGCGGACCGAAGTGCCTGGTGCAGGTGCTCACCGCGATGAGCGGCCTGAACATCAACCACTTCATCGCGATGGACTTCGACGGCTTCGAGAAGGTCGTGCGCGCCATCGGCGGCGTCGAGGTGTGCTCGACGGTCCCGCTCTACGACTACGAGCTCGGCTGGATCCTGCGTAAGAAGGGCCCCAAGAAGCTCAACGGCCGGTACGCGCTGAACTATGTGCGTGCCCGCAAGATCGAAACCGAGGGCAACGGCGACTACGGACGGATCAAGCGGCAGCAGCTGTTCATGTCGTCGCTGCTGCGCTCGACCCTGTCGGGAAATGTGCTGTCCAACCCGGGCAAGCTCAACGGGATCGTCAACACGTTCATCAAACACAGCTTCGTCGACGGGGTCGACACCAAGTCGCTGATCACGCTCGCCGAATCGATGCAGGGTATGGACGTGGGCCGGGTCAGCTTCCTGACCATCCCCACCTCCGGCACCTCCACCGACGGATCGAACAACGAGATCCCGCGCGTGGACGACGTCGACGCCATCTTCAACGCGATCATCGACGACGACCCCCTGCCCGGTGAGACCAAGAAGACCACCGACACGGACGAGAAGAAGTCGGACGAGAAGAAGAACACGAGCACCTCGACGTCCGCACCGGCCACCAGCAGCACCACCACCACCACCTCGGCAGCACCGAAGACGGTGTCGGCCACGGCACTCGATCCCTCCCTGGTGACGGTGCGTGTGCTCAACGGCACCGGCAGTCCCGGGGTGGCCGCCAGCGCGGCCGATCTGCTCGCCCCGCTCGGCTTCATCATCCCGGGTATCGCCGACGCCTCCGAGCAGCGCGACGACACGGTGGTGCGGTACGGCGCCGGCGAGAAGGACGCCGCCGCGACGGTCGCCGCGATGTTCCCCGGCGCGACCATCCAGTCGGACCGCAACGTCAAGTCCGGTGTCGAGGTGATCCTCGGGCACAACTACGCCGAGACCATCGAGGAGCAACCGGCCGCGGGATCGGCGTTGCGGGTCGGTCAGTTGTCCCCCTATCGCGGCAGCAGCCTGCCCAACGACCTGACCGTCACCAACGCGGGCGACACCACCTGCTCATAGCTGCCCACTCGCAGGGTGTCCGCCGGTGACGCCTCGGAAAGAGGCCGTTCACGCGACGTTCATTGCGACCTCGTCGGCAGGGTCACCTGGCCAAGTAATCTGGACAACATGCGTACCGCGTACCAAGAGCAGCTCCAGCGGCTGAACACAATTCTGGGTGATATGTGCGAGCTGGCAGGTGCCGCGATGTCGCGCGCCACCGAATCACTTCTCCAGGCAGATCTGGCTCTTGCCGAAGAAGTCATCACCGATGCCGACCGGATGAATTCACTGTCGACGCAGGCCGAGGAACAGGCGTTCGCGGTGCTGGCGCTGCAGGCTCCGGTCGCCGGCGATCTGCGGGGTGTGGTGAGCGCGTTCCAGATCGTCGGCGATGTCGACAGGATGGGCGCACTGGCCCTGCATGTGGCCAAGGTCGCCCGCCGACGGCACCCGGCCGCGGCCCTTCCCGAAGAGGTCAGGGGCTATTTCGCCGAGATGGGCCGACTGGCCATCGCGCTCGCCCACAATGCCCGCGAGGTGCTCAACTCCCTCGACCACGAGGCCGCCGCCCGTCTGCAGGAGGACGACGACGCGATGGACGACCTGCACCGGCACCTGTTCACCGTCCTGATGGACCGCGAATGGGAGTACGGCGTGGCGGCCGCCGTCGACGTCACCCTGCTGGGCCGCTACTACGAGCGGTTCGCCGATCACGCCGTGATGGTCGGGCGCCGGGTGTTCTTCCAGGCCACCGGCAAACTCCCCGAACAGTTCGAGGACGCCTCCTAGCACGGGTCGGGCGCGGCAACACACCACCGCCGCGCGGCAACACACCGGAACACACGGAAAGAGAAGGCCGGTTGAGGAATTCCTCAACCGGCCTTCGTCGTACGTCCGCTCGTCAGCCGAAGCGGCCCGAGATGTAATCCTCGGTCTCCCGCTTGGACGGGTTGGAGAACATCGTCTCGGTGTCGTTGATCTCCACGAGCTGACCGGGCTGCCCGACTCCTTCGAGGTTGAAGAATGCGGTCTGGTCGCTGACACGGGCAGCCTGCTGCATGTTGTGGGTGACGATGACGATCGTGTACTCCTTCTTCAGCTCACCCATCAGATCCTCGATCGCGAGCGTCGAGATCGGGTCGAGCGCCGAACACGGCTCATCCATCAGCAACACGGCCGGCGAGACGGCGATGGCGCGGGCGATGCACAGACGCTGCTGCTGGCCGCCGGACAGTCCGCCACCGGGCTTGTCGAGGCGGTCCTTGACCTCGTTCCACAGGTTGGCCCCGCGCAGGCTCCGCTCGGCGACCTCGTCGAGCTCGGCCTTGTTACGCAGGCCCTGCAGCCGGAGTCCGGCGACCACGTTGTCGCGGATCGACATCGTCGGGAACGGGTTGGGGCGCTGGAACACCATGCCGATGGTGGCACGCACGCTCACCGGGTCGACGTTCTTGGCGTAGATGTCCTCACCGTCGAGCAGCACGCTGCCCACCGCGTACGCGCCGGGGGTCACCTCGTGCATGCGGTTGAGGGTGCGCAACACCGTGGACTTGCCGCAGCCCGACGGCCCGATGAAAGCGGTGATACTGCGCGGCGGAACCTCCAGGCTCACGTCCTTGACGGCGTGAAAGTTGCCGTAGTAGATGTTCAGATCTTTGATATCGAGGCGCTTGGCCATGATCGGTCCGTTCTGGGGGGAGATATCCGGCGTCCGGAGATACCGGCGGGTGTCAGGACTGTTTGGGCGAGAAGACCTTCGAGACCACCTTGGCGCCGAAGTAGATGATCGCGACGAGGATGACCAGCGTCAGCGCCGCACCCCACACATTGTCGAAGGCTCCCGGCCCCTTGCCGTATTCCTGCACCATCATCAGCGGCAACGACTGTTGGCTGCCGTCGAAAGGATTCCAGTTCACGGCGCGGGTGGAGCCGACGAGGATCAGGACGGGCGCCGATTCGCCCATGACCCTGGCAATGGCCAGCATCACGCCGGTGATGATGCCCGACAGCGCGGTGGGCAGCACGATGCGCGCAATCGTCTTCCATTTGGGGATGCCGAGGGCGTAGGACGCCTCACGCAGATCCTGCGGCACGATCTTGAGCATTTCTTCGGTGGACCGCACCACCAGCGGCACCATCAGCAGCACCAACGCGATCGCCACCACGAAACCCGATCGTTCCATGCCCAGTGTTGTGCGCCAGGCCGCGTACACGAACAGCGCGGCCACGATCGAGGGGACACCGGAGAGGATGTCGACCATGAAGGTGGTGGCGCGGGCCGTCGCCGACTTTCGGTCGCTGTATTCGACCAGGTAGATGGCGACGAAGATGCCCACCGGGACCGAGATGATCGCGGCCAGCGCGGTCTGGATCAGGGTGCCGATGATGGCATTGCCGGCGCCACCGCGGATCTGTGGTCGGGTCCACCACTCGAGGTCGAGGATGGGGCCGATGCCCTTGCTGATGAGGGTGACCGCCAGCCACACCAGCGGCACCAGCGCCAGCAGCACCGAACCCAGGACCAGTATCCGCACCGCGTCGTCGGTGATGGTGCGGCGCCGGCTCAGGGGGGTGAAGCCCGACGGTGCGGTCTTGACCGGGACGGCGCCGTTGCCACCGAGTGATCCGTGGTCTCCGAGTGATCCGTGGTCTCCGAGAGTTACCGACATGTCAGTTGCCCTTTCCGCTGACCACCGCGCGAGCCGCGGCGTTGACGATGAACGTCAGGACGAACAGGGTCAGGCCGGCCGAGATGTAGGCACCGGTCTTGGCCGGTGAGTCGAATTCGGCGGCGTTGAGTGCGATCTTGCTGGCGAAGGTCTCGCCGCTTTCCATGAGGTTGACGTTGATCGGCCCGGCCGAGGAGATGATCAGCATCAATGCCATCGTCTCGCCGAGCGCGCGGCCGAGGCCGAGCATGCCACCGCTGATGTAGCCGGACTTGCCGAACGGCAGCACCGCCACCCGCACGACCTCCCACTTGGTGGCACCGAGGGCCAGCGCCGCCTCCCGGTGGCCGACGGGGGTCTGGGCGAACACCTCGCGGGTCACCGCGGTGATGATCGGCAGGATCATCACCGAGAGCACGATCCCGGCGGTGAGCACCGTGGCGCCGGTGTC
>Ga0116175_1000862_pt1 | contig 20250 bp, 17 predicted proteins | sample AD_UKC125_MetaG_FD_89802 | JGI IMG/M metagenome (GOLD analysis project Ga0116175, IMG submission 89802) | Active sludge microbial communities of municipal wastewater-treating anaerobic digesters from USA - AD_UKC125_MetaG | ecosystem: Engineered > Bioreactor > Anaerobic > Digestate | place: USA... | reverse complement strand
CGAGGCGAGCGACAGTTTCCACCGCCGCAGCACCCCGCTGATGATGGTGAGCACCACGTCGTTGACGGTGCAGTTGTAGCGCTCGGCGATCTTCGCGCAGCCACGGCGCGGCACCGACACCTCGGTGAACGATCGCGTCGGCGTGCTCGACCGGTTGAGCGGACTCGCCGGCGCCGAATCCATCACCTGCTGCACCAGCGATCCGGTGCGCCGCACGGTGCGCCCGGCCAGCGACCACGCCTCCGACACCAGGCCGTTGCCGGTGAGCACCGAACTGATCAGATCCCCCGGCCGGGCCACCGCCTCGGCGATCGCACCCACCGCGAGCCGCGAGGCGGTCGGCACCGAACGCGCCATCCACAGATCCTCCGGCATCATCTCCTGCTCGCGGGAGTCGTCGGTGAGGACCTCGCTGATCTCGCGGTGCTCGATCTCGTCCACCAGGCAGCGATGCGACTTGGTCAGCACCGCCAGCCTGCCGTCCGCCAGCCCCTCGATCAGGTACATCTCCCACAGCGGCCGAGTCCGGTCCAGCGGCCGCGACATGATCCGCGACACCAGGTCGTCGAGCTGATCGGTCGCCCCGGGCGCCGGCAGCCCGGCGCGCCGGATGTGGAAGTTGATGTCGAAATCCGGGTCGTCGGCCCACACCGGCCGAGCAAGCCCGAGCGTGACCGGGATGACCAGCTGCCGGTAGCGCGGCACCAGCTGCAGCCTGTTCTCCACCAGTTCGACCAGACGCTTGTAGTCGAGCGCCGGCCGCGCGGGCGCCGACGCCTCCCCGGCCTGCTTCGCCCCGGCCTGCTTCGCCTTGGTCGGCGTGTCGGGTGCGACGATCAGCAGTGCGCCCAGGTGCGTCGTCGCCCCGGCCTCGTCGAGGAAATAGAAGGTCGCATCCCTGGGACTCAGCCGTGTCATCGGGCACCTCGAGCACTCACCGGCATAACGTTATACCCGGCGCCCGCGTAGCTGTCGGGCGATCCCGCCGACGCGGCCGGTCGGCGTCAGCAGAAGTCGAGCGCGACGAGTTGCCAGCGATACTCCCAGCGTGCGGGCGTGAGCACATCCGCGTCGATCGGCCGGGGAATCTTGTGCGGGGTGCGCCGGGTGACCCCGCAGAAGGCGCGTACCCGGCCGCCGATCGTATAACTGCCGAAGATCCTCGCCGAACCGTCGCCGCTCATCTGCACGTGGACGCGGCGCAGCGTCGCGGTACCGGTCGCGACGGGCAACTCACGCGCGTGCGGGCGCACGCCCAGTCGGCGCAGCACGGTGAGCCGGTCGAGAAGCTCCGGCGCCACCGACGCCGATAACTGCCCGAAACCACGACGACCGTCGAGGGCCTCGAACACGACGGTGAGGGCGCCGATGGCGAACGTGCGCACCTGAGCGCCCTCGTGCGGCGCCGCGGGTGGGGCCGTCCGTGCCCCGGCGCCCGATTGCCCGGACCGCCCACGCTGCCGCTGTTGCCCGCCCGGACCGTGCGGTCGGCGCGGGTCGCCCGACGGGGACGGTGCGGATGCCGCGACGGCCGGACGTTCGTAGTCGGGCGCGGTGCGGATAACTACTCGAGGTGTCTGCATGGGAATCGGACGCAGCGAAACACCGTTTGGTTCCCTTTCAGGGGCAACTTTCTTTCACCAAATCAAGTGCAACGGCGTGCCGCATGCGACACGCCGTTGCACGGTTGATGGAAGGCAGGAGCGGTACGTCCGCGAACTGTCAGCGGCGGCGCTTCTTCGACTTCGGCGGCTTGGCTCCGCCCTTCGTCCCGGCACGGGCCGCGGCTCGGCGCTCGCGACGCGAGGTCAACGCCGGGTCGCCCTCTTCCTCCTCGTCGGTGAGGATCTCCACCCCGCCGTTCTCCGCCGGACCGCTGTAGGTCATCTCCGAATCGGCGGGACCGCCCTCGCCGATCCCGACCGCGCGCAGCGCGGCGGGGGCCTGGGTACCGGCGGCCTCGTTCTCCGCCTGTGCGGCGGCCGCCGCCGACAGCATCGGCGCCGGCACCGGCTTGCTGAGCGACGGCGCGGGTGCGATCTCCTGCGTCTGGACCTGCACGTTGTACAGGAAGCCCAGGGCCTCCTCCTTGATGCCTTCGAGCATGCCGGTGAACATGTCGAAGCCCTCACGCTGATACTCGGCGACCGGGTCACGCTGCGCCATCGAACGCAGATGGATGCCTTCGCGCAGGTAGTCCATCTCGTAGAGGTGGTCACGCCACTTGCGGTCGATCACGTTGAGCAGGATGCTGCGCTCGAGCTGGCGCATGGCGCCCTCGCCGGCTATCTGATCGATCTCGGTCTCGCGGGCGGTATACGACTCGTGCGCGTCATTGAGCAGGGTCTCGCGCAGATCCTCCGGCGAGACATCGTCCCGTGTCCCGTCGACATCGGTGTGGAAGACCGTGTCGGGGTCGAGTTCGAGCGGATACAGCGTGCGCATGGCCCGCCACAGCTCGTCGACGTCCCAGTCCTCGGCGTAGCCTTCGGCGGTCGCACCGTCCACATAGGCACCGACGACATCGTCGATCATCCGCCGCACCTCGTCGGCGTGGTCCTCGCCCTCGAGGATGGTGCGCCGCTCACCGTAAATGACCTTGCGCTGCTCGTTCATCACCTCGTCGTACTTGAGGACGTTCTTGCGGACCTCGAAGTTCTGCTGCTCCACCTGCGTCTGCGCGCTGCGGATGGCACGGGTGACCATCTTGGCCTCGATCGGCACGTCGTCGGGCAGGTTGACGCGCGTCATGATCGCCTCGAGTGCCGCACCGTTGAACCGCCGCATGAGCTCGTCGCCCAGGGACAGATAGAACCGCGACTCGCCCGGGTCGCCCTGACGTCCCGACCGGCCGCGCAGCTGGTTGTCGATACGACGCGACTCGTGCCGTTCGGTACCGAGCACGTAGAGACCGCCGGCCTCGCGCACCGCCTTGGCCTGCTCGGCCGCATCCTCGCGGGCGATCGTGATGGCCTCGTCCCACGCCGCCTCGTACTCCTCGGGCGTGGTCACCGGATCCAGTCCGGCCTTGCGCAGCCGCACGTCGGCGATGATGTCGGGGTTGCCGCCGAGCACCACGTCGGTGCCGCGGCCGGCCATGTTGGTGGCCACCGTGACCGCGCCGATCCGGCCGGCCTCGGCCACGATCTGCGCCTCCTGCTCGTGGAACTTCGCGTTGAGCACCGAGTGCGGGATGCCGCGCTTGTCCAGCTGCCGGGACAGGTACTCCGACCGTTCGACGCTGGTCGTGCCGATCAGCACCGGCTGGCCCAGCTCATGCCGTTCGGTGATGTCGTCGACGACCGCGGCGAACTTGGCCTCCTCGGTCTTGTAGATGAGGTCGGACTGGTCCTTGCGGATCATCGGCCGGTTGGTGGGGATCGGCAGCACACCGAGCTTGTAGATCTGGTCGAACTCGGCCGCCTCGGTCTCGGCGGTACCGGTCATGCCCGCGAGCTTGTCGTACATGCGGAAGTAGTTCTGCAGGGTGATCGTGGCCAGCGTCTGATTCTCGGCCTTGATCTCCACCCGCTCCTTGTCCTCGATGGCCTGGTGAAGTCCCTCGTTGAACCGGCGACCGTCGAGCACGCGGCCGGTGAACTCGTCGACGATCACCACCTCACCGTTGCGGACGATGTAGTCCTTGTCGCGGTGGAAGAGCTCTTTGACCTTGATCGCGTTGTTCAGGTAGCCGACGAGCGGCGAGTTGGCGGCCTCGTACAGGTTGTCGATGCCGAGCTGATCCTCCACGAATTCGACACCGGCCTCGTGCACGCCGACGGTCTTCTTCTTGATATCGACCTCGTAGTGGACGTCCTTCTCCAGCAACGGGGCGATGCGGGCGAACTCGGCGTACCACTTGCTCGACGAATCGGTGGGGCCCGAGATGATGAGCGGGGTGCGCGCCTCGTCGATGAGGATCGAGTCGACCTCGTCGACGATCGCGAAGTAGTGGCCGCGCTGCACCAGTTCGTCGAGCGTATGCGCCATGTTGTCACGCAGGTAGTCGAAGCCGAACTCGTTGTTGGTGCCGTAGGTGATGTCGGCACGGTACGCCTCCCGGCGGGCGTCCGGACTCATCCCGGTCAGGATCACCGCGGTCTCCAGACCGAGGAAGCGGTGGACGCGCCCCATCCATTCGGAGTCGCGTTTGGCCAGGTAGTCGTTCACGGTGACCACGTGCACGCCTTCGCCGGAGATGGCGTTGAGGTAAGCCGGCAGCACACAGGTCAGGGTCTTGCCCTCACCGGTCTTCATCTCGGCGATGTTGCCGAAGTGCAGCGCCGCACCGCCCATGATCTGTACGTGGAAGTGCTTCTGGTCGAGCACCCGCCACGCCGCTTCGCGGGCTACTGCGAACGCCTCCGGCAACAGCTCGTCGAGGGTCTCGCCCCCGGCGTAGCGCTCCTTGAACTCGTCGGTCTTGGCGCTCAGCTCCGCGTCCGACAAGGCCTCCATCTCGTCGGAGAGCGCTTCGACGTGGGATGCGATCGCATCGAGTCGTTTGACCATGCGGCCCTCGCCCATGCGCAGCAGCTTGTTCAGCACCGTGTTGCCAATCCTCACTCAGTCCTTCGGATCCGTCGTCCGACGCCCCGAATCCCCACCCGGTTTCCCACCGCGACTTTCCCACCGCGGCCACCGAAGCACAGATCGCCGACCATGGTACTCAGCCCGGCTGAGTAGACGCTGACCGGCACGCGACGGCCACCGGCCCACGGACCCGACATGACTCTGGGGTGGGTCCACTTGTGTGAACCCACCCCAGGGTGTGCGGCGCGGCGCGTCAGTGCGTGTCGGCCAGGCGGATAAGTCCGTAGTCGAACGCGTGGCGCCGGTACACCACGGACGGCTTGTCGGTCTCCTTGTCATGGAAGAGGAAGAAGTCGTGACCGACGAGTTCCATCTCGTAGAGGGCGTCGTCGACGGTCATCGGCGGCGCCTTGTGCTCCTTGACGCGGACGATCTGCCCCGGTGTGCGTTCGGTGACGCCGTCGTCCCAGGTCTGCTCGCTCTCGTCCACCGGCTGTGACAGTTCGTGGGCGAGCTGATCACCTCGCAGTGGCGGTGCGCCGACCTCGGTCGCCGTTGCCACCGAGATCGGGGTGCGGTTGCCGTGCGAGACACGCCGGCGGTCCTTGACCCGGCGCAGGCCGGATTCGAGTTTGCTGACCGCGGTCTCGAGTGCGGAGTAGAAGTTCTCCCCACCCGCCTGGCCGCGGACCACCGGCCCCTTGCCGATGGCGGTGAGCTCCACCTGCTGACACACCTTGGACTGTCTGCGGTTACGTTCGTGGCTCAACCGCACGTCGAAGCGGAAGATTCCAGGATCAAAACGTTCGAGCCGAGCGAGCTTGTCGCGCACGTGGACCCGATAGTGGTCGGGAATGATCACGTTGCGGCCGGTGAACTCGACGGCGGCGTCAGGCTCCGCGGGCTCGGCGGACTCGATGGTCCCCGGCGGCACGACGAATGCCGAATCGATCTCGTCGTCGCGGATCGCTCGCGCGTCGACTTTCGGTTCACGCTGGCCCTTGCGGTGGATGACACTGGACATGCAATTTCCTCCTGAATTACTTCCCCGGTCCACGCGGTCACCGTGGCCTGACGGTCCGGCGAATATCCGGGCGGCGTCTGCGCAGATGACCCGGCCCCCACTCCACAGCTGTGGTCGATCGGACTCTTGACATCCGATCAGACTGCGGTACATGGGATCTCGGATATCTCTGCGGGTCTCACCACCTGATAGCGTTCGACGTTCCGTGACCCGACGGCTCCGATTTTCCGTGAAGACGGGGATGGTGGCCATACCAGCCGACGGCTGGCACTCACGAACGCGCTATCACCTCCCTGACGCATGGACCGCCCTGGTCGGGTGGTCCCAGGTACCGGCATCGTCGCCGGTAACCTTTCGTGCCTTCGACCGTAGCCCGAAGTTCGCCGAACGGCTACGTTTCCGGCGAGCATGTCGGCTAGTGGGGACCAATTCGATCCATCGGACTCCTGCCGGGCAGGGTGTGGACAGGACCTTTGGGTCTGGCAGCACGCCCTGGCAGAGTGTCGGTGTGAGCACACCACATCAGCTGAAGGCGTTCTGCGGGAAAGTGATTCGGGCGGGCATCGACCTGGCCGTGCCGCTGTGCTGCGCCGGCTGCGATCGTCCCGGCATCCGCTGGTGTCCGCGGTGTGCCGCGGTGCTGACGGATTCGCCCATCGCGATCACCACCCGGGTGCCCGTGCCCGCCCCCGTGTGGGCGTGCGGGCGGTATCGGGGCCCGGCCCGGCGGGCGGTGATCGCGGGCAAGGAACACGGCCGCACCGACCTGGCGGCACCCCTGGGCGCCGCACTGGCACACGCCCTGCGCGTGCTGGCGCACTGGGGCGAGCTGCCCGACGGTCCGCTACTGCAACTGCTGCCCGCCCCCACCCGGGCGACGTCGGCCCGGCGGCGCGGCGGCGACACCGTCACGGCGATGACCCGCGCGGCGGCAACCGGGCTAGGCGCCCGCGTCCGGGTGGTGCCGGCCCTGTACACCGCGGCCTGGACGGCAGATTCAGCGGGCCTGTCGGCGGCCGAACGCACCCGCAACCTGTCCGGCCGGATCCGGTCGAGAACACACACGCGCCTGCACCCGCGCGCCGTCACGGTCCTGGTCGACGACGTGATCACCACCGGCACCACCGCCGCCGAATCGGCCAGGGTCCTGGCCGCCCGGGGAATCGCACTCGACGCGGTACTGGTCCTCGCCGCCGCTTAGCGGTCCCCACACACTGGGCGGCCCGGACAGCGGAGGCCGTCCGAGAGGCGGCAGTCCGTTGCCCCCGCGGCCACCTGTCCGACCGCGGCGAAGCTCACGGCAATACCGGTGTGGCTCCTGGGGTCATCGCGCTCTCGACCTCCGTCCAGTACTGGTCGGGCTCGCCGTTGGTGCTGCCCAGACTGAGCACGCCGCGGCTGTCGCCGACGTAGACCGTGGACAGGTCCGCGGCGACCGAACGCACAGGCGGTGACAGGTTTCCGCTGAGCAGCCCCACCGCCTGGGTGCCGTTGATGGACAGCTGCAGTACCGGTGATTCGGGCGCGTCCCGGGCCAGGACGAGCGTCGTCGGTGAGGCCCAGTCGATGGCGGTGACCCGGCTGCCGACGTTGTAGGCGGCGATGCGGGGACCACTGAGCATGACCCGGCCCTCGATGTTGGTGGAGACGACGGCGAACACCAGCTGACCGTCGACGACCATCGCCACGCGCACACCGTCGGGAGCGACCTGCAGTTCGGTGACGGCGCCACGAACGACGTTGTTGACAGCGGTGATGTCGACGGCGGACATGTGGTCCGCACCGTCCTCACCACGTTCCCATCGCTGGACCCGGCCATCGACGACCGACCAGATCGTCCCGGCGTCATGACCGAAGGACGGCCGGGCGATCGAGTCGGCGACCACGAGCGTGGTGGGCGCGCCGCCGTAGGGGGCGGCGACGAGTTCGGAGGATGCGGCGCCGGGCCTGCGGGCCAGCACCCCGGCGACCCGTTTGCCGTCGGGCGAGATCGAGGCGCTGCGCAGATCGTCACCGGTACCGAGTTCACCGGCCACCGGGGTGGTGGTGGCACCGACCCGCAGAAGCGCGCCATCCCGGATGACGCTGAGTCCGGCGTCCGCGGTGACGGTTCCGTTGGGATCGAGTCCGGCGACATCGGTGCTCTGCCAGCCGTCGGCGTGGTCCTCGCGGATCGGGTGGCCGTCATCGGTGATCTGGTAGGGACCGGCGATCTCCAGCCCTTCGAGGGTCCACACGATCTGCGCGACCATGAGTTGCTGGTCGGCATCGGACTGTTCACCGATGCCCGTCAGCGGCACCTGAACCCCACCGTCGGCGACGGCGCCGACCTTGCCGCGCAACGCGGCGGTCCGGGGGAAGGCGGTGCCCGCGGCGGCGCGCAGGTCGGCGGCCGGTCCGGCGATGAGTCGCCGGATGAGGGTGCCGGGGTCGGTGTCGGTGCCCGCGTACAGCCAGCGCGGATCGGGTACCAGGGCGGTGCGCTCGTTGTTCGGGAAGTAGAGAGTGGCCGACCGGTAGAGCGATTCGAATTGGTTCTTGTCGATGAGCGTGCCGCTGGGCAGGCGGCCGTCGATACGCCACTGATCGTTGACGAGGCGCAGATCGAAAGTGGCCGCGACACGTCCGGTGGCGGGCAGGAGTTGGCCGTCGGGACGCAGTGTGCCCACGTTGTCGCCGACGAGCCGTAACCGCACGGTGGTGGCGCTGCGCTCGTCGATGAACACATTGACCTCATCGACGACAACCATGTCACCGCTGGAGTCCCACTGTGCGGAGGCGGTTCTGGTGAGGAACTTGCGAGCGGCGCGGTAGTTGCCGCGCGGGTTGGCGGTGGCCTTGACGAAGGCACGCACCAGTGCCTCCGAATCCATGTCGGCCTGCGGCACGGGTACCGCGTTGGGCGGGTTCTCGCGATGGAAGGCGCGGATAGGCTGGGGCGAGGAGTTGTCGGGTATCGCTCCGCAGCCGGCGACGACGGCGAGCACCGTGAGCAACGCACCGATGATCGTCGCCCGGTTGCGGGCGGTCATGTGAGCTCACCTTCGGTGACGGCGGCCTTGGGATGGCCGGGTTGTTTGAGGGGCAGCGGGCTGCCGAGCACCTTGTGGCCGCGCACGAGTGGCAGCGTGAGCCGGAAGCAGGCGCCGTTGCCCGGTTCGCCCCACGCCTCGAGCCGGCCCTGATGCAGCCGGGCGTCCTCAATGCTGATGGCCAGGCCGAGTCCCGTACCGCCCGATCGCCGGAACCTGGACGGATCCGAACGCCAGAAACGGTTGAAGACCAGCTTCTCCTCCCCCGGCCGCAACCCGATGCCGTTGTCACGCACGGTGATGGCAACGGCGTCGCCGTCCGAACGCATGGTCAGGGTGACGGGTTTGCGTTCACCGTGGTCGATGGCGTTGGCGAGAAGGTTGCGCAGGATCCGCTCGACACGGCGCGGGTCGATCTCGGCCAGTACGGGTTCCTCGGGCAGGTCGAACACCAGTGTCGTGCCGGTGTCCTCGGCGAGATGGCGGACGGTGGCGATGGCGCCCTCGATCGGGATGGCCATGTCCATGCGCTCGGCGGCGAGTTCGGCCATGCCCGCGTCGTGCCGGGAGATCTCCAGGAGCTCGGTGAGCAGCGTCTCGAATCGGTCGAGCTCCTTGTCGAGCAGTTCGACCGACCGCTTATACATGGGGTCGAGTTCGTCGCGGGCCTCGTACAGCACATCCGAGGCCATCCGGACGGTGGTGAGCGGCGTCCGCAGTTCGTGGCTGACGTCGGAGGTGAACTGGCGTTGGAGGCCGCCGAACTCCTCGAGGTGGGTGATCTGTTTGGACAGGCTTTCGGCCATGTCGTTGAACGACATCGCCAGACGCGCGATGTCGTCCTCACCGCGGACCGGCATGCGTTCTTTGAGCCGGCCGTCGGCGAAACGCACGGCGATGCGCGATGCGGATCGGACCGGGATCACCACCTGCCGCGACACGAGCCAGGCGATGGCGGCCAGCAGTCCGAGCAACACCACTCCGCCGGTGAGCAGGGTGCCGCGCACGAGGTTCACCATGTTCTGTTCGTTGGTCAGCGGGAACACCAGATACAGTTCGAGCCCGGCGATCGCCGAGTTGGTGGGGGTGCCGATGATGAGTGCCGGAACATCGGTGCCGGAGCCGTTGTCGACGGACGAGTACTGGTAGGCCACCTGCCCGCCCTGCACCATGTCGCGCAGGTTGTCGGGGATCTCGTTGCCCGGTCCGGCGCCGATCTCGGCACTGTCGCGGACCGAATTGCGCACGATCAGCACGGTGTCGAACGTTCCGACGTCGTCGGTTCCCTGGCCGGAGCCCGACCCACGATCGGTGAGCAGTGACCGGGTCTGACGCAGCCGGTTCTCGGTGGACATCGCACCGTCGCTGCTCGACAGGTCTCGTTCGACGGTGACACGGGAGCGGTCGAGTGCCTCGGTGGCGGCGGCCAGCTTCACGTTGAGCAGGCTGTCGGTGATCTGGCTGACCAGAACCAGACCGAGCACCATCAACACCACCAACGACAGCAACAGTGTGGAGACCACCACTCGCAGTTGCAGCGAGCGCCGCCAGATCCTGCTCGACGAGCGGCCGAATCGTGCGGCCGCCCGGGTGATCTGCCCCAGGGTGCTGTTGATTCTCCTGGAACGTCCGATCACGGCGGTCCGGCCTTGTAGCCGACCCCTCTCACGGTCAGCACGATCTCCGGGTTCTCCGGGTCGGTTTCGACTTTCGCGCGCAGTCGCTGCACGTGCACGTTGACCAGCCGGGTGTCGGCGGGATGCCGGTAGCCCCAAACCTGTTCGAGGAGCACATCGCGGGTGAACACCTGTCGCGGCTTACGGGCCAGTGCCACGAGCAGATCGAATTCGAGCGGGGTGAGGGAGATCGGGACACCGTCGCGGCTGACCTTGTGCGCGGGCACGTCGATCTCGACCGGCCCGATCGACAGGAGCTCGGCCGGCTCGTCGTCGGTTCGGCGCAGCCGGGCGCGGATGCGGGCGACGAGTTCCTTCGGTTTGAACGGCTTCACCATGTAGTCGTCGGCGCCGGACTCCAGTCCGAGGACGACGTCGACGGTGTCGGATTTGGCGGTGAGCATGACGATCGGCACGCCCGAATCGGCACGCAGCACCCGGCATACGTCGATACCGTTCATGCCCGGGAGCATCAGGTCGAGCAACACCAGGTCAGGCCTGATCTCGCGGACCGCCGTCAGCGCCTGGGTCCCGTCGCCCACCACGAACGGTTCGAAACCTTCGCCACGGAGCACGATCGTCAGCATTTCGGCGAGCGCGGCATCGTCGTCGACAACAAGGATCCGTGGCTTCATGGATCCCATGGTGGCATCTTCGCCGGAAAACGACGAATATGACGCGCCGTACCGGCCGACCCCCCGCTCCCGACCTGGACTTTTTCGTTCGGGGCGGCACGGTGCGCCATAGCGGCGACGATTACCATCTCCGGTCATGAGCCAACTCATCGCCATCGAAGGGCTCGACGGTGCGGGCAAGAACACTCTCGTGACGGCGCTGACCGCCATCTGGCAGTCCGGGGGGCTGCGCGTGGCACATTTCACCTTCCCCCGCTACGGCCGGTCGGTGCACGCCGACCTGGCCGCCGAGGCCCTGCACGGCGGCCACGGTGATCTGCGCGAGAGCGTCTACGCCATGGCGTTGCTGTTCGCGCTGGACCGGCGTGCGGCGCATGCGTCCATCGCCGCGGCGGTCGCCGACTGCGACATCGTCATCTGCGATCGGTATGTGGCCTCCAACGCCGCGTACAACGCCGGGCGGCTCGGGCAGGACGCCGACGGCGAGGTGGTGACATGGGTGGACGAGCTGGAGTTCGGCCGGTTCGGTCTGCCGGTCCCCGACCGGCACGTGCTGCTGGGAGTGACCCCCGAGGTCGCGATGTCGCGGGCCCGCGGGCGCGAGGAATCCGCCGCGCGCGAACGCGACTTCTACGAGCGCGACAACAGCCTGCAACACCGCGTCGACGTCGTCTATCACCAGCTGGCGCGCACACACTGGCATTCACCGTGGATCGTCACCGACGGCGCCGACCCGGCCGAACTCGCCCACCGATTGCGTTCGTGACGGGTTGTGGTCGTGACGGGCGGACGCCCCCGACCGGGTGGGCGAGGGCGTCCGTTTCACGTATTGCCGAATCACGTGGTGCCGCGACTGCTCCGAATGCTCAGTAGCGGTAGTGCTCCGGCTTGTACGGGCCTTCGACGTCGACCCCGATGTACTCGGCCTGCTCCTTGGAGAGCTTGGTGAGGGTGCCGCCGAGTGCCTCGACGTGGATGCGGGCGACCTTCTCATCGAGGTGCTTGGGCAGACGGTAGACCTCGTTGTCGTACTCGTCGTTCTTCGTCCACAGCTCGATCTGCGCGATGACCTGGTTGGAGAAACTGTTGCTCATCACGAACGACGGGTGGCCGGTGGCGTTGCCGAGGTTGAGCAGGCGGCCCTCGCTGAGCACGATGATCGACTTGCCGTCGTCGAAGGTCCACTTGTCGACTTGCGGCTTGATGTTGAGGCAGGTGGCGCCCGAACCCTCCAGGCCGGCCATGTCGATCTCGTTGTCGAAGTGACCGATGTTGCCCAGGATGGCCTGGTTCTTCATCCGCTTCATGTGGTCGAGGGTGATGATGCCCAGGTTGCCGGTGGAGGTGATGACGATGTCGGCCTCGCCGATCGCCTGCTCCACGGTCACCACGTCGAAGCCGTCCATCAGCGCCTGCAGCGCGTTGATCGGATCGATCTCGGTGACCTGCACGCGCGCGCCCTGTCCGGCGAGCGATTCGGCACATCCCTTGCCCACGTCGCCGTAGCCGCAGACGAGCACCTTCTTGCCGCCGATGAGGACGTCGGTACCGCGGTTGATGCCGTCGACCAGCGAGTGGCGGGTGCCGTACTTGTTGTCGAACTTGCTCTTGGTGACCGAGTCGTTGACGTTGATCGCCGGGAATGTCAGATCACCGGCTGCGGCGAACTGGTACAGACGGAGCACACCGGTGGTGGTCTCCTCGGTGACACCCTGCACCGAGTCGGAGATCGTCGACCATTTGGTCTTGTCGTTCTCGAACGACGTGCGCAGCAGTTCCAGGAACACCTTGTACTCGGCCGAATGATCGTCGTCGGCCGGCGGCACCACACCGGCCTTCTCGAATTCGGCTCCGCGCAGCACCAGCATGGTGGCATCGCCGCCGTCATCGAGGATCATGTTGGCCGGCTCGCCCGGCCAGGTCAGCATCTGCTCGGCGGCCCACCAGTATTCCTCGAGCGTTTCGCCCTTCCACGCGAACACCGGCACGCCCTTGGGCTCCTCGACGGTGCCGTGCGGGCCGACGACCACGGCCGCGGCGGCATGGTCCTGGGTGGAGAAGATGTTGCACGACGCCCAGCGGACCTCGGCCCCGAGAGCGACGAGCGTCTCGATGAGGACGGCGGTCTGCACGGTCATGTGCAGCGAACCCGAGACGCGCGCGCCCTTGAGCGGCAGCACATCGGCGTACTCGCGGCGCAGCGACATCAGACCCGGCATCTCGTGTTCGGCCAGGTCGATCTCCTTGCGGCCGAACTCGGCCAGCGCCAGGTCGGCGACCTTGAAGTCGATCCCGTTGAGCGTGTCCACAGATGTCATCTGTAACCCTTCGTCGATAGCAGCACGGCACTGTTGTCGTCCGGCGCGTAGGCAGTCGACTCCGAGGCTATCCGACGGCCTTTGGTTAGGGTGCCCTCAGGTGCGGTGTGTGAGTATCGGGCCGCCGACTCAGGTGTCGCGGGTGGGATGGGGCAGCCCGGCGCGTACCTCGTCCTCATGCACCAGGTCCGGGTCCTCGAACGGGCCATCCACCACGTCGGGGTACCGCCTGATGAACACGATGGCGGCCACCAGCCCTCCCCACACGATGGTGACTGCGATGATCAGCATCACGATCGCGGACGTGCTCATCGGACCGCCTCCTTCTCCCGGTTGAGCAGTTCGGCCTCCGGAGGCCACGGCACGAAGCCCGGATCGTCCCGGCCGCGCCACGACGGCAGGGTCAGCGCGATCGCGCCGATGATCGCCACGGCTATCACACCCCAGCCGAACACACCGATGTACCACGTCGGATAGCCCTCGTAGCCGTCCTGGATCACCGACAGGAGCTTGTCGACCAGCATGATCGTCAGGAATACCGGTCCGACGACACCGATCAGGACGATCCACCACCGCCCCACCTTGAACGTCGACACCGCACTCAGATGCAGTCGCAGCAGATCCGCGTTGCGGGCGACCCACACCGTGAACACCGTCATGATGATCGCGGAGGACACCACACCCACGTTGTTGGCGAACATGTCGATGGTGTCGAGCGCGATGAGGCCGGTGGTGGTCGAGAACAGGCCCAGCGAGATCAGTCCGCAGACGACGGTGACACCGACGGCAGCCGTCGTCCGGCCGATTCCGAACTTCTCCTGAATGCCGTTGGAAACGCCGATCAGCAACGAGATCAGCGACGTGAAACCCGCGATCACCAACGACCCGAAGAACAAGACACCGAAGAATGCCGACCCGGGCATCTCCGAGATCACCGCGGGAAACGTGACGAAGGACAGGATCGGACCGGTGAGGCCTTCGAGGTCGGCCACCGCGACCTGCTGCTGATGTGCGAGGAAACCGAGCGCGCTGAACACCCCGATACCCGCCAGTATCTCGAACGACGAATTGGCGAATGCCACCACGAGACCGGAACTGGTCATGTTCGCCTTACGGCGCTGGAACGAGGAGTAGGCGATCATGATGCCGAACGCGATCGACAGCGAGAAGAAGATCTGACTGTAGGCCGCGATCCACACGTCCAGATCGGTGAGCGCACCCCAATCAGGTGTGAACAGGGCGTTGAGTCCGTCGACCGCACCGTCGAGGGTGACCGCGCGGATGACCAGTCCGGTGAAACCGACGAACAACAGCGGGATGAATATGTAATTCATCTTCTCGACGCCCTTGGCCACGCCCAGCGCCAGAACCACCAGCGCGACCAGCCAGACCGCGAGCAGCGGCAGTGCGACATGTCCGACGACGGTCGTCGACACGCCCGGATCGTCGACCTTGAGGTACTTGTTGACGAAGAAGTCGGCCGGATCGTCGCCCCATTTCTGGGTGAACGAATAGAAGAAGTAGCTCAGTGCCCAGGCGATCACGGCGGCGTAGTAGATCGAGATGAGGAACAGCAGCATCGTCTGGAACCAGCCCAGTGCTTCCGCCGGCTTTTTGATCCTGCGGAACGCGAGCGGCGCGGTCCCCCGGTGGCGGTGGCCGATCGCATAATCGAGGAACAGGATCGGAATACCCGCTGTCAGCAGCGCGATCAGATAAGGAATCAGGAATGCGCCGCCACCGCTCTCGTAGGCGACGCCGGGAAAACGCCAGATGTTTCCCAGCCCCACCGCCGAACCGATGGCGGCGAAGATGAAACCGGAGTTGCGCGTCCAGGTCTCCCTGTTCTGGCCCGGCGCACTCGTACCGGCCGTGTCCGCACTTGCCACCGCAGCGTCCTCTCACCTCGTCGAGACCGGGCCCCCGTCACCGCATCGACGCTAGCGCACCGGTGCCGGTTCTCGTGCCGGTTACGCAGGGTTCAGCTCCGGTCGTCCCCACCCTTGTCGATATCGGGTTCGAGATAGATCAGCCGCGCCTGCGGGAGTGAGGTGCGCACACGAAGTTCCGCCGCGTCGATGGTGTCGGCGATCTTCCCGATGTCGCTGCCCGGGGAGATGGCGATCTTGGCCGCGACGAGCATCTCGTCGGGACCGAGGTACTGGGTCTTCATGTGGATGACCCGGTCGACGCCGTCGGTCGCGGCCAACTCGGTGAGCAGTGTCCGTTCCTCCGTGTCGGTGGCACCCTCACCGATCAGCAGGCTGTGCATCTCGACGATCAGCACGACCGCGATGATGCCGAGCAGCACCCCGATCGACAGTGTGCCCACGCCGTCCCAGATGGCGTCGTCGGTGATCATCGTCAGTCCGACACCGCCGAGCGCCAGGACCAGACCGATGAGCGCACCGGTGTCCTCCAGCAGCACGACGGGAAGCTCGGGGGTCCGTGCGTTGCGGATGAACTGCCACCAGGTGGCATCGCCCTTGAGCGGCTTGGATTCCTTGTAGGCGGTCCGGAAGCTGTAGCTCTCCAGGCAGATCGCGACCACCAGGATCACCACCGCGACGATCGGTGACTCGAGTCCGTGGTCGTGCGCGTGCCGGATCTTCTCGATGCCCTCGTAGATCGCGAACATCGACCCGAGGGTGAACAGCACGAGCGCGACCACGAACGAGTAGAAGTAGCGGCTGCGGCCGTAGCCGAACGGGTGCAGCCGGTTGGCCTTCTTGGCCGCGCGGTTCTGCCCCAGCAGCAGCAGGCCCTGATTGGAGGTGTCGGCCACCGAATGCACCGCTTCGGCGGCCATCGATGACGATCCGGTGATGAGGAAGCCCGCGAACTTGGCTGCGGCGATTCCTGCGTTGGCCAGCAGCGCGGCGATGATCGCGCGCTTGGATCCCTCTGCGGACACGGCACTCCTGAATTCGGCGACGACACGGTCGGAACCGGCCTGATCGGCACGTGAGGTGGACGCTCACGCGGACCGATCCGTGCGGACCTCGGCCCTGCACAGGTCGACGCGGCTCGATCAGCGTTGACGATACTGCGTCGACGGTGCATCGCCCCGCCGAGCCGCCGGTGTGGCGACCCGGTCGGGGCGATGCGGTGGTCTCCGGCGGATCAGGCGAAGCTGTCGCGCACCCGGCGGTCGGCGTTGCGCATCATCACGCCCGCGTTCTCGACACCGCTGCCGAGGCCGTTGAGCTGGGTGCGGACATCGGCGAAAGCGATGTCCCACTTGTTCTGCGCCGCCTGATATGACGCGGCACCCTCCTGTGACTGCCAGTTCGCACCGAGCTTGTTGACCTGGGTCTTGAGCTCGTCGGCGAGCGCGCCGAGCTTGGCGAACTGGCTCTTGAGGTCACCGGAAAGAGTGTCGAGGCCGGCGAAGTTGTAGGCGATGACGCCGTTGTTGGACATGGTGTGCTCCTGAGGTTGTGAGTGGTGAAAGGTTGGTGGACACGATCGCCCGACGGTGGATTCTGTGGCGGACTCCAGACGACGGCGGAGGCCCGACCGGATGAGGCCCGACCGGATGAGGCCGCGAGCGGGATCAGAGCTTGAGGGTCGAGGTGCCCACGCTCTGGGTCACCGCACTCGCGACCTCCGAGTCCTGGCTGTCGTAACCCTTGAAGCTGGTGGTCAGGTTGGCCTCGATCTCGTTGAGTGCGGTGTTGAGCCGGGTCGCGACATCCTGCCAGTTGTTGTGGGTGTTGCCGAAGGCGATGGCCGCCTGCCCGCTCCACGTGGATTGGCCGGTGCCCGCCGAGGTCCGGATCTGGCCCAGGATCCCCTTCATCTCACCGACGATGGTGCTGATGGAGTTGGCCGAGGACTGGCTGGCCGCCAGATCGATGGACACTCCGTTGGATGAACCGAACTGCATTGTTTCTCCTCTTGTTGAGACAACCGGAGCGAGCCGGTTGGGGTGGATACCGATGGTGTCGCCGCTGGTGCCGGTGACGCGCGCACGGTCAGTGCGCCCCGGCGGCGATGAGCCCGTGGAGTGGTTCGAGCAGTAATGTCACCGACTGCTCGATACGGTGGCCGGTGCCCGGGGACAAGGTCGTCCACAGTCGGCCGTCCGCGGCGTCGGCGGCACTGGCGATGATCCGCCCGCCCGCGCACTCGAAGATCCCTACGGCCCCCGACGACCGGGTCCGGACCGCACCGGCCGCCGCGTAGGCGACTATCTCGCTGCGCCGACCGGCGGTCGCGAATGCCGCCGCGCTCCGTGCCCGGTGATCGTCGGCGCACAGGCGGCGCAGACCGTCGGCCACCGCCTCGCGCAGCGCCGTGTCCTCCAGTCCGGCCGCATGCCGCAGAATGTCGACGACGTGGTCGCGGGGCGCGGTCACCGACCCGAACGCGGGTGTGGCCGCGTCGCCGAAGTACCGCCGCACGGCGGCGGCCAGGACGGCCGGACCGTCGCGGACGAGATCGGCGGGTGTGCCCAGGTCACGGAACATCGTTGTCATGCCGTCGCCGCACCGCCGTGTGGCTGTCGCCGCAACAACCCGGCCCGGCCCGGCCGCGACACAGGTTCTCTCGATATCGCCCCGACTGTCATCAACGGTTCTGATCTCGATGTGACACGACGGATTTGCCAGGACGCGCAGGCTTTCCGCGAGCCACCACGGGATCTCGTCCGTCGGGCCGTCCCTGTCCGCCGGTTCGTCGCCCGCGGGCCGGGCCTCGTCGCCGGTCGGTGGTTCGTCGAGCACCGCGGGCCAGGTCTGCACTCCGATCGCCGCCCGCAGCGCACTCAGACCTTCGGCTCCGACGGCGTATTCGGCGGGCGCTGTCATCGGTCACCCCCTCCGGCTTCCGGTGGCGCAGCGGACTGAGCGGTGGTCGTGCCGGACACGTGGTCAGCTGCCGCGACATCCATCACCGCAACATCCACCGCTGCGACATCCATCACCGCGATATCGGCCCAGGTCGGTCGACGATCGCTGTCGCCGGGCGCGGCGTCGGCCTCGACGCGGGCCCATCGGTCACCCGTCGGGGAGGCCTGGGCACCTGGCGCCGGTTGTGCCGGGACAGGCGCGGCTGCGGGCACCGCCGAGGGCACGGCTCCGGTTCCCGGTGATGTGCCGGCGGGCGCCGGTGACCGTGCCGCGTTCCCGATGACGCCGGTCTCGTCGATTGTCGCCGAACACGCTGTCCGCGAGCCTGTTCCGGAACCGTCGCCACCGGTCGCACCGACCCTGGTGTGGGTGTATCTCCCGGGCGCGGCCGGGCCCGGGACCATGGACACACCGGCCATGGCTATGCCCGGCGTGCCGGCCCCGGTCCCCGTCACCGATGTCCGGGGCTCCCGTGGTCCGGTCACGTCGTGGTCGCCGGTGTGTCGTTCGGTGTCGCCGACCACCGGGTCGGCGAGTCCCTGCTTGGTCGCGAGCGCCGTCGGTGGTCCGGTCGGCGCGTACCAGGACCGGACCGCCTCCGTCGCGGCCTGCTCGTACGCCGCCATCACCCGCGCGGCACGCAGCCGTCCCGACTGCTGCGCGTGCTCCACGTCGGCCATGATCCCCAGCAGGACCGCACCGGCGGGACCGATGGCCGCCAGTGCGCGGGAGAGTTCGGTCCCGGCCATCGTGTCCGGGTGCGGCATCGTCCTTCGCGCCACCTCCACGGCCGCGGCCTGACGGTCGGCGAGATCGCCTGATTGATGTGCGGAGCGGGATATTTCGGCGATCCAGTCGACGATACGGCGCAACGCCGCACTCACCTCCGGCCCGTCGGCGACGCTCCACACGGTACCGAGTCGCCGTACCGTCGCGCTGAGGTCGACGCCGATCTGGGCGAGGTCACCACCGGCACCGGTCCAGGCCGCGGCCGCCTCCGCGAGCGGCATGGCGCCCGGGCCCGCGGCGAGATCGGTGGTCAGCCGCAGCGCGGTCCTGTTCTCCCATTCGACACCTGTGAACCCGACCATCGCTACAGCCGCAATCGAGTGGCGAGCCGCTCATCGGCGGTGTCCACCTCGTCGGCATGCGCACGAAGCACTACCGCCACCGCACGTAGTTCCGCTGCGCCGGAGTCGATCTCGGACACGAACCGGTCGCCGCCCGCGCCCGCCGAGCGGGCCACACCAGCCGACACCTCGTCCAGTGCCGCCGGCCGGACGGTCAGTGCGGGCCCACGTGTACGTGCCACATCACAGATCCGTTCGGCGTAGGTGTCGAATTGTGCCGCGGTGACCCGCAACGCATGGGCGTCCACCCAGAAGTCATGTGTGGTCATGGAAGTTGCTCGATTCACAAGTAGGAATACCCCGGCCGCACCGGGATCAGGACCTGCCGATGTCGGCGGAGAGGGAGAGGTTCAGCCTCAACGCGATGTCCGGTGCCGGTGCCCGCTCGGCCGGGACGCGGTCGTCGTCGCCGAACACCGCGGGCACGGCGGGCCCGGTCTCGCCGACGACCCTGCGCCCGTTGTCCTCGTTGACGAGGTAGGCCGCGCTGCCGTGGGCGCCGTCCCCGCCACCGCGAGCCGCGCCGCCGACCGGCGTGGCGGCCATCGGCGCGCCCGGCCCGTACGTACTGCTTCCGGCGAGGGTTCGGACGCCCGGCCCCACCGCAGGTTCGGCGCCGCCGGTCGGCATCGTCGGCCGATAGGTACCGGCGGGCGTCTGCGATGCCGGCCCACCCGTAGGAAGCCCCGGGGCGTTTGCCGACAGCTGCGCCGAGGACGGGTGGCCGATTGTGCCCGGGCCCGCGGCGGCGGACCGTACCGGGGGATCGTTCTGTGTCGCGGTCAATAACCTGTCGGCCTTCGTGGTGGTCGTCGTGGTCTGTGTGGTGGTTGTCGGAACGGTCTTCACCGGGTCCGGAGTGGTGCGGGTGGTGAGCTCGGTCGGGATCTGTTTGGCCGCACTGACCACCGGGGTGACCGCGTCGAGTGCGGAACCGGCGACGGAGAACGGGTTGACCCCGTTGACCCGCGGCACGTTGGTGACCTTGATCTTGAGCCCGTTGGTACTCATGTGGGCGGTCGGTCCCAGCAGTTGTGCGCGGGTGGCGG